>Ga0181588_10000832_pt1 | contig 27558 bp, 18 predicted proteins | sample 071ome_26_FD_148607 | JGI IMG/M metagenome (GOLD analysis project Ga0181588, IMG submission 148607) | Coastal salt marsh microbial communities from the Groves Creek Marsh, Skidaway Island, Georgia - 071409BT metaG (spades assembly) | ecosystem: Environmental > Aquatic > Marine > Intertidal zone...
TCGATCATGACTCGATCGAGCCTGAGCGTCGCTTAGGGGTCCCACGCCTTGACCCGCCCTTGCGCGCCTGGGCGCCCGATCAAGAGGGCGGGGTGTCCGGCGCGATGTTTATGTATGTGAACCCTACCGGTAAGCACGGCTTTGAGCTACCTGGTGATGAGCGCAAGTGGTTCACGGACGACTGCCGTGACTCCTGTGAGGGTGGGCAGAAGCTCGAGGGGGTCAACGCCTGTCGCGCAGAGCAGTCCTGTGGTGAGCTCACCGAGGGGAGCGATGAGCGAACAGAGTGTGAGCAGGGTTGCTTAGCGCTCTGTTATGAGCGCTGTGATGAGGACGCGACCACGGTCTTTGATGGTGGATACTTTATGGTGTCTGTACTCGGTAAATACTTCGCCTCTGGCGGTCGCTGGTTCGAGATGAATTTCTGTGAAGCGACACGGAGCTGTACAGGGGACGAGGCGCGCCCCCCTATCCCCGAGACTCGAGAGTGAGCGAGGGGCTAAGGCGAGCTTGAGCTCGCCCAAGCGCTGGGCTACGTGACCAACGCCCTCACTGCCCTTCCTGCTCCTGCTACCCTTAAAGGACCCTCGCCTCAGGGACTCGGTACCGGTCGAGGATCTCGGCCTGTCGAGCGTCGACCTCCTTTTTTGAGAGGATGATCCACTCGTCCTGAAGGGTCTTGAGCCTGACCTCCTCGGTCGCCTCATCGAGGAGGGTGACGAAGTGCGCGAAGTCTTGGAGCTTGACCCCGTTGAGCTCCGCGATGACCTGGTCTTTAAAGGTGTCGTATCCAACGTTGACCTTGTCAGACAGGACGTCGCTCAGCACGACGACCTCTCGGAGCTCAGGGCCTCGTCGACCCAGCTCATATTGATACCTGAGCTCGGTAGGCGCGAGGAAGACACGTCGCCAGCTCATCATAAACTTACGCGAGAGAGGCTGAAAGACGAGGCCACCAAACACGCAGTACCTGTTGAGGGTCTCTTGCTCTCGAGGGACGAGCTGTTTCCCTGTGGTGAGCTTGACCTCTTTTGTGTAGCGCTCCCCGCCCCTTGAGTAGACGAGGGTCACGGTGTCGCCCTCAGCGAGCTCGCTCAGGCGAGCGCTCAGCGCGGTTCGATACCGACCTTGGTAGTTGATCGTCCCGAGGTTGGAGATCGGGTAGTCGTCGAGCTGGTGCAAGATGTCACCCGCCTGCAGGTGACCCCACACCGTAGACTGGTAATCGACGTCGGTGACCAAGATCCCCTTCTCGCCCTCAGGCATCTTAAAGTGCGCCCTGAGCGCTGGGTTATCGAGATATTGGATCGCGATCCCGAGCATCGGGAAGGGCACGAGCGCCCTCCCTGCGCGGGCCTCTTTGAGGAAGTTGTTGAGCACTGGGGAGGGGACCATCTGCCCGCTGTTCTCTGCCTCCATGTCTTTTTGGAAGGCGATCCCAACCACCTCCCCCTGCTCATTAAAGACCGGGCCACCGCTGTTCCCAGGGTTGATCGCCGCGTCGATCGTCGCGCACAAGAGCGGTCGCCAGCCGTGGCTGTAGACGCTCACCTCTACCCGTGACAGCACCCCATTTGTGATCGAGACCTGCTCGCCTCCCATCGGGAAGCCGACCACCTCCACCGCGCTCTTCAGCTCAGGGAGCCCCCCGATCGTCGCTACAGGGACCTCCTCGAGGTGCGCTGGCTCTTCAAGCTCAAGTAACGCGAGGTCTGCGTCATGAGAGATCGACTTAATGCGCGCCACGAACTTGTCTGCCGAATACAGGCTCTGCACCTGGATAAAGGTCGCGTCGGTCACGACGTGCGCCCCCGTAAGGATCTCATTGTTCCCCAAATACACAGCAGATCCGGTGCTGTTGACGGTCCGCTTCATCTGCCACGGCACCCTAAATGAGGGGGACATTGAGGTCGTGAACACTCTCAAGACTGAGTTCTGATGCATATCGCTCCTTTGTGTAGCCACCTTATAAACACACAGATGGCTCACGCTTAATCAAAAAAAAAGCCACTCAGGCGATGAGCCTGAGTAGCCAGCGTGATGGCTTCGCCTAACTTGGGTCGTGCTACGGCGCTGATCGTCGCTCAGTCACAAGGGGGCAGCGCGTCGATCCAGGCGATCATCGCGACCACCTTCGGGTCATCGGGGGTCAGCTGGGTGAGGCCGTTGGCTGAGTGTCCATCCGACATCCGTGAGGTCAGCGTGCTCGACGCTCCATACCCTGGGGTGATGTAGGGCGCCAAGGTCTCATAGCCTGTCGCGAGCGCATCAGGGCTGAGCGGAGACTGGCTGTTGAGCGCCTCAGGGAACAGCACGCCGTTCCCAACAGAGAAATGACAGCCTCCACATTCATACAAGGTCGCCCTTGGGCTGTAGTCCCCATCGTTATAGAGCGCTACGCTGTCCATGTTGAGTGGCTCACAGACAGGAGGCTGACCCCCCATCGGCTCACCCGCGACCGGCTCACCACCCATGGGCTCGCCGGCGATCGGCTCACCACCCATGGGCTCACCCCCCATTGGCTCGCCACCCATGGGCTCACCGCCACCCATCGGGTCAGGTGTGACGACGTAAGGGTCGCCATAGCGTGGGGGAGTCGAGGTCTCGCCACCTGTACAGCCCACCGCGATGAGGTTGAGTGAGAAGATACACAACACAAAGGCGTGAAGGCTTGTAGGGCGAGACATAAGGGGCTCCTGTCAGTTTATGTCGATGCTTACTCCGCTCCGACGAGGTCGTCCACGCTGAACTGACCTGCGTTGATGAAGGGGCTCGCCCCTCGGCTGTAAAGCGCAGTATCATATCGGTTATAACCACCCTCATGGTCCTCCTCAAACCTAAAGTTCACGAGGAGCTCAAGGTCTTGTGGTGACACGAGGTTGAGGAGCGCGTAGCCGATCAAGAACTGGTCGGGCTCACGTAGCCCGCGCGCTGAGTCTGTGAGGGCCTGGAAGAGCTCACCGATGATCTCACCCTTGAGCGCCGCGATCGAGCTGACCTGGGCGTTACCTTGGTTGTCTTTCGGGATGATGAGGAGGTGAGAGGCGTCACCGATCGCGCCCTCACCAGGGAGCTCGAGGCTGCTGATGTAGTCATACTGACCAAAGCGCTTCACGAACTGGCTGTAGACCTCGACCATAGGCTCGATCTCATCGAGGCGGCTTCGGACGAATTTCTCCGCGTCCTCGTTCTTCTCAAGGGTCTCGTCGTCACGGTCGCTCCGCATCATCTTGAGCACGAGCGCGAGCTCCTCACCAAAGCGCTGAGGTGCCTCCTCTGAGAGCAGGACGTCGATCGCGGCGTCAGAGAACCGGACCTGTGAGACGAGCGCGCCACGCGGGCCGTTCAGCCCTACGTTAGGTGTGTCATGGATCGCTGAGATCCCGATCTTGAGGTCGAGGAGCTGGCGGGCGATGGTGTTCGCCGAGTCAAACTTTCGGTCGAAGTCCACGTCCCATGATGGGGCGAGCTCCCCCGCCGCTACGTAGGCGTTGTCTATCAGGTCGGTGACCATCGGGCGATCAGCGATCTCAGAGACACACTGGTCGAAGGCCCGACGCTCGCTGAAGCTCTCGTCTGGGCCAGGGCGGTTACCACAGACGTTGTCGACGTACTCCGAGAGCACGTCAGTGTAGGAGCTGATCTGGTAGAACACTGGGTCGGCGCCATAGAAGTACGCGAGGAGCGGGTCGACGTGGTCGAGGATCTGGTCTTTGGTCAAGAAGCTGTCGCGCTCTTTGAGGATCAGGCGAGCGTTGTTCTGCGCCTCGACCGCCTGGTTATTGACGCGTCGGATCGAGGTCAGCTGGCGCCACTTCGCCCCACGGTCGGTGAAGAACCAACCGCTACGCTTCTCCATCTCGCTGAAGAGGAGCTCTTGGCTACTGCCGTCCTCGTTGATGTGGATGACGCCTTGGTTGACGCTCTCCTCCCTGAAGAAGCGCATCGAGAGGAAGCGGAAGCCGAGGTAGTTGCTCTCCCGCTGGTACTCTTTGCTCATCTCAAAGTGCTGTGAGACACCGCTCCCTGGGCGGTTCGCGAGCGCCTGAGCGAGCCTGAGGTCACCGCGCATGGTCTGGGCGATCGCCTGGTCTAGCTCTACGCTCCGACGAGAGAGGTCAAACTGGAAGCGGGCGACGCTGAGGCGACCCTCGGAGTCGCTGTCGCTCGCGCGACCATCGATGGGCGCGAGGCTCTTGTTGAGCTGGCGCTCGAGCGCGCGCTCAAGGACGTCCCCAAGGTCAACCTTAAGCCCCGCGACGTCGAGCTCGAGGCTCGGGAGCCCCTCTACGCCATAGCCACTCTCGAGCGCGAGCTCGAAGTGACGGACCTGCTGACGGCTGAGGCCGACGTCGATGAAGGCGTCACCGTTGGCGCCACGGATCAGCTGGATGTCGACCTTACCCGTGAGTGAGGAGCGGGCGCCCGCGCTGATGCGAGAGCTGATGGTGAGGTAGTCGGTCATAACACCTGTGATTAGAGGTACTCCGACACCGATGTTCACGCCAAGCCCACCCTCACCGCTCAAGGTGACGCTTGAGCCTGGGGCCATCTTCACGACCTCCTCGACGGAGCGAGGGAGCACGAAGCCCTTGGTCGCCTTAAAGGCAGCGAGCGGGCTCTGGTAGAAGGCCTCTAGGTCTGAGTCGTGCGGAGCGATGACGATCGCCTCGATGGAGGGTGAGACGTTGAAGCCCACCTGACCGACGCGGTCTCCGTGGTTGAGCGTCCACGCGTGGTCGACGCCCACGCCTACCTTGAAGTGGGTCTCTGCGAAGACAGAGCCTGGGTTCGCGCGGAGCGTGTCTACGCGGAGCTGGTTGATCTGGGCCGCGAACGCGTCCTCACCAAAGCGCTCGGTGAGCCCCGCCTGAAGCTCGTTGATGTCCTCGGTCATCACCTCACCGAAGAGGGTCCGCTGCTCAAGGCCAAAGAGGGAGGTCTCGCTGAGCTTGATGTTGAGGTAGTCAGAGCTCGAGAGCACGTCGTTGAGCTCATCCGTTGCGAGCCCTGCGCCTACCTGGACGAGGTCGCTCAGGTCAACGCGACGCATGTCGCTGTAGATGTCATCGACAACGTCACGCACGTTGTCGCACTTCCCTGTGGTACAGAGCTCATCAGCGCCTGTGGTCGGCTCTGTGACCTCCTCCGCACACCCTGAGAGCCACAGCGCGCTCGCCGTAGCACCCGCTAACGCTAAGCGCGTAGCTCGCGCTCGCTGGGTGTTTAATTTACGCCTGAGGGCGCGTGGGGCGAAGCTCTTCATGGGCTCTCCTTAGTGCTAGGGTGTCTTGATCGTGCGCAATATTCCAACATGGGCTTCCCCATAAGTCAAGGATATCCATATGTTTAAGTGCTAAGCGACGCGGGGAGGGGATGTGAGTTCTCAAGAGGCTCATGGCTTGCTACCTTGTGGTGGTAGGCACAACGACCTGATCATAAGCTGAAGCGACTGAGGGTAAGGAGGCACCTTGAGCGACGCTGTAGACCCTGCTCGACGAGCTAAACAAATCGAGGCGATCGAGACCCTCACCCACGTACTGCGCCCCGCTGGGGGTGGGGTCTATGTCGTCAGCACGGGGCTCTCTGAGCAGCGAGCGTTACAGAGGGCGATCTATCGAGTTGAGGACGATGACGCGGTGCTCCCAGCGTGGCGCTCCCTCCTCGCTCAGGCTGACAAGGCCTCTCTTTGGCTCCTTGGGGTCCCCGTTGACACGGGCGCAGGCTTCACGCGTGGCTCAAACCTCGCCCCTGCTGAGCTCAGGCGACATTTAATCTCTCATGAGCTGGGGCACCCGCTCTTAGGCGAGCGCTGTCTTGATGTGGGGGACGTGCGCGTGATCCCTCAGCTCTTGAGTGAGGAGATGGTGAGCCCTGAACAACTCGCGCGCTCCCGTGAGGCGCTCTACGCTGAGCTGTCAGACGAGCGCGCCTCTCAGCTCCCTGTCACCCCGCTTGATCAGTGCCGTCTCACCTTAGACCTCTTAGCCTCTCTCGACCCTGAGCGTGACCTTCACAACGCGGGGGTGCCGATCGTCTTAGGGGGGGATCACAGCGTAGGCTGGCCCGCCTTTGCGGCCGCCTTTGAGCGCTGGGAGCGACAGAGGGGGGTCAAGCTTGGCCTGCTCCACTTTGACGCGCACACCGACCTCCTCAGTGAGCGCTTAGGGGTCAAGTACTGCTTTGCGACCTGGGCGTGGCACGCAAATCAGCTCCTTGGAGAGGACGGGCGCCTCGCGCAGGTCGGGATCCGGGTCAGCGGTCGCACGCGAGAGCACTGGGAGGAGCGCTGTAACGTGCGTCAGTTCTGGGCTACTGAGGTGAGGACACGAGGGGCGAGAGCGGTCGCAGAGGAGATCATCAAGCGCTTTGAAGAGCGTGGGGTAGAGGCGCTCTACGTGAGCAATGACATCGATGGGACAGACCCTCTGTTCGCGGCGGCGACCGGGACCCCTGAGCCAGGTGGCCTGACGCCTGATGAGGTCGATGAGGTCACGCGCGTCGTGGGGGAGCGCTTCCCGCTGATTGGCGCAGACCTCGTCGAGGTCGCGCCACCCCTAAGCCGTGAGGAGGGTGAGCCTCAGGTGACGCTCGAGACGAGCGCTCGATACCTCAGGACGCTCGCTGAGCTCGCCTTGAGCCCCCCCAACCCGCTCTAAGATCGCCGTGGCTCGTTGTCTTGGCTCGTTGTCTTGGCTCTTGTCTTGGCTCTTGTCTTAGCTCTAGTCTTGGCAGGGGACTAGAAACGTGCTCATAAACACGTTAATGCTGTTCTGTCGCGCCTCGCCTCCTCGTACTCAAGAGGCGCGCGAGCGCTCACCCTTGAGGAGTCGCACATGTCTAACGAGCTCACCCAACAGGCTACCGCTCCGTCTACGCTCAGCGAGGCTACCCCCCTTCGAGTGACCTGCTCCCAAGACGTGGATGAGGGGCCTGAGTGGCTCTCTAGTCCACTTGTGCGACGCGTGCCACCCTCTGAAGCGGAGGCGATCCTCTGCCTCCCAAGCGAGGTGAATCGGGTGAGGGAGGCAGACACAGGGCTCGTCTTGGTCGCCCTGCTCACCGATGAGGAGGCCGACTCAGGGGGATGGGGTGAGGCGTCATCGGCTGATGAGCTACTGTGGTGGCGCCCAACAGAGCGAGAGCTGAGGGTGGGGCTGGCTCGCGTGAGGCGCTCGGCGAGGCTCCTCAAACAGCGCGAGCTCACCGAGCGTAAGGTGCTCGCGCTCGAGCTCGCCTCCCAGAGCCTCAGCAGCGCCCATGATGAAGACGCGATCTACCAGACCCTCGTCGACATCGTCGCTGATCAGCTGATGAGCGAGCGGGTCTCTCTCTTAAGCGTTGAGCGTGATCAGGGCTGCCTGAGGATGCGCGCCGCGCACGGGATCTCTGCCCACATCGTCGCTCAAGCGCGCCCTAAGATCGGTGAGGGGATCGCGGGGCTCTGCGCGGAGCGTGGCGAGCCGATCTTCATCTCAGATCACCACCGCTTTAAGAGCGGTGATGAGGGAGAGGACGAGGGCGAGCCACTCCCAATGTCGCTCACCGTACCGATCTTGACGCGAGGCGAGGTGGTCGGGGTCGTCAACGTCACAGGTAGAGCTGAAGAGACCCCCTACTCTCACCATGACATCGCGTTCTTGTCTGCGTTGATGAGCCACGCGGGCTACCTGATGGAGAGCGCGACCTTGGTCGCGGGGATCAAGGGTCTGCAGGCCTTCAGTGACAAGGTCTTGAACACCCTCAAAGACCCCCTCGTGGTGCTTGATCAGCGAGGTCGACTGCTGAAGGAGAACCAGTGCTTCATTACGCTCTACAAGCGTCACCTGCCGGCGGGGACCTCAGCCTTTGAGCTGATGCGAGAGCAGGGGAGCGCGCTCGAGAGCCTTGAGTTTATCCCGACCCCGATGTGTGAGGTTGAGGCGGACCTGAGCCCGCTCTTGAGGTGGGTGTGTGAAGATGACCAGGAGCTCCGTGAACAGCTCAGCGAGGCGCTCGTGAGGCGCTCACCAATGAGCCGTAACGGGTGGCGTCGTGGGGATGAGGTCTTTGATCTCCAGTTGATCCCTTTTGAGGAGCCTGAGGGAGAAGAGGAGGAGGGGACTCAAGCGCCTCGGGCGATCTTGTACTTCCAGAACGTGACTCAGCGTCAGCAGATGCAACGCCAGCTCGTGAGCGCGGAGAAGATGGCCTCGCTTGGGATCCTCTCTGCGGGGGTCGCGCATGAGATCAACAACCCGCTTGGCTTCGTGAAGACGAACACGAAGGAGGCTGGGCGTTACCTAGAGGACCTCCTTGAGATCATCGACGCGTGGCACAGCTTTGCTGAGGCGCAGGGGGTCTCATCGAGCGCCAAGCCGTATGAGGTCGAGCGTGACATTGAGCTGGATGAGGTCCGCGCGGACGCCCCCACCCTCGTGCGTGAGAGCCTTGATGGGCTCGACCGCATGCAGAAAATCATCGCGAGCCTGAAGAGCTTCGCTCACCCAGACACCGAGAGCACTCGTGAGGTCCAGCTCAGTAGTTTGGTCGAGCACGCCCTCGTGATCACCCAAGGGAAGTGGCGCCACCATCTCACGATCAGCAAGGAGCTCCCTGAGCACCCGCCCCTCTCTTGTATCCCTAATCAGCTTGAGCAGGTCTTTATGAACCTCGTCGTGAACGCGGCTCAAGCGACCCAAGACAAGGGCCAGAGCGCGACGATGCACATCAGCCTCAGTGAGCCCGCTGAGGGCTGGGTAGAGCTCCGGTTCTCCGACACCTGTGGTGGGATCCCGCTCGCCCTCGTTGAGAAAATCTTCGACCCCTTCTTTACCACCAAGGACATCGGTGAGGGGACAGGCCTTGGGCTTCACATCGCGCACAACATCATCGAGGGGCATGGGGGTGAGATCAGGGTCGAGAGCGACCCTCCCCGCGGGACGACCTTTGTGATCACCTTACCTCTCGGTAAGGCGAGCGGGCCGTTGGTGATTAAACAGCTCTCTCGATTTAAGGTCTGAGGTGAAACGATGATCGCATATGAGGTGACCGCGACCCTCAAGAGTGAGGAGGCCCGAGCTGCCTACCTCACGTGGCTCCGTGATGGGCACGCCAGCGCCTTACTCCGCTGGGCGGAGCGCGCTGAGGTGGTGGCGCTCGACCCTACGGGGCCAGAGGGGCCATGGCGCGTCAAGAGCGTCTACCTCTTCTCGTCACGAGAGGCGTATCAGCGCTATGTCGAAGAGGGCGCTCCCACGCTCCGCGCTGACGGCGTCGCGCTCGCCGAGCGCCTGGGTGGGATCAGCTTTGAGCGCTCGCTCGGTGAGGTGTGGGGCTGTGAGCCTCTCGGCTAAGATCCTCACCCCTCTGATCCTCTTGATCACGCTGTTCGCGGCCAGCACGGCGTACCACACCCACGTGCTCTCTGAGGTCACCTCTCGGATCGCGGTGACAGGAGACGCGCTGTCTACGCTCCCTGAGAGCCTCAGGGCGGTGATTCAAGAGTCACGGGCGCTGGAGCGCTTACTGCGGAGGGCCTCAAGTGAGCCACGTGATGAACGGCGCCGTGAGCTAGAGCGCCAGCTCGCCTTGATCTGCGCGCGCATGGAGGAGGCCACCTCGCGCCTGTCTGGGCTCTCGTACCCACCGAGCGTCCGCCCTCTACAGGCTAAGATGCGCTCTCTTCTGGTCAGCTACGCGAAGATTGAGGCTGAGGTGCGGGTGATCTATCGAGCGTCTTCTGTAGAAGAGGAGGCTAGACGCCTCACCCGTGAGGTCGACCGCTGGGGCTCACAGGTGAGGGTCTTGAGCACGGTGCTTCAACAGAGCGCCCAGTATGAGCGTGACTATCGACAGCGACGTGAGCGGGAGGCGTTGTTGAACGCGATCGGGTTTATGGCGCTGATCACGCTGATCGGGGTCAGCGTCACGCTCTACCTCGCGCGCCTCTTGGCGCCCTTAAAGGAGCTCCGCGAGGGGGTAGAGCGCTTTGAGGCGGGGGGCTATGAGCACCGGATTGAGCTGACTGACCGTGGGGCGCTCGGTCAGCTCGCGCAGGCCCTCAACCGGATGGGTGAGGCGATTGAGCAACGTGACACCCAGCTAGAGCGTCAGCAGAATGACAGGCTTCAGCAGGCTCGACTCGCGACGGTAGGTCGCTTAACCGCTCAGATTACGCATGAGCTAAGAAATCCGCTGAGCAGTATCGGGCTGAACGCTGACCTGCTCGAAGAGGAGCTCGTTGAGCTGTCGACGGCGATCGCGGAGCTTGAAGAGGGGACGAGAGAGGCGATCGGCTCGCACGTCACGGGCGCCCGCCCGCTGTTACGTGAGATCGCCCGTGAAGTGGAGCGCTTGAAGGTGATCACGGAGGACTACCTGCGCTTCGCGCGTCTCCCTCGTCCCGCGCTCGAGTCCTTAGATCTGAACCTACAGTGCTCGGAGCTCCTTGACTTTGTGCGCGCTGAGTACGCTGAAGCCCACGTCGCCCTCCAGCTTGACCTAGATCCACAGCCTCGCCTCGTGATCGGGGATGTTAATCACACCCGCTCTGCGCTGTTAAACTTGCTCCGAAACGCTCGAGAGGCCCTCGCCCAAAAAGAGGGAGGGCGGGTCACGTTGAGGGTGCGGTCATGGGGGGACGAGGCCTCTGTGAGCGTCGAGGATGATGGACCGGGGATGAGCTCAGAGGCGCTTGAGCGACTGTTTGAGCCCTTCTTTAGCACCAAGCCCCAAGGGACAGGCTTGGGCTTAGCGATGGTCCGACAGCTGATGCTCGCCCAAGGGGGGCGGGTTGAGGTGAAGAATCAACGCGCGGGTGGCGTAGCGGTCTCTTTGTTTTACCCAACAGAACCTTGACGAGATGAAGGATGGAGGAGCCTGTGTTGACCCTATCGATTCGCGCGCTGTGTCTAGTGAGCTTTGTGCTCAGCGCGCTCACTGCCTGTGGGACCCGAGTGCACATGAGGGCGCTTGAGCCCTCGGCGGTCCCACGCGCGACCACGATTAAGCGCTTAAGCGTCGCTAAGCTCAACCGAGACACGCTGGGGGTCGCAGAGCAATTAGAGCTCTCGCTCGCCTCGGTGAGGATTGAAGGGAGCCCTTACTTTACAGTGGTGAGCCGAGAGGATCTAGCGAGGGTCTTGAGTGAGCAACGGCTTCAGTCTTCAGGGCTGATCGACTCCAAAAAAGCGGTCAAGATTGGGGAGCTCTTGGGCGCCCAGGCCATCATCAGCGGAGCGGTAGGGCCTGCTCAGGCTCAAAAGCGGGTGAGCGCTAAGGAGCGCATGGAGTGCACCGACCCGACATGTAAGACGGAGAAGAAGGTGAAGGTCAGGTGTGAGACGCTTAACGTGTCGCTCTCACTCCAGTTAAAGCTCGTAGATGTCCGTCAGGGAGACATTATCTATGGACACGAAGACCAGCTGAGCCGCGCCTGGTCAGCCTGTGAGGGGGAGGGCTCCACGATCCCGCTCCCAGACGTCGCGCTCCGGAGCCTGTCGAGGGACCTTGTCGATCGCTTCGTTCAAAAGCTCTCACCTCGCTATGTGTCTTACCTTGTTAAGGTCCTCACGGACCCTGATGTGGAGCTGTCTCAAGACGCGCTCAATCGCTTTAAAGGGGGGGTCGAATTTCTTGACGCGGGTCGGTATGAGCGAGCTCAGGCGCTCTTTGAGGAGCTAGGTGGTGGAGAGGGCTCAGGGAGCGTCGTTGTGCTCTATAACCTTGGGCTCGCGCTCGAGGCTCAAGGTCAGCTCGCCGACGCCTTGCGTCTATACCAACGCGCAGATCAGCTCACGAGCTCACCCGTGGATGAGATCTCAGACGCCCTCGACCGCTGTAAAAAAAGGCTCTACGACCTTGGTGAGGTCAACAGACAGCTCAAGGGAGACGAGTGATGTGGGGCGCGCGCGCGCGCCTCAGGGCTCATCTGTTAGACCACACCGTCTGGGGGCTCCTTAGCCTGATGCTTTTTAGCCTGATGCTCCTCAGCCTTGGGCTCCTCGGGTGTGCTTCACAGCCCGTGATTCAAAAGCGAGCGACGCATCAAGCCTCACTGCCGGGCTGGTATTTAAGGCCCCCTGTGAGCGATCAAGCGCACCTCTATGGGGTGGGTGAGGGTAAGAGCCGTCAAGAGGCGGTGGCGGCCTCACTGAGCCAGATCGCCTCACAGCTTCAGATCACCCTGAGCGGGCGTGTTGAGTCTCAGGTTGAGCTTAAGCATGGGGTGGAGACCGAGGTTGGCTCAATCAGCCGAAGCGTGGAGGTCGCACCTCTTGAGCTTCGTGGTTATGAGCTCCTTAAGCAAGAGGCGCTCACCCCGCTCCGCTATCTTGTCTTAACGAGGGTCTCAAGAGCAAAGCTCCTGCGAGATATACAAGAGGACACCGAGAGGGGGCTTCAGGAGCTGACGAGGCGCCTGGCTGAGTCTAAGGGTAGCTATCAGACCCTTGAGGTCTGCGCGACGCTCGCCACCGAGCTCCCTATATGGCAGAGCCGTGTCAAGAGCCTGCGCTCCTTAGGGCGATCAGACACGGAGCTCAACCTACAGCTCAACACCCTCAAGGGGCGCTGTCCGCGAGGGCGTTGGCCATGGGTGGTCACGGTCGTGACCCCTCTTGACCGGAGCCCAGACACCCTCGCCCGAGATGTGTTCGTCAGCTTCTTGAGCGCAGGAGGCTTTCAAGCTCAAGCGGGTGGCGCTCCACGTGAGCGTGGGCTTCGATGTGCGCTCCAGCTGAGCGAGGAGCGGAGCGCGCCGATGGGCTTTAAAGTCGTGCGTTGGAGCGTGAAGCTCGAGCTCTCCGGTGAGGTTAAGCGTGGCCCAACGCACCTCATTCAAGTGGTAGGGCAGTCAGGGAGCTCGATCGAGCACGCCCGTCAGGTCGCCCAACAACGCCTCAGAGAGGCGCTTGAAGAGAAGGGGCTCAAGGCGCTGATTGGGTTTTAATTGTCGCTGAGGATTGTTTGATGTTGCGCGTGGTAGCCTCTATCTTAAAGTCAGGTAGTGTGCTGAGCGCGGAGCCGCCTTATGAGTCAAGAGACCTCGATGACCAAGAGCCACCCATCTCGGGCTAAAGAGGTGGCTCAGCGCCTCCAGCGGGCCCAGCCGTGGAGCGATGGAGAGCTCTTACTGTCTCGGGTCTGGCTCGAGGCGCTCACCCCCGGGCTCGGGAGGATGCACAGCTTCCTCAAAGAGCTCACCCAACGACTCGCGCCACCCAACCCAAGTCAGCGGGCGTTGACAGAGCCTGAGCTCGCAGAGTGGCTTGAGCGTGAGCCTCCCCTCACCGAGCTCTTTGAGCTGACCCTTGAGGCCCTCCTACGGGAGCGTGAGGGAGAGTGGTGGGCGACCACCAAGGAGGTCGCGGACTGTGGTGCTCAGCGTGAGGTGCTCACGAAGCTCGTCTATCGTAAGTTGAGCGCACAGTATGAGCGCTACGCGCCACAGATGACAGAGTGGAGCGTCAGGTGGGAGAGGCTCGGGGGGTTAACCCTCCTTGACGTGAAGCTCTGTAAGGACCTAAGCGAGGCTCAAGCGACCGTGACGCGTGAGCTGATCCGTGTCACGCTCGGTGAGCTCAACACGCCACGCGAGCTCCCGCCTGGAGAGGTTGAGCGCTGGCTTCACGCCCATCGAGCGTTGCGCGAGGCGCTCTACCGTGCGGCGTGGGAGGAGGCTAGAGCGCTGTTAAAGCCCCTCTCAGAGCTCACCCCTAAGTGCGCCCAGCTCTTGCTCGCGTGGGCGACGCTCAAGGCGCGTGAGAAGCGCTTTGACGAGTCCTTTAAGGGCGCTGAGCGCGCCGCGCGCTGTGGCTCGAGCGCCCTCTCTGAGCGCCTACGGAGCGCCCTCCCGCGCTGGCGAGCCCTCCTCGCCCCCCCACCGGCTCCCCCTCCCGCTGAGCCGACCGCGGATAGTCAGCCTGACCCTCAAAGCCCAGCTCATGTTGAACATCGGGCGGTTCGCTTTGGGATCTCAGGGTTCAATGTAGGTCAAGGCGGAGCGCAAGGAGATGGACCACAGACCGCTCAGACGGTCGCCTTAGATCCCCAGCTTCAAATGCTCTTGTCTTCACTCCCGCTTGGCGCGCTACCAGGCGCAGGGACCGCTTGGGAGGCGCCCTTAGCGCTCCTTCAGAGCTTCTCACAGCTCGGCGCTTCGCGCGCGCATGAGTTGACCTCGCGCGCGGTCCTCACGGAGGTCGTTGAGCTGGTGCGGGAGGCGAGGCGACAGGTGAGCTACGCGAGCGGTCGTTACCCTGAGGCGCAGGGCTTAAAGGGAGGTGGGCGAGCGCTGGCGAGCGCTGAGCGCTTGCTGACTCAAGCGCTCCGCTATGCCCCCTCTCGAGTGGATGAGCGCCCTCTTGATCGCCTCGCGCACACCGCGCTTGGAGCTCGTGGAGCGCTGACCGACCAGAGAGACCCCGCTCAGTACCTCTCGCCTCCTACGATGACACCTCCCGCCCCACCGGGCGCTGAGCAGCAGCTGACCCACGCCTCGACGGCGGTGATTGACGAGATCAACCAGCTCAAGTTGACGGAGGAGCTGGCCTTGAGCGCGCCAGCCTCTACTCCACTTTCATTAGAGGGCGACCCCCGTGTTGAGCTGACGGTCGACGTCCCCCCTGACCTGAGCCACGCGCAGGCCCTGCTTAAGTCGGGGGACTTCACTGAAGCGGAGCATTGTCTCCTGTCACTCCTCGACCAGAACCCCTTTAACCCCCAGGCACACAATGACCTTGGGGTTTTAAATTTTCAGCTCCACCGCTTTGGTGACGCCAAGGCGCACCTGATCTTAGCGATCGAGTGTGAACCGAGCTATGAGGAGGCCTGGGAGAACTTGATTGAGCTCTTCACGAGCTTAGGTCAGCTCCATCACGCCTTACCGCTCTTCAGGCGCTACGAGAAGGACCTCAAGGGGCTCGCGAGCTACCCTCGCCTCAAAGAGCTCTGTGAGCGCTTCGCGCCTGAGGGCTATGAGTCGATGAGGCCCCCAGAGAGGGAGGAGGGGGTCGAGGGGCTCAGGCTCCCTCTCTCAGGCTCTTTCTTTGTCTCCCCAGAGGCAGGTGAAGATCCGCTTGAGGCGCTCTCGGGAGAGCACCCCGACATCGAGCAGAACGCGCACGTCATCGCGGAGGCGAAGGCCCGCGCACAGCAAGATATCGCCAATCACCTGCGGGCTGACGTCCAGTCCTTACTCGACGCTTGGCGACGCGAGCTTTATAGAGAGCCTCCCGAGCCAAAGGGGCTTCTCCCGTGGATCAAGAGGAAGCTAGGGCAGGCCCCTCCTCGTCTCCCTGTCGCGCCTAAGGTGTTTGATGAGCTGTCGCTGAGCGCGGAGGGGCTAGAGGAGGAGCTTCGCGCGCTTGAGGCGACACCTGAACCTGTCCCAACAAAGCCACTCCCAATAGACCAGCGGAGGGTGAGGAACGTAGCCTTCAACATGCTCTGTGTCCCGTCTGGCACCTTCCTGATGGGGAGCGATCAGGTGATCTCGAGCCGGACAGATCATGAGCATCCACGGCACAGGGTCGTCTTATCTCGCCCCTTCCAGCTCGCGCAGATGCCCGTCACACAAGAGCTGTATGAGGCGGTCATGTGGATCAACCCCAGCCACAATAAGGCGCCTGGGAACCCTGTGGTGAGGGTGAATTTCTATGACGTGCTTCGTTTCTGTAACGCCCTCTCAGAGCTTGAGGGCTTACCGCCCGCTTATCGGATCTCACAGGGGTCGAGACCTGAGGTCGCATTTCTCCCAGAGAGCCACGGGTACCGGCTCCCCACAGAGGCCGAGTGGGAGTACTCGGCGCGAGCTCGTCAAGGCTACCTGTTCTCAGGCGCTCAGGACGTTCATCAGGTCGGCTGGGTCGAGTCAGATGAGCTCCACACGGTAGGCCGTAAGACACCTAACCCATGGGGGTTCCATGACATGAGCGGGAACGTCTGGGAGTGGTGCTCAGATGGGCTCCGCGAGTACCAAGATGAGCCGATGCTCGACCCCGTGGGCGATCAGCTCACCTATATGCACACCCCTGGCGCGCGCGTGATTCGTGGGGGGAGCTGGTGCTTTGAGGCCGACGGCGCGCGCGTCTCCTTTAGAGGCAGAGGCGCGCCAGGGCTCAGAATTACGAGCCTTGGCTTTCGTGTCGCCCGAAGCGTGTAGGCCTCGAGCGCGTCACTCGACGCTACGCGTGAGCGCTACGCTCGTCGCGTAGCCTCTGCGCGCGGGCTTACGCCTCAGCGACCGCCATACGACGGCTGAGGCTAATCTTGCCGTCCTTGTCGATCCCGATGCACTTGACGTACACCTCCTCACCGACGTCGATCACGTCCTCGATCTGCGCGACGCGGTGGTCTGCGACCTGGGTGATGTGGACCATGCCGTGGACGCCAGGCGCGAGCTCAACGAAGGCGCCGTAGGCCTTGATGTTCGTCACAGTGCCGAGGTAGACGCGACCCACCTCGATGTCATCTTGGCTCTCGGCCTCGTCTGCGTCGATGTCGATCGAGTCCTCCTCACGAGGGGCGCGCTTACGGGTCTTGCGAGGGGCCTCATCACGAGGCGCGCGCTCTTTCTCCTTACGAGGTAAACGCTTACGTGGAGCCTCCTCCTCGACGTCCTCACCCCCGAGGTCAGCGCTGAGTGAGATCTTGCCGTCCTTGGTGATCTCCTCGACGGTCACGGTGAGCGCGTCACCAACTGAGAAGCGGTCTTGGACTTGATCACGGCCAAGGCCACGGATCCGTGAGAAGTGAGCGAGGCCGTCTGTGTTTGGCATGATCTCAACAAAGACGCCATATGGCATCACGCTCCGGACCGTACCCTCATAGGTCTCACCCGCCTTAGGAGGCTCAGGGAGGTCGCCGAGCAGGTCCTCGTTTCCATCGATCCCTTGGACGCTGAGGTTGAGCTTACCCTCACGGGTGATCTCAACGAGGCGGACAGAGATCTCTTGACCGAGCTCGAAGAAGTCGTTGAGGTCGCTGTCGCGTGGGGTCCCGAGGTCACGGACGTGGACGAGCCCCTCTTGGCCAGGGATGATCTCTACAAAGAGCCCAAAGCCAACGATGCTCTTAACCACCCCGTCGTAGATCCGGCCGATCTCTGGCTCCTCGGTGAGCTGCTCGATGAGGAGCTTCGCTTGCGCGATGCTGTCTGCACCTACACCTGAGACGGTGACCGTCCCGTCATCAGAGATGTCGAGCGTACAACCCGTCTGATCTTGGATCGCGCGGATGATCTTCCCGCCTGGGCCGATGATGTCACGGACGCGATCTGGGTGCACCTTGATGCTGATGATGCGAGGCGCGTACTCGGTGAGCTCTTTATTGGGGCGCTTGATGCACTTATCCATCTCCTTGAGGATGTACAAGCGACCACGGCGAGCTTGATCGAGGGCCTGCTCAAGGATCGAGCGCTTGAGGCCCTTGATCTTGATGTCCATCTGGATCGCGGTGATCCCCTCACGGGTACCGACGACCTTAAAGTCCATGTCGCCGAGGTGGTCCTCATCTCCAAGGATGTCGGAGAGGACAGCGATCTTACCGCCCTCCTCGATGAGCCCCATCGCGATCCCAGCGACCTGCTTTTGGGTGGGGACACCCGCCTGCATGAGGGCCATAGAGGAAGAGCAGACGGTCGCCATGGAAGACGAGCCGTTCGACTCGAGGACCTCAGAGACGAGGCGGATGGTGTAAGGGAAGTCCTCGTGCTTTGGGAGGATCGCCCTCACGCCACGCGTCGCGAGGTTACCGTGCCCGATCTCTCGGCGACTCGTGCCACGGAGGGGCTTCGCCTCACCTGTACAGAACGGAGGGAAGTTGTAGTGGAGCATGAAGGGCTCGAAGAAGTCCCCCGCGAGGCTGTCGATGCGCTGCTCGTCACGCCTTGAGCCGAGGGTGACGGTGGCGAGCGCTTGAGTCTCACCACGGGTGAAGATCGCCGAGCCGTGCGCGCGGGGTAGGACCTCGGTCTCACACCAGATGTTACGGACCTCATCAAGGCGACGGCCGTCCATGCGCTCGCGGGTCTCTACGACGCGGGTGCGAACCACCTCACGGTAGATGTCCTCAACATACCCTTTGATCTCATCCTTCCGGCTCGCGAGCGACTCGTCTTCGTCGGTGAGCTGGGCGAGGACGTCCGCCTTGATCGCTGAGAGGGACTCCTTACGCTCGCTCTTGCTGTTGTTAGGCAAGGTGCGGTCAAGGTCCTCGATGCAGAGGTCGACGACGCGAGCGAACAGGTCAGCGTCAATCGCCTCTGGGGTCACGGTCAGCTTAGGGTTGCCCGCCTTCTTGGTGAGCTTCTCTTGGAGGGTGATCATGGGCTTGATCGCGTCATGAGCGACGAGGATCGCGTCGAGCATCTCCTCTTCGCTCGCCTCAGCGCCCTCACCCTCTACCATGGTCACCGCGTGCTTGGTCGCGGCGACGATCAGGTTGAGCTTCGCGCCCTCTTGCTGAGAGGTGGTGGGGTTGATGAGGTACTCGCCGTCGACAAGCGCGACACGGCAGCCCGCCATGGGACCATCAAAGGGGAGCTCGCTGAGGCAGGTCGCGGCTGAGGCGCCGAGCATCGCGGCGATGGCTGGGTCGTGCTCACCATCAAAGCTCATGACGGTCGCGATCAGCTGGATGTCTTTACGCCAGGTCTTCGGGAAGAGCGGGCGCATCGGGCGGTCCATGAGACGAGCGACGAGGATCTCTGAGGGCCCTGGGCGGGTCTCGCGCTTGAAGTAGCCACCAGGGATCTTCCCCGCGGCGTACTTCTTCTCAATGTACTCACAGGTGAGCGGGAGGAAGTTGGTGCCAGGGCGCATAGAGCTCGCGCCTGCGCAGGTCACGAGGACGATGGTCTCGCCCATGGTCACGGTGACCGCGCCACTGACGAGCGTGGCGACCTTGCCTGTCTCAATCGTGACGTCTGTCTCGCCGAAGCGAGCTTTCATTGTTACTACACCCATCGATGGGTACTCCTTTGTTGTGTGTGTGTTGCGACCTCTGCCGTCAAGGGGCTCGCTCTGCGCTCATCCACATGTCGCTCAGTAGCCTTGAGTGTCCCGAGCTCGCTCACGCATAGGCCCACTGAGGCCTGCAGGTGGATTGGTTTCGTGAGCGGTAGGTGGGACGCACAAGGCGCGCTGAGGTGATCTTTGGGGTGTGAGGTGCTCTCTGAGGCGCCTGTAGGGTCCTCGCCATGTACGTCAACGAGAAAGCCCGCCGTCCCAGAGCGCTTAAGTGCGTCGAGCTGTTCGACGACGAAGGGGCTCAGAGGCGAGGCGGGCTTAGAGGCTCGTGAGACGAGGGCGACGAGGGAACCAAGCGAGCGCTTGTAGAGAGGTCGCGGTGTCTTCATAGCTGTGGGCTCACGGGGGAGCGCCACGGCGAGCGGATGCTCAAGGGTGGTCACCGATCCCGATTAGGGGCGGAGACCGAGGCTTGTGCAGAGCTCGCGATAACGGTTGGTGTCTTGCTTGCTGAGGTAGCGGAGGAGACGACGGCGCTGACCAACGAGCTTCTTGAGGCCACGGGTTGAGGCGTAGTCGTGCTTGTGCGCCTTGAGGTGAGAGGTGAGGTCCTTGATGCGGTGAGTTAAGAGCGCGACCTGAACCTCGGCTGAGCCGGTGTCGTTGTCGCCACGCTTGTACTGCTCAATGATCTGCTTCTTCATATCTGCGTCGATCGGCATATCGTACTCCTTGTGTGATGTACTTTTGTGTGTTCAGCGCTAGCGAAGCCGTCGTTTCGCTAGGCCATTTGAGGCGCATAAGGCACCTCAGAGAGCGCCAAGCTTGTAGCGCACTCTGACGCCTTTGGTCAAGGGGTTAATGTGTTGAGCTGAGCCTGAGTTTACCTTTGTGACAAGAAGGGCTCGCTCCTCCAATTAGGCTAGGCTATTCTGTTCGCTCGTCTCCTCTTTAGGCCGGTTTGAATCACGTCACCTGAGCGCCCTGAGGAGGTCGTGCGTGAGATATGATGGATCACCTCTTCACCGCCGGGCTGGTCGCGCTCAGCGCGTCCTTCATCCAGAGCGTAGTTGGGTTTGGCGCGGGGCTGATCTCGATGGCCCTGCTCTCGATGATCTGGCCAGTTCACTTCGCGACGCTCGTCATGGCTCCCTTAGGTTTATTAATGACCTCTACGTTGACCTGGCGCCTGCGCGCTCAGGTCAAGCTTCGAGCGCTCATTCCGCTCTTAGCGGGGCTACCCTTCGGGGTCGCGTTGGGGATCTTAGGATATGAGCGTCTGCCAGTTGGCTACCTAAGGGGTGGCTTAGGCGCCCTGTTGATCTGCTCTGCCCTCTATCATGGCCTCTCGCACAGGTGGGGGCGCGCTGCTCCACGTGGCTTAGGGCCCGCCTTAGGGGTCTTGTCGGGCGTGACGGGGGTCTCACTCAACAGCCCTGGGCCTCCAGCGATCATCTACGCGACCTTAATGGGCTGGTCACCTCGACACTTTAGAGCGAACCTCTCCTTGTTTTTTCTACTCAGCGGGTGCTGTGCGGTCTTAACGCTCAGCCTAAGAGGTCACCTCAGGCTTGAGAGCTTAAAGGTGAGCGCGAGCCTCGCCCCTGCGCTCTTGCTTGGGGTGTGGTTAGGGAGCGCGGTAGCGGAGCATATCCCGACCGACCTCTTTCGGAGGCTCACGCTCCTCTTGCTCGTGGGGCTTGGGCTGCTCTTGCTACGGTGAACGTTGGCCGACTGATTCGCTTGTTACTCTATTCGCCTGTCGCTCCATTCGCCCCTTGCTAAGGGCAGAGGGCGCCACCGAGCTCTTCACAGGTCGCGACCTGAGCGCAGATCTCACCTGACCACTCTGCACAGAGGCTCGGGAGGGTAGGCTCAACCTCTGGACATTGGCTCAAGAGGCACGCGCTCATCGCTTCACAGGCCTGAGCGGGGTCAGTGGGGTCTTGGAGCGCTCCACAAAACTCAGCGGGTGGAGGAGACTCCTCACACGCCCCTGAGAGCTCGACAAGCTCATCACAGCTGAATGAGCAGAAAGTGTCTGTGTCTTCAGGCTCAAGCGAGTCGAGGCAGAGCGGGCGGAGCGCCTCTTCGCTGAGCTGTCGTTCAGGGCAGACGGTGTAAACACAGCCAATGAACCGCCCACAGCGCTGGTCAACGCTCGTCTCATCTCGTAGCCCTTCACAGGGGGCGTCTGTGTTAAACGACCCACCTGGCGCGCCCCCCTGATCACCCCCCTCAGGGCTCCCTCCCATAGTGTCGCGCTCACCCCCTTGTGGGGCGCTCCCACCTGCTAGCGACTCACCTCCTTGCGGGGCGAGCTCACCCCCTTGAGGGGCGCTCCCACCAGCTAGCGACTCACCCCCTTGAGGGCTCTGTGCACCCCCCTGTGGTGTCTCACCCGAGCCTCCTGGGGCGCTAGGGGATGCGCTCACGCCAGCCAACGGTAGGCTGTCGTTCCGAGACGTCTCACCGCCAGCAGGGGAGAAGGTGAGCTCTGGCTCATCCGTCGCGCAGGCCCAGACGCTTAATGAGAGGAGCGTGATTAAAAGGGTTTTTAAAGTAGATCCCATGACTTAACCTCAGATTCTGATGAGAGAGTGGCCTTCACATACAAAAAGACTGCGTTCAGGTCGAGGGGTCGGCTGGGATTTGGTTATTTTTATTGACCGATCGTTTGGTTATTCCTCTTCACGCCCCTCAAGGTGCCCCATTTTCTTGAGGGCAGAGAAGATCACATAGAGCTGATCAGGGTCGGTGAGCGCTACACTTAAGGCGCGTTCGCCAGACGCGGTGCGCTCCACCCAGCTGAGCTCGATCGCGTCAACCTCAGCCTCGCCAAGCAAGGCCTCACGACGCGCTTGATCTTGGCTCTCCTTCGCTACCCCCTTCAGCTCACGGGCCTTCTCCCTCATGCCCTCCTTCCCCTGCGCGATCACCTCCTCGAGCGCCTCATCATCAAGCTGGGTGAGCGTGTAGGCGGCCTCAAGGCTGACCGCGCCCTCCTCGAGCGCGCTCACGAGCTTTGGGGCGCCTCGCCCTACGATCGTCGCGCCCTTCTGTGCGGTGCGCGTGCCAATGCCAAGGGTCTCTGCGACCTCTTTACGCACCTTAGGCGGACAAGCCTGTGGAGCTTTCTTCTTTACAGAGGGCGGGGGCTCAAGCTCATCGGGCGCAGGGAGGTCAGGGGGGTCAGGGAGGTGTACATCTCCCTCTGGCGCCTCGGAGCTAGGCTCAGGGTTGAGAGGAGGGGCCTCCTCTCTTTGTGCCTCTACTGGCTCATCTATACTCAAGAGCGACGCGCGCGCCTCGAGGATCTTACCTGCGACGATCGACTTTTGTGCGGTGCTCATCTGACGGCGGTTCTCGTTATAGTCAAGCACTGCGAGCCTGACGTCCTCATCGCTCGTGTAGCTCCGCCAGACGACCTGCTCCTCCTTCACGCCACCTTGTAGCTCCTCAAGGGCTCGGTGCCTGTTTCGACCATCGATGATCCAGATGGTGTCGCGAGCCTCATCTCGCCAGAGGACGATCGGCTGACGGAGGCCGTTCTCCTTGATCGAGTCCAAGAGGCTCTCCTCGAGCGCTCCGCTCACGAGTGGATAACAGGCCGCATAAGGGTGGGGGGTCAGATTGTCGTTGATCATCGCTTCGCTCTCATTACGCTGTGGGCGAACACTCATACTCACCTGTTGAGCGCGACGCAACTCATCGAGCGGGCTCCCCTCAATTGATCGGTGAAGATCAGCCCTTTGACTCGAGCGAGGCGCTGTGAGATCGTACCCGCGTACGGTCGTCTGTTCATCTCTATGAGGCCATCACCTTGGGTATCTTCATCAACACAAACGTCAGCTCGCTCAAGTCCCAGCGCCACCTGCAGGGTACAGAGCGCACCCTCAAGACCTCCTTTGAGCGTCTCTCCACAGGCGTACGAGTGAACAGCGCCAAGGATGATGCGGCGGGGCTCTCGATCATCAACCGGATGGAGGCTCAAACTCGAGAGATGGGCAGGGCGGTTCACAACGCCAATGACGCGGTGTCTCTCCTTCAAACCACGGAGGGGGTGCTCAATGAGTCTACGAGCATCCTACAGCGTATGCGGGCGCTCACGGTTCAGGCGGGGAATGAGACGAACAACCCCTCTGATCGAGCCGCGATCCAGGCTGAGCTCAAACAGCTGTTAAGTGAGCTTGACCGCTCAGGGCAGGCGCAGTTTAACGGTCGGACCTTATTCGGTGAGCGCTATGAGTTCTTTCTGGGGTCTGATGAGAACGCTGACTTTGCGCTGACGACCCGACCCTTATCGAGTGACCGGCTTGGTCGTCACAGCGAGGTGACCTCTGCGACCCACGTGAACGCGCACATTCCTCTTCAAGAGGGTGAGCTCTCGATCTTGACGCGGGATGGGGTCAGCGTCCCGATCTTCGAGAGTACAGAGGAGGATGATGAGCTTTCGACCGCAAATCGCGCGGGGTCAGCGATCGCGAAGGCCTCGGCGATTAACCGCTCTACTCACCTCCATGGGGTGACCGCCTATGTAGGTGAGACAACATTTGAGGGGTCTGGGATCACTCGTGAGCGTGAGCTTGGCCCTGATGACGTGCTGTGGATCAATGGGGAGGCCATCACGGGCTTCACGGTGAGCGAGCATGACGTCGACGGGAAGCTCCAAGAGGCGATTAACGCAGTGTATGAGTCAACAGGGGTGATCGCGCGACGCAGTGAGTCAGGAGACCTCACACTCGTCGCGCCAGATGGTCGCAACATCGCGATTGAGACCACGGGTAAGGCAGACCGGCTTGGGTTTGGGAATGGCTTTGTTAAAGGCGCGACGCTCACCCTCTCATCCGCGGATCCCTTCACCTTACAGTTTGCCAATGATGAGGTGAATTTTGAGACCTTAGGTCACATCGCAGACCTCCCTCCAACGCCCGCTGTTGGGCCTGTCTTTGGGCCAGGGCCAGAGGTGGTCATCGATGAGGTGGGGACCTATGATTTTTTCTCACAACAGTTTGTCCCAGGTGACCTTGATCCTGACCTAGATGGGCTCCTTTATGATGGGAGTATCCCTGGTAATGTAACGATATCTGGTTTTTATGACGCTACGCTCGGAGGGGAAAACCGAAAGGTGATGCTACATACAAACCTCGGAGAAGAGCTCTCTCTGTCACTTTTAGACGAAGATGATGAGGTTGTGGCTTTATATCACGCTGTCGAAGGTCAGTTTGACGGGGATGGTATTTATACGTTCCTTGGCGTTAATCCACAGTTTGCAGGGCCGAGCCTCCTCGGTGATGACAGCGTGATCAAAGTCTCTCTCCAAAACACAGCGTTGATCGACACTGGAGATAACTTTTTTGGCATGAGCGCGATGAGCTTCCGGATCTCAGGAGGCTCACTTGGGGAGGGGTTGCCAGGTGTTCAGGTCCCAAGCCAAGCGCTCATTGGAGAGGGCTTTGACGCGACATTAGGGAGTGTAGATGTCAGCACGAGCGCAGGGGCGAGCCGTGCGCTCAACATGATCGACCTCGCGCTTGAGGAGCTCAGCGCGACCCGCGCCCACCTCGGCGCGAAGATCAACCGCCTCGAGAGCACGATGAGCAACCTGACACAGACAAAGGCTAACCTCACCAACGCGCAGAGCAGGATCCAAGACGCAGATTACGCTCTCGAGTCGGTCAACTTAGCTAAGCGCCAGATCACCCAACAAGCGGGGGTCTCTATCCTCGCGCAGGCGAACACGGTCGCTCAGGTCGCGACCGCGCTCCTCACACAGAGCTTAGGTTAGGTCGACGCGCTCAAAGGCAGAGCGACCCTCAGCGAGCTGGATCGCCTTAGGGTAGAGGCTTGAGAACATCAGCGCGCCCGTCTCTGGATCAGGGAAGCAGAACCCACAGCCTAGTGAGCGTCCCTCATAGATCACAAACACGTCACCGCGCTCTACTCCTCGGCCCTCAGCAGGGATGAGCTTGCCTTGGTAGAACAGGTCGACCTCCTGTTCACTTTGGAGCTCAAAGCGCTGACGGGTCGCGAGGTGGCCCCACTTTAAAGCGGCGGCGGTCGTGAAGTGCGGGAGGCGCCCCTTCGTGTGGAACACTGGGAGCCCTGAGACCTCCACTCGGGTTGGGGGGATCAGGAGCTCTTCACAGAGGGCTGAGGCGTGTCGCTTTGAGGTTTGTACAAAGCGTAGCCCAGCGTAGCGCTCCTCTCCAATCCCAAAGATGTCCCGCGACCACGCGTAGAGCACCTCCTCCTCAGGGGGGGTGAGGTCGCTGACCTGACGCCAGCCTCGGTTGATGAGCGCGTCACGATCAAGGCCCTCTTGAGGCTGGGCTGTGATCTCTATGCTCGCGATGAAGAACCCCCCTGTGTCATTCTGGTGTGGGTAGACGCGCGCGCAACGCTGAAGAGGCTCATCATACCGCTCCCCTTCCCACTCTGTGACCCCTTGAGCGGTCTGTAGGCCCTCCCAGCTGACGGGCTGAAGGCTCGCGGAGCCTCCATAGGCCTTCAGTCGCTTAAGCGCCTCATGTACAACAGACTCATTTTCAAGGGGGTCGAGCGTGCAGGTGCTGTAGACAACTCGGCCACCGACCTTGGTGAGCTTGAGGGCGTGGGTGAGCAGCTTGAGCTGAGTCGCTCGTAGCCCTGCCCTAAAGTCTCCTCGCTCAACCGCAAAGCTCCACTTCCCCTTCTTACGGATCGTCCCCTCACAGCTACATGGCGCGTCGACGAGCACCTTATCAAAGCAAGGCGGGTGCCCCTCGAGCAGGCGCTCCCCTTCCCCTGCGCACAGCACCATGTTCGTGAGCCCCAGGCGCTCTTGTGTCGCGCGGAGCGCGCTGAGACGCGCAAAAGAGAGGTCGTTTACGATCAAGGTCCCCCGCCCCTGCATCATCAGCGAGAGCTGGGCGCTCTTCCCTCCTGGGGCGGCGCACAAGTCGAGGACGAGCTCCCCTGGCTGAGGGTCAAGGGCGAGGGGAGGGAGCATGGAGGTCGCCTCTTGAGTGTGGATGAGGCCAGCGCGGTACTCGAAGCGCCTCCCAAGGCTCACCCCCGTAGGTAGGCTCACCCCTGAGCTGAGCCATGGCATCACCGCTGGCTCAAAGCCACTCTCTTGAAAGCGGTTCATGACCTCCTCTGAGCTGAGTCGAGCGGGGTGAACCCAAAAAGTAGAGGGGAGTGGTCGCTTAAAGGCCTCACAGAGCTCAGCCCACTCAGGGGCACCCAGCAGGGGTTGATAGCGCGCAAAGAGCTCCTCAACGCGAGGTCGCTCAGTGAGCGGGCGGCGGGGGGCTCTAGGGCGCTTAGCCCTCCGCTTAGCCATCTGCTCGCTCGCTCGCGGAGCCATCTCGCTTATAGAGCGGGGCTGCGATCATAAAGCTTGTCAAGGTACGCTCATGAACAGGCAACAGCCGGTCGATGTTTCGCTGAGCGGTGATCGCCTTGAGCACCTGAACGCGATCTGCGTGATAGGGGTGTGTGAAGGTGAGGTCCGCGCCTACGCGCTCAAGCTCCTCAAGGAGCTGATCTGAGACAGGGATCACTCGGAACATCTTAGCTTGGGCGCCAGGCTCATAGACGAGCGCGAGGTGGTACTCTTGCTCTTGAAACGGTTGACCTGTGAGCGCTGCCATCTGACCATCACGGTTGAGCTGATTACAAAAATTAATCAGCTGTCTCTGTAGCGCGGAGTGTAGCTGAGGGCTCTTGAGCTTGATGATCGGCTGTTCATCCGTGACGCGCTTCGCTTGCGCGCGGATCTCCTTGACGAGAGGCGCGCTCATAAAGATCTCCTCCAGCGTCCCATTGAGCGGGGTGCGGAAGCTCAAGAGAGGCCGCCCATCTCCTGTTGTGCTGATCATATTGAAGGAGAACAGGACCATGTCGTCAAAGCGACCGGCGTTGAGGTCTCTGCGCGCTCGCCAGAGGACCCAATAGCCTATGAGTAATAGGACAAGCCCCTCAAACACCCCTCCAATGAGAGACTCGACACCGATGTTCATCCAGTCGATTTGGCTAACGTTCATAACGACCCCTTAGCTGGGATTAATAGAGGAGGAGGCCGTTACCCCAAACGACCCAAATGAGCCACACGTTGAGGGCGAGGCTGACGAGTAAGGCGAGCCCTGTGAAGCGGAGCCTCCACGTGAGCTCAGTGACCCGCGCCTGCCTAATCTCCTCGAGTGACCTAGGCTCCTTGGCTTGGGGTAGTGGCGCTCGGTACCGCTCTAGGTCATTGATCTCTAGCGCGGTGGTGTGTGCGCTGGTCTCGAAGTCTCCCGCTTGTAAGACGCTGAGCGGGGGCCCTGTTCGTGTGGAGAGCTGAATGAGGTACTTCCCAACCTGAAGCACGTCCCCATCGATCAGGGGGGCGGCCTTGGCGCAGAGCTTACCATTTAACCACAGGCTGTTGGTCTCGCTCAGCGGTTGAACGCTGAAGCCTCGAGCCGAGAAGCTCAAGCTCGCGTGCTCTCGAGAGACGCTCTCGTTTGGTAAGACGAGGTCACAGTGGGGTGAGCGTCCGATATACATGGCGTGCGAGGTGATCGGGAAGCGTTGTACCTCTCGGCTCTTTAGGGTGACGATCAGCTCCGCCATATCATAG
>Ga0181588_10000837_pt1 | contig 27322 bp, 20 predicted proteins | sample 071ome_26_FD_148607 | JGI IMG/M metagenome (GOLD analysis project Ga0181588, IMG submission 148607) | Coastal salt marsh microbial communities from the Groves Creek Marsh, Skidaway Island, Georgia - 071409BT metaG (spades assembly) | ecosystem: Environmental > Aquatic > Marine > Intertidal zone...
CGAGCACGTCTCGAGCAAACTGCAAAGGGCTAGCGCGTTCTAAGAAATCGATGAGATATTCGCACAACTCTTCGCAAAAGGAGACGTAGGCTTTGGAGAATTTCTTCGATCGATCGAGGTTGGCTGCTTTTTCCGCGTCGAACAAGTTTGGCAGCTCGTGGAGAAACGCCACGTATTCTAACGGTTTGCGTTTAGTCTCTTCGTCGTCTTCATCGTCATCGTTATTATCGTTGTTGTTGTCCTTCTCGTCCTCTTTTTTCGCCTCTTCTTTCTTCTCTCCTTCTTTTTGCCGTTTCTGCTCCATCTTTCTCTTCTTGCTCGCGTTCTTCTTCACCTCCTCGGTGAAACTCACTCCGAACGTTCTCGCGACGTCCGCGACGAACAAGTGATGAAACCTCACTAAATCTAAATACCTCCCTTGATGTTCCTCTCCTGAAAAATCTACTCCGACTGGTAACTTCTCCGCGTTTGGATCTAACCTCGCGTCGTTCTCTTGCACCTCTTCCTTCCCGTTGCTCTTCGCGTTGAGCTTCTTCTTCAAACGTTCTTTGTTCAGCTGCATCTTCTGCGACTCTTCCAACTGTTCTCGCAAAACGTTCGTATCCGCATCATCGACCACGTCAGCATCCCCGCCGCCGCGAGCGCGAAACCTCTCCTTCTCTTCTTTCAGCGCTCGATAAAACGTCTCGAACGGCTTCTCCCCGGTGCCCCCGGTGCGTTCGATTTCCTCTTTTCGGCTTCCGTCTAGATCTTCGTAATACGATTTCTGTTTGATGAAGCAGAGAAAAGAGAGTGAGTGAGTGAGTTTTAAACTTGTAAACGCAACGTCATCGAGCTCGCGTATTTTCTTCTCTCTCTGTCTCTCTCTCTTTTGGCAGAGAAGAAATGACGGCGCTCGTACACAAACATCCGCGCCGCGCGGCGCAAAATGCAACGCAGACGCACGGAACGAGTCAAAGAGAGAACTAAAACGCCTTCTCTTCTTTCACCCCTCATCCCTGAGAACGCATCATAAAAAAGCGAACAAACGACGACAAAAAGAGAGAGAAAAACGAAACTTCGATGTGTGTGCGCACCAATTTCTTCGCGTTCCGTCGCATTCGATCGAGCATTCCTCGCACCCGGTGCGTCTGCGCGAGCCTTCTCTTGTGCGTGGTCACGCCCGGACGCGAAAATTCGTTCGAAATCGCCAGTTCGAGCGTTTCGTTGGACAGGTGCAGCGAGCGCGCGTTTTCGAGGTTCGCCAGGGACATTTTCTTTTATTAGTGTATTTTATGTGTTTGAACGCGTTAAAAACTGAAGAGAATTCGGGAAAAAAAAAATGGAGTTTGCGCTCATCTGTTCTTCTTCTTCTTCATCGGGCGTCTTCTCCTGTGCGGCAAAGACGAGGACGAGAAGAAGAGGAAACAACAGATGCGCGAGAGGAGGACGGAGAGTGGCTTCTTGTTCGTCTTCTTCGGGTGAGGAGAGCGAGAAACGATGCGAGAGCAATACCAACAAATACAACAACCGTCGAATGCTTTTCGCATCGGTCGTCGCGTCTGCCGCGTTCTTTTTAAGCGCGAAAGATGATGAATCGAAAGCGTTTACCGTCGGCGGGGATAATTTATCCGGGTCCATGTTTCCTTCGTCGAACGAGACGTTCGTCGGTGATTTTAAGGACGAAGACGAGGCTCCGTACACGACGAAAGATTTGGTTTTGGACTTTGTGTCTCCGATTGTAGCTCTGAGAGTGGTGAACGTCGCGTTCAACGGCGGCGTGGGAGGGAGTCCGAAATGGTTGGATTATTTGTGCGTCGCGGGTGTGGGGTTAGTCGTGTGGGTGTTTGCGACGGATTATTCCGGGTTAGATGCCGCGTTGCATTGATAGTATGCGTCTGTTTAAATAAATAGTAGTACATCGCATTCGAGCGCGCGTTCAATTTTTGTTTTACACTTCTCGCTTTAGTCGAGGAGAATGCTGTGCTACTTTTGCCTCTCCTCGCATCGCCTCGAACATCATATCTTCCTTTCGCTACTCGCAACTAATAATATCTACGAGATGACCGTTGCTTTCTCTCTCATTGTAGTCATCTCTTCTTCTTCTTCTCTTTCCGCTTCGGCTTTTTCCTTCGCGCGAATCTGTCTCACCTCGTCGTAGCTCTCGTATTGTTTCACAATGTTCACATACTCTTCGCGAGTTGGCTCGACGTTTTGCACGTTTTCGATGAAAAAGTCCCAGTCTTCGCTAGCGAAAGATTCGGCGAGCTTTGGATACAAGCGCTCGCGTCGGAATTTGTTGATGTTGTCTTCCGTGTCTTTGCTGATTGTCAACGAACGAAGTTCTTCCTTTTCCGTCGCCGCCGCTGCTCCTTTTCGTTGAACAACTTCGAGGTGGTTCGTTTTGCGGAAACTCATGAACTCGGCGCCGGTTAGAAATAAAGTTAACGGTGGTGCCATTGGGGTGACTACTCGACACGGTCGACACAAACTCGCTTTGATGAAACTCAACGGCATCGTCGGCGTTTCTTCGCTATCCAACGCGACCAACACCGCGGTGGCAATCATCTTACGGATTTGGTGCAACATGAAACTTTCGCCGTAGACTTTAACGCGAACGAACGGGTACGACTCGAATCCTTCTATAACTTCTGGTTCTTTTGAACACGTGAACTCGTGTATTCGTCGATAGTGCATGATGTGCACGAGATCGTCGACGTCTTTTTCCAACAGCCAGTACGTGTGTTTACCGCTCGTCTCGATGCGCTTAGGTAATTGTTTTTCTTCGTCTTCTTTCTCTTCCTCTTCTTCTTTTTCTTCTTCGGAAGATGTCTCTCCTAGCCCGTCATCCTCAGCTACCGCCTCTTTTTTTTTGTTTCGTTTACCTTTCCCTCGATTATCGTTCGCTTTTCCGGCGCCGTACAATCCTCTCTTGGTGTAATTATGAAACGGATGCGCGCCTTCGAAGGTCTTCAGAGCCTCTCGAAACACCTCGAGTTCGCCGTTTTTATTATTTCGCAAACACTTTAAAGGCAATAAATACTCATACGTTCTCGAAATCGCCGCGCGTCTGGCATCGAACGATTTGGTCGCTTTGAAGCACGCAAACGCTTTCACCGTATCCGTCGGCAAGTGACGGTTAATTTTCTCCACTATCAACGCTTTCGCCTCCGCGTCCATTTCCTCTTCTGTTTTATCGCTCTCGCTCTTTTCTTCGTCACCTACGCTACCACCGTACGCTCTCACCGGCGCTTCCATCCTCAACCCGACCACGGTAAACAAACTCGACACCCCCTTATCCGTCCTCGAACTCCGCGACCATTTCAACCGCTGCAAACCTTTCGACCGGTAGTTTGGCAACAAAATCCCGCCGGCGTTAAAAATTGCGTCTTCGATGACATCGTCCACCGTGCTCCCGCGCGGAAGCAACACGTTTTGCGTGTTGCCTTTGAAGTCGTTCCCGACGTACGCGAAGACAATCGCGCACGGGATTTTCTTCCTCGGAAGTTCAAAGACGTTTTCGCTCTCTTCTTCTCCTCCTTTCTCCCCCGCGCTATCGGTAAATCTCTCGAGGATATCCTCGGAAATCAAATGCGACGGGTGCACGTGGTCGCCGGAGATGCCTCTGATAGTTTGCGACCAATCTTTCGACGGGTCGTCTTTCTCCCTGTTGCTCTCGGAATCGCGAAATCGACTCTCGATGGACGTCCGCATCGTTCTTTTCTTTCTCGTGAAATCGTCGTTCCGCCGCCGGGTGGTTTTGGTCCAACTCTTCTCGTTTTTGCAAAACGTGGAAACAAAACTCGAAGACGACCGAAACGTATTAGAGTCCATTATTCGGAGAGACGACGAGAACATCGCGGTTCTTGTTGTTATCTTTTTTGTGATTGCGTTCGTGTCGCGAGCGTGCTTCGTGAGGTGTGCTATCGCGCGCGTGATGTTGAGCATGTACCCATAAAACACACACACACAAAGGGAAAAAAGTGACGCGTAAAAAACGAGAGAGAGAGAGAGAAAAAACAAGAAGAAGAAAAAGAATCGAAAAATGAAATGACATGCGATACATTTTTTTTCTATCCCGAGCGCGCGCGCGCACATACGCGCGCGCGCGCGCGCGGTGGAGCTCTGAAACTGTCTCTTTCCCTCCCTCTCTCTCTCGCATCTTTCGGTGATGATGATGTAAAAACTATAAGAATCTGATCATATGAGAATCTTGTCGATGTTTATTCGATGATTTCAAGAAGCACTTTTAAGTTCTGAACCAAATCGTATATTCCGAGAGAGAGAGAGAGAAAGTTCCGATAACGCGTCAGCGCGCGCTGGTGATGATGCGCAACAAACTTGAATTTGTTTTACTGAGATACCTGGTGATAGACATAATCCGGCTGAACCAGGCTCGCGCGGATGCAAACTCGGAGATGAAACGATCCGTGTGCGTGGTGCTCTCTCTCTCTCTCGTATTTTTTTTTTGCATCTCGTTTCCGTTTTTCTCTCTCTCTCTCGTTTCGTTTCGCGGAGCGGCGCGCGTTCGTTTTTGCATCCGGAATGCTGGCGATGATTACGAAAAAAAGAGAAATTCATTGTGCCTCTGAGTGTAAAAGTGAAGGAGAAAACGCGATATTCCCAATCGTTCTTCGTGGTATTTTGTTTTTCGTCTCTCTTTGGCAGAGGAAGAGTGGGTTCATTTTTCGTGCACGCGCGAGGGTGCTTCGAAGATGATGGGAGGATGAAGCGCGGACGCGGCGATGATTTTAAACTTAAACGTGTTCAGAGAATCACCATGATTGACGAAAAATCTTTCTGCATGTAATGAGCCGAGCTCTGCCGCACTCCGCGCCGTGAAAAGTATACAAATATGTAGAGGGTTGTGTGGGCGATTTTCTACGTCTATTTCTAGCGTTATCATTTCTAATTTTTATTCTAATCAGCAGAAATGTGCACATTTGCTTCATTTTTTATCTCTTCTTCGTCTTCTTTAACGGCTGCGGCGTCGTTCTCGGTCGGTGTTTCCACCGTCGCGTTCAAAGTTGCATTTTCGAGGTTTTCCGGTTCCCCTCTCGGCTTAGTGCGCTGCGACGCCAACACCATCCACACGGCGTCTCCCGCGATGATTCCTTTATCGTCAATCGGACACACCAAATGTTCGCCCGATTGGACGTTGTAATCGGTGATTTTACAAAGCAACCAATCCGTTTCGGTCTTTCCTTTACCTTCTTCATCAACATCTTCGCCCTCTCTTTCTTCCTCTTCAAAAGCCGCGTATCCGTTCTTGAACACGAACTCATTCCCTCGATGGCAATTCAAATCCAACTCAATCGTCTTACCGATGACGACGCCGCCCCACTGGTCACCTTGATTGACCAACCATTTTGCTAAAGGTATCTTCTCTTTTCCATACAAGCGCTTGAGTTTGTTCGAGGACAGATTCGATTCTTTGCAGTCTTTCCATCCTCGAGGATTGTACAAGACGTTTTTACGCCATCGGCGCTGAGCGTTGGCGGCTACGAGCTTGTTGAATTTTCTTTCAAAGTCCGAGCCTTTCATCGCGTGCCACTTTGTTTTTTTCGTAGTTTTGTTCTCGGCATTGTCGTTATTCGCGGTATCTAAACTCTTTCGTTTCTTCCCTGGCGCCGATGGTGGTTTGAACACGATGTACTCTTCGTGTCTCCTCGCGCCAATTTCTAAATACCCTTCGATGCCGCCGACTTCGACCGGGACCCTGAGCGGCGTGATGCCGTGTAAATCCTTGTGAGATAAATCCGTCGGCGGCACGTACTGCTGACTCCGTTCCGTCCATAACTCGACTTCCTCTTCCAGTTGATCTTCCACGTACAACACTTTCAGTTTTTTCGTTTCCTCGTCGAAGTGTAAAACGTCCGCGACGTACCAGACTTTGTCCAAGGGCCAATATATCTTAATCTTTTGATTCACTAAACCGCGGAGGAGTTTGATATCGGCGTCTTTCAAGGTTACCTTCTTCTCTTCGTTAGATTCGTTAGGTTCCTGGTCCTCTTTGTTTTTCTCCGCATTCTCTTCATTTGCGTCTCCTTCCTTCTTTGATACGGCTCCGCCGTCGCCACCGCTAAACGCGATGGTTTTCCAAAAGCCATTTCTCGATCTTCCTTCCGTCGTTGTCGTCTTTGTCGTCGTCGTCGTCGCCGCCGCCGCCGCCGCTGTTGTTGTCGCCGCTTTCGGAGCTTCAGAATCTATCGCGTCACTCTGTTTCTGTTCTGACTTCTTTTTTTCTGCGTTGCGCAAAGCCTCCAACATTCGCATCTCTTCCTTCTCCTTCCTCTCCGCCTCCCTTTGCTCTCTTCGAATCTCCATCTCCGCCAACCTCTCCGCCTCTCTCAAAGCTTTTTGCATCGCGAAGTGTTTCCTTCTCTCCTCTTTGATCCTTTCCGACTCTTGATTTCCGCACGGCACCCATTGCGTCCTGCACCCTTTCTTGTGCGGTTTATATCTCAACTCCACTTTTTCGTTTCGAATGTCAATCTCTTCCTCGACGCCGTCTTCGGCGTAACAAATCTTCGTTGTTTTCTTACCGCTCTTCTTATCTTCGGCTTCAACAACTTTCGCTTCGTACCACTCCTGGTCATCTTGCCAAAACACGCGAATGGTGTCGCCTTCTTTCACTTTGATCTTTTTCATCTTTTCGAGCTTGATGATTTGCGATTTGTCCGTGAGGATTTTAGCGGAGGCTCCGTTTACGCCAGTCGCGGTGTTGGTCAATTTCTTGAACGCGCCGTTCGCGTTGTTGTCGTCGTTGTTCGATCCATCGCCGCCGTTGCCGCCGCCTCCACCGCCACCGCTAGCTATTGCCACGTGTCCGACGGTACCTCCCATTTCTTGAATAATCGCCGCTTGCTCCGCGGCGATGAGTTGTAAGAACAATCGCTTATTCGCGAGAAACTTTGCCGTTCGATAATTGCCGTCTGCGGTGATTTCGCCCGTATTCACGTTCAAAAAACCTAATCTCGCCAAGGAATCTGCCGCCATTTCGCGAACGGTTTCGTCTGAGTCGCCTTGCAACATCCTCGCCATTTCCGTTCGTCGCGTATTCGCGGCGCCTCTGACGTACCCTAAACACTCGATCGCTTTCGCCCTCACGCCGGCGTCCGGGTCTCGCATCAATTCGCCGACGCATTCGGCGGTCTGAAACAACCTCAAATCGTCCGAGCCGTCCGATTTCGGCTCGCATTGTTTGCCTTGCCACGATTTCTTCAACGTTTCGCAAAGTTGTTCGCGAATTTCACAAATTTCATCTTGCGCGTTGAATAAAATCAACTGCGTGTAATACGGCCTCGAATGGAAACCGAGCTTCGCGAAAGCTTTCAGAGCGGCTAAGCGCACCGACGAATGACGTTTATCCGAGCACGCTTTCGCTAACAGAACGAAATCTTCTTTTTTTCTCGCGCTGTGCGCTAAATATTCACACCCGGCGGACTTAATCCACGCCGGAACGTGATGGCCGCTCTGCAACGTTTTCTTGCCGACTAGTGCAGTCACGGCGTTGAAATCCACGTGATCGAAGACGTCTAATTTTTTGCTACTGCTATCGATGTTGTTGTTGTTATTATTATTATCGCCGCCGCTTTTACCTTCTTCTTCGGAAATCGTGGTTGTTGTCTTTGAGTACATCTTCAGCTCCATCTCTTCGACTCCCGTTCTTCGTCTTTGGCCTAAGAAATTCGCGACGACGTCGTTGTTCTCGTCGTCTTCACCGTCCGCGGTTGAGGCGAAGGCTGCGGAGGCGGCAGCAGTCCCTTCGCCTCCACCACCACCACTCGCTAATCCATACTTCCGTCTCTTTTGCTCCAACAACGTCGGCATCAAGTACGCCAACACTCTCAAACTCCCGCCGCACGCCAACGTCCCTCGACTGTCCCCAACCGACGTCCCTTTCTCCACGTACTTCAACAAACTCCCTACGTCTTCAATCGTAAACGCGCACCCGCCGTCCTCGTTGTTGTGACCGCCGCGCTTCTTCTTCGCCAGCGCCGAGAGACACGCCACCGACGCCGTGTACAACTCTCGATTCGCCTCTTTCCTACCTCCCTCTTCGACGATGTATAACTTCTCGATGCAAAACTTAACCACTTCGTTCGTCAACGACGCGTTCAAACGACGCGACATCTTCGCCATCGCCGAACCATCTCCCGTTCCACTGTTGTTGTTGCTCAGGAAAAGCGCAATCTTCCCGCAGCAATCGAGCGCGAACAGAACTCGCTTCACGTCCGCGGCGTTTTCCTCTTCGCCGCTGCCGTTATTAGTAGTAGCACTCTTTATATTAAATGCTCTCGTCGGAATCACGCACATCCTCTCGTACTCTCTCTCCAAAAACTCCGCCGAAAGTGAAACAGACGAACTGTCGTCGCTCGTAGTCAAACTCGTCGACGACAGGAGCGAAAAACATTTCGCCAAAACGAGCGCGGAGGAGTTATTTTCCTTTTCCTCCTCTTTCAGCGCGTTTTTCAACGCGGTTTCCAACGCGTTCTTCTCTCCTTCAGAACAACGAATGCACTCTCTTCGTAAACCGTCCAGCGCTTCCAAACGCCCGTCGTCGTCGAGGTGCGGTTTCCCGAACGCTTTTTCGAGAAGCGACGAAAACGTCGAATTAGTGTCTTCTTTTCCAACCGCCGTTGCGTTGTCGTCGTCGTTCATCGCGTTGTTTTTCGTATCGCGCGCGCGCGAAAGTTTTTGTCGTCTCTCTCCGTTGCGCTTTTTTTCTCTTCTCCGGCGTTTAAAGCTAAACCCTAAACCCTAAATGACACAGTGAGAAAACCCTAAACCCTTTTCAGAGAAAAAATGTTTGTCACTTTACGCGCTCCTGGTGGTCATAAATAAAGCGCACGCGTCGTTTTCAACAGAGAGATGTCGTCGACAAACAACGGAAGAGAAAACTTCATCACGCGCTTCATCCTCTCCTCCATGGAGTGCGCGGAAACGAGGACGAAGAAAGCCGAGCAGCACTTACAGTCGACGTTTAATCGCAGCAAAGAGATGATCGAGAGGTGGCACCAACCGACGAAAACGGTCGGGTTTTGGAAAAAGGAGGAAAACCAAGGCGCGTACGTGACGAAACAAGAGCCGCAGTTGAGAGGTGGGATCGGGAGGAGGACGAATTGGGGATAATTTTAAAACTAATCTCGTGTATTTATAGAGATTGTAGAAGTAGATAGAGAGCAGCGCGTTTTCATTTCTGAAATGGAAGAGAGAAGAGAGACTCTTTGTGTTAGGGTTGAGAAGAAGAGGATCGATTGCGAAAGAGAGAGCGAGAGGCGAGGACGCGTCTCTCGCCGCGAAGCGATGGAAAAGAAAAAGAAAACGGAGAGAAAGACAAAAAAAGAGAGAAATAACTGCGAGAGTTACTTTGTAGTGCACGAGTTTTTGTCAATGCGTGTATATTATAGAAAGAGAAACACATTTACGATGCAAAGTTTTTCGCCGCGGTTTTGTTTTTGGCTTCTTGTTTTTTCTCTCTCTTTTCTATTTTTGCGCGTAAAGAGAGACGCATCCAGGATGGCGACGCGCGATGGCGAAGAGCTTGCCGTGCGACGCGCAGAGGAAGTTTGTTTTTCGCGATTTCTTTCCTCGACTTTTAGTGTCGTCGTCGTCGTCGTCCGCGTCGTCTGAAGAGATATCCTCGAACGCGCTTTGCTTCGTAAACGTCAAGCCTTCGTAGGCGTCGGTCGCTTCGTTCGCGTGGCCAAAAGCTTCGAATGCGCCTAAACGGCCAGCGTTCGTGACCACGACGTTAATAGTAGTGTTTCGCTTATTAGCCTCCTGTGCGTTGTTGTTTTTCTTCTCCTCCTCCTCATCGTCGTCGTAGTCATTTTCTTCCTCTTCTTCCTCGACGAAGACATCTGGGCACACCGCGACGCCCGATACCAGGTCTCCGTTCTTCGGACTTTCCCAAGATGCGTTCGGACCGACGACGAGCTCTTTGTTGTACGCGCACGCGAACGTGGCGATCGAAAAAGGATGAGATGGGGCTGCGTTCTTCTTTCTGCCGTCTGTATCGAGCGATTCGTCGTCTCCGGAACCGTTTGGAATCTTTCGAAAGTTGCCAAAGAAGAAAATCGGACCGCCACCAGCCGTCGCCTCCGCATTAAAACCGCTCTTCGATCGACGGCTCGGCGTGGAGGACTTTCTCGTCAACGATGTCTTTCGTTGGTGTTTTTGTCTATTGCTAATGTCAACTGCATCGTCCAGAACGCGCAATCCGTCGTTTTCAATCTCGTACTCTGTGCAGTAGTAGCTGAAAATGACGCGCGTCGTCGAAGCGTCCCAAACGACCACGTGTTTCTTATCGAACACGCACGCCAAGATGTTCCCGTCCTTGGAAAACGACAGAGAGGTAATTTCGCAATCTCGGGAGACGCAGTGAGATTTGTACGTCGGGATCTCAAAGTCTTTACAGCTCGTGACAGATTTTGCGCACATTTTTGCCGTCGCGAATTTTGTTCTGTTCTTCTTCGTCTTTTTTGATTTCGTGGAATCGTCGTCAGGCGCGAAACCATGATCATCACACGACCACGTCCAAAGTCGACACTTCCCTTCCGCGCCAACGCCGGCTAATCGAAAGACGGTCTCGTCGTATTCCTCGCTGAAAGCTGACGCGAATTTTCGCGGATGAACTTTCCCGGCCATCCCCGGCGATTGAAGCTCAAAATACGTTTTCTTCTTCTGTTCTTCTTCCTTCGCGGAGGAGGACGGGAAACTACCGCCGCTGCCCATCATCATGCTCGCACCGCGTTTACTACTTCTCCGTCGACCACTCGAGCGTCGACTTTTCTTTTCAGAAGAATCGTTCTGAATCTCTTTATTCACGTCCACGGGGACGTGCACGTACACGCCCGATTTCCTAGGAAATGTACGTCGTCTTTCGGAGGTACTTCCGTCCAACGAAAAATAATTTTCCTCGTCCTCGTCGTCGAACATGTCGTCGTCGTCGTCGTCGCTACTCCCGTGCGTACGTTCGGTCTCATCCATCGAAAGGAGCGAGGATTTCGTGTACAAGGAAGTGAAAACTAACCCGTTCGGCGCGACCGAGTACGCCCACCGTTTCATCTTACCGTTACCTTTTTTGGATGATGATATTCCGTCTCGATCGCTCGGTTTACCAATCAAAACCGTCCCTCTAAACGTACTCTTGAAGGAGGAGTCTTTTCCGTTCTTCATCATCTCTCGCTCTTCTTCGCTAGTATTATCGCTACCGCTAGTGCTACTGCTATCTCTTCTATTATCTTCTATCTTCCACACTGAAATTTCCGTCGCGTCTCGAATCTCGTGGTCAATTTCGTACGCCAAATAATGATCTCGATGATCCGTCTCGTCGTTCGCAAAACTCTCGTCGCGCAATACTTGCACATCGAGAATGGGCGCCAACTGCGAGGCGTCTCTCGGGTCGATTAAGTGTTTCGCTCGAAATATTTCCCTCAGCGGTAACTCATCGTTGCTTCCATCGTCGTCCTCGTTGCATTTCTCTTCTCTTTCGTGTTCTTCTATTTCCTCGACATTGTGGTGGTGGTGGCCATCGTCGTCGTTGTCGTCGTTCATGTGCATGCCGGACGGTGCAGGGACGGTCTCTCGAATCGGCGTGTCCGCGGCGTGCATTCTCTCTTCTTCCTCTTGTTCTTCCGTTTGTCGATCGCCAAACTGAAAATCGACGCGTCGTTTCTTCGCAGCAGCCGTGCTGTCATTCAATGCGCTCTTTTGTTTTGCCATCGCCGTCGTCGACGTCGTTATTATTTTCCTCGGCGAGATTCTGTTATACTCGGTGTTCATCGCCAACGTATCCGCCACTCGAATGGTTTCTCCGTAAGCGTTTACATTTCTGTTGTCCTTCATCAGATCGAACCCTTCGTCGTCGTCGTCGTACGAACTCTCCGCTTTCCTTCTCCGTCTTCTCATCTCTTTCGCCTCTTTCTTCTTCTCGTTGCTCATGTTGAACGCAATCTTTTGCGCCTCTCGAAACTCGGCGTTTGGCGATAACGAGCGGCCTTTGAATACCTCGTCCTCCGTATCATCGTTCGTCGCCGCCGCGGGCGTGGTGGTGTTGTTCGTAGCGGCGACATTCTGCGCCTGTTCCATCAACGGCGACCGGGAGGACGAACTCTTTCTCCTGCTCCTTCTCGTCGCGTCAGCGGCAGTGGGAGGAGGCGAAGAGCAAGTCATCTGCGTGTTCGTCACCACCATCGTCTCGTGCTCTTCTTCTTCTTCTTCGACGCGAGTCTTCGTCCGCCGCCGCTTCTTCGGCGGCGTCGCGCCAATCGACGGAAGACGAAACGCGGCGGTAACGCTCGTGAACCGTTGTTTTTCCGTGTTGATGTTATTGTTGTTGTTATTATTCGTCGTCGTCGTCATTGCCAGCGAGTCTGGAACGATCAGCGTCTCCGGTTCTTCTCGTTCTTCGTATTCTTCTTCTTTGAAAAATTTCTCCTCGACGCGTTCGAGAAAGTGAATCTGACGGTTGAGCATCGTTACCTGTATGTTCATCAGAGAGAGAGAATAAATGATATTATCAGTCGTGTTGTTTACGCCCGTAAAAGAAAGACGTCGCGCAGAAGATGCCGAGAGAGAGAGAGAGAGAGAGAGAGAGAAACAACGCGAGCTCGCGCGCACTAGAACGCGCGTTTGCGCGCGCGTTTTCTAATTTTCAAAATTTTACGAGAGAGAGAGAGAGAGAGAAACGCGACGCGCGCGCACACATACGCGCACCTCTTCCTCGCGCGTTGCGCCGCGTTCGACCGTGGTCTCCTCGTCGGTCTTCTTCTCTTTCCGAAAGTCTTCTCTTCCGAAAAGAGAAGAAGACGAGGACGACGACTCGTCGTCTTCGGAAGAGAGATGAAACATTTTTTTTTCTGACGACATTTCCCCAGAAATTTTATATCCGTCCATCCATCTCCGCGCGGATGATGACGATGACGACAGCGACGACGACAGCGACGACGACAGCGAGCGCACCACCACCGAGACGACTGCTGCTCGCTCGTCGTCGTCCTCTTTGTCGAAAAAGCGACGACGACGATACTTTCTTCTCCACCAGTTCTTCTTCTCGTCGTTCTCTTCTCGTTCGGACGACGAGGAGGAGGAACAACGTCTCCGTTCCTCGAGCAGCGTTGTCGTCGCTCTTCTTCTTCGGAGGAGGAGGAGGAGGAAGAGGAGGAGGAAACGATGATGATGAATCGATTATGATCGACAAAGTGCGACCCGGGCAAGGTCCGAACGCGCCGAAGTTTCCGGAAATTTGCGACTATTTAGCGTCGAGCGGGAAGTGCGAGGGGATCTCTCCCGAAGAGTTCAAGGAGAGATATTATGATCGTCGTCTCGTCGAGAAGAGTGGGAGTGGGAGAAAGAAAGTCACGTGTTTGGACTTGCGACAGCCTTTGGAATACGAAGATTGGCGAGTGCCGCCGTTCGCGTCGTGCCCGTACCAAATTCCGTCCAAAAACACGTTCCGAAGAGTCAGCGGGTACGCGTTGAGCATAAAAGGCGGGTTGAAAGAGCGCGACGAAGATTTCGTGCGGAATTGCTACGAGTTGTGCGAGCGGGATTTGAGGTCGACGGTGGTGGTGTGCGATTTGAAAGGCGGGTCGATTCGAAACGCGCAGAGTTCGGAAACGTCAAATCGAGGCGTTATCGATCGATCGGACTCGTTCGCGGTGAGAGCGTGTTACGAGTTAGTTCAGGCTGGGTTTCGGGACGTGAAATTCGTCGAAGGTGGGTTTCCGGGGTTGATCGACGACGCCGGATTGCCGTACGAAAGCGAAAAGTTTATGGATTTGTTACGGAACCAGTCGGAAGGTAACAGGAAATTGTTGATGTACGCGAAATTACTCCCAGATCCGACGATTCTCCCGGGGATTCTCATTCAAGGCGGCGTGTTTTTGTTGTTCGGATTAGCTTTTTACAACGTCGGAGGTATCGGGGACTATTTAGCCGAGAACGTTCCCGCGGCGTGTTCATTCTTGCCCATACGGTCGTGCATCGCGTCCGCGTGAAGAGTCCGCGGAAGCACCACGGAGGAATACATTTTGATATATACATATATTTAGAAAGAATAGCAAACGAAAGAAAGAGAGAGAGAGGAGGAGGAGGAATAGCGATGCTTGTAAAACTAAGTGTGTATGCATACACATACGCGTACGTAAACGAGCGCGTCGCGGAGCGCTTTCTTTCGCGCGCTAAGAGTTCTCTTTTTTTTGGTCTCTTTTCCTCTCTCTCGTTGTTGTTTGAGACGCTCGAGACCTCATTCTTCTCATCGTCGCGCGCGCGCGAATCACACGCGCAAAACACACACGCATCATCTGGAAGAAAGAAAAAAGTCTCGATTGAGCAAAACGCATCGACTCTTTCTTTCGTTTTGCGTCGAGGTGGTTCTCACGACGCGCGCGAGAGGTAAACACACATGAGCGATGAAAATGCGCAACTTTTAGCCGCTTCTGATGGGTCGACGTCTCGTCGTCATCATCGCCGCGGCACTCGCGACGACGACGACGACGTAACGACGACGACGAGAGTTAAAAGATGGGCGACGCTGCTCGTTTCGTTTCTTTTCCTCTCCGCGGCCGCGTTTTATTGTTTTCGCCCCGCGAAGAGTAGTAGCAGTGGTGCGAGCGTCGTCGTCGGGGAAAAAGAGGCCGCGGCGACGACACCGGAGAGAAGAGAGATTTTTAACTCGAACGCAAATGTTGCCAAAAAAAAGCAACAACAAGGACGACAACAACGACGAGCGGCGAACGAAGTGCCGAATTATAAGTCGCAGGCGGAAGCGAGTTTACGAATGATACCACCGAGTTTTTTTGATCCGTTCAAGAGTGAAGAGTACGGAGAAGAGGAGAAAGAGCAGAAGAGTTACTTTTCAAACAACGCGAAGTGCGAAAACGTGTTCACGTTGGGATTGGAAGGCGTCGGGCACCACGCGTTTCAGATGGGAAAAGACGCGTTTGTGAAGTCACTTTTGAGAGACCACTTGCATAACGTTCGAGAGAAGAAAGAGAATAGCAATGATAATAACGAGGTGTTTAACGATATAGTCGAAGAGCACGCGCGAGAGGAAGACAGGATGTTTGTCGATAACGACGACCATTTTTGGAATTTAATTCTCGACAACAATTATGACGAGATTTTCAGAACTTTTAGAAAAGGATGTGAAGAAGAAGCGAAAAAGAACGGAAATGAGAAGACGGTGTGTTACAGCACTCGGTCGTTTTCGTTCCCGCACAAGTTGGGTCCGTTTGCGACTGGATCGGGTTTGGACGTGAACCACGTTCAGCGATGGGATCCGCGAAACAAAGAGCATCGGAATTATCTCTTCAATCACGGCCATCCCATCAATATTTTAGATTATTTTGAAGCGGCCGAACGAAACGGGTGTCAAGTGAAGTTCGTCTTGTTACACAGAAACTTCGTAGAAACCGCTCGATCGCACAAAACCTGGGATCAAGGATTGGAGAAGCACGTGAACGTGTTGAAAATGTTTGCGGAATATATAGACGTCTCGCTGGCAAACTTGCCGAGCAATTCGTGGCGACGAGTCGACTACGAAGATTTCTGGCGGCCTAAAGAAGAACGCGACAAAATCTTCCAAACGCTATCTACAGACTTTTTGCACTGGTCCTCGGATGCGCACGAAGCGTTCATGAATAGTCAGTTTGATTTGAACGTCCACCCGAGAAAGTACAAGACAACCGACAAACCGTCGTGCGAGGAGGTTCGAGAGTTGGATCGAGTGCAGCGAAATTTCTTCGATCGGAAGTTGACGGCATACTCGAAGCAAGATAAACACGTGACAAATTTACCGTTGTCGCATTTCTTCACCGAGTCGCCGAGTAGAGCTCTGTACGAGCAGTGTTGGGAGACCTCAAAGGCGAGTCTATTGGGTAGCTACTACGTAGAAGAAGAAAAAATAGTGGATATAAACGAGGCGAGGTAGTTTTGAGCGAGATCAAAACCAAAACAAACGCTTACATTAGTAGTTGTAATATATTTATTCTACATACTAGGTAGTGCATACAGTGTAACAATCACAAAGCTCTTTCTTCTATTTGCTCTCTACTACATCTCAAGGTAAATCATTGCTCGATCCATTCGAAGCACGAGTTATCGGTGTCGCACGTCTTCTTCAAATGTTTCTCCCACGAGTGCATCTTCCCTCCAACGCCGACGTCTTTGTCCGTCAAGACATTTGTTCCTAAGTGTGCTTCGTCTATGTCGTCCCTTTTAAACGCCCCTAGCCCTTCCTGGCCATCGACTTTTAAATCCTCGCCGAAAATTTTCGTTTGTCGTTCGCATTGTTTTGGTGCCTTGCTCGCTTTCCTTCTCTTATCGCTCTCGCCGTTTTGCAACAACGCGCACAGGGCGTTCTTACTGTCCTCGGTTTGCTGCCTGATGGCTTTTTGGAACAGTTTTGGCCACGTCTTCGGGTCTTCGTATCTCCACTTGTGCATCTTTTCCCACTCCTCATCGCTTTCGGCGATTTCTCTCAATCTTTTTGCCAACTGTTGCGGCGTGGCATAATTTCTCAAATCGATCCAACTGTCTTTACCCGGTAACAATTCATTCACGCCTTCCCAACCGATGTAAATCGGGATCGATCCTCGACTCAGCGCATAATAAATTTTCTCCGTGACGTATTCTGGACACGATACGCCAGCGTTTTCTACAGCAAAGTAAAACATAAAGTTACTCAAAGGCTCTTGGAAACTCGTCACGCGATTTCGCGGCAATCCCATCACGCTTTCCGGAAACGACTTCTCATTCACGTTATTCGCGCAGTGCCCTACGGAAAACACCGGATACTCGTCGCTGATCTTTCTCAACGTATTCGCTCGATTGCTCATACAATCTCTCGCCAACCAGGCGACACCTGGGATCCTCTCCTTCCTTGGAATCGTAAATAACGGGAAATCTTCCTTCATCTCAAACACGGGAACCGCGAACGGGAACCACAACCCGCTCGTTCTCTCGTAATCCGCGACGTAATCGAACGACCTTCGGAAATTCTCGTCCTTCATCTCTGGCGAGTACACGGACGGACTTTCGTGCGTGAAAAAAATATCCACCTGCTTCGGGTTCGTCTTCGGCCTCACCTCCGGCACGTGTTGATTCCGAAACATTCTCACGTCGCACGACGGATCGTCCATATCCGCGCTCACTTTGACGTTCTTCACGCACATCCCAGCTTTCTTCAACCCGCCGTTTATGAAATTGTACGCCCCGAAAAAGTTAAACTTTTCCCCCTCTTTAAAACACACCGTGAACTTGTCCCCTCCATTCGCCGGCGGGTGCTTCCACTTCTGCATATCTTGCATCTGTTCCTTATAATCCCAGTTGTTCGTCTCAAAATCCGTGTGCCAGTTGCACGTTTGCAAAGGATCGACCTTCCCGTGCGTGTCGTGCAAGTCTCGCGCGCGGAAGATGCGATTCAAATCCTTCCGCGATGCCGACATTCGCATCGAGGCGACCAAATCCGAAGCCCATTTGGGCAGAGGCAAAGACAAATTCGTCTCGTTTTGTTGTTCCGACGACGATGACGCGTATCCCGCTTTATACGATATCGCGGAGACGGACATCAGCGCGAGCGCGATGGCGAGGTACTTTTTCTTCTTGCGAGTCATCGATGCGAAGAAGCCGCTGTTGTTGAGTATATCTTCTTCTTCTTCTCCGTCTTTTGCTTTTGCCTTCCCCGCATTAGAAGAGGAAGTGCTGCAGACCGCGCCGAAACCTCTCTCTTCTGCCATCGTCGCGATCGAAGAGGACGACCGACGAGGGAGCAAAGATGAATTGGAGTTTGTCATTCTTATTTTCTCTTTGTGTTTATGTGTGCGTATCGCGGGAGCGAGTGCGTGCGTTTATTCTCCCCCGCGCGCGCGCGTCCGACTGCGGATGATTTTGACCCGCGGCTTCGCCCTCAAAATACGTTTAGGGTTTATAACTTTTTTACAAACAAAAACACAAGCGAGCGCTAAAAACAGTGTCTACTATATTATTGAAAATTTTAGGAGAAGCGGCTGCGTAAATCGTACGTGCGCGAGCAACGACGACGACGACGACGACGACGACCGCTCTTCAATTCATTCTTCTGCTCTCGCCGTACTTTTTGAACTTGTTTCGGAAGCTTCTTTTCCTGGAAAACGTATCTTCGACGGATCGATTTTCGGATTCCGCTTTGCGTATGGCGTTGGCTAAATCAAAGTCTCCGGGGAGTAGAATGTTCGTCGCTCGGCCGGATTTTCCGGCGCGAGCGGTGCGACCAACTCGGTGGAGGTATTCCGTGGCGTTTTGAGCGAATTCGGCTTGGACTACGTGTTTGACGTTTGGTATGTCGACGCCTCGAGCGACCGAATCCGTGGCGACGAGGACGTCGATCGTTTCCGAATCCGACGAGTCTTGCAACGCGAAGCGTCGCAAACGCGCCTCTCGTTCGAGCGGATCGATGTCGCTGTGAAAAGACACGACTTTTGCGCCAAAGTTTGCGAGTTCAGACGATATCGCTTCACAGGCGCTACCGCTGTTGACAAACACCAAAGTCTTTTCCACCTGCGCCGTTTCCGGGTCCATGTCTAGAGCTTCGAATAAAGCCTTGGCACGAGTTTCCAACGAAACTTCTCTCCACGTCTGCGTCAACTCCGCTCTCGGTTTGTGCAAGCTCGAACTTTTCGTCCACACGGCGTCTGGAAACCCGAATTTTAACACCGCGCCGGGAGTCCGTTTGCCCGTAGACATGACCGTCGCCGCGGCGAAGACGTATTGTCTGCGAAACTCGCGATTGGTGCCTTTGCCCATTTTACCTTTACCGCCGAGACGCGCTTTCGGTTTCTTCTTCTTCTTGTTTTGCTTTCGTTCGTATTCGTACTCGTGTTCTGCGTCGTTTTCACTTTCATCGTCGTCGTCTTCAAAATCGTGATCTTTCCTCCAATTTTGCTCCATGGACGCCTCCGCGTCTCTATCTAAATCGTTGTTCCATTCTCCCGTCGTCTCAATCATTTCGCTTTCGTCCTCGAACGTTTTATAAAACCCTCGCGTCGCGGCTAACTTTTCCTCTCGGAATAAAACGTCGAAGCAGTTACGCACTTTTCTCGCGTATCCTCCACCCAACAACATATCGGCTTCGTCTAAAACAACCGTTCGTATAAATTTCACGTACGGCGAAAACGCGCCTTTCCTCCAGCTGCCTTCTCGCCAGTCAAAGACGTCCTGTTCGGCTCGCGCTGGCGTGCAGACGATGATATCCGGGAGCGAGGAAGGTAAACCCCGATCGGGAGTCAACGCCACCGTTCTCACTATCGGCATTTTTTTACTATTTCCGTTCTCATCGTCGTCATCCGGAAGCGTTAAAATATCGATGGCTTTTTTCACTTGGTCGCACAAGTGCGCGTTCGGGCATAAAATCAGCGCCGATACCTCCTCTCTCCGTTCGATTTCTTTTCTTTTCAGTATATCTGAAACGATCGGGATAGCGTAGGAATACGTCTTCCCGCTCCCAGTTTCCGCCGCGATGACAACGTCCAAGTTTTCCGAAAGCAAAGGTATCGACGCGGCTTGACACTCCGTCGGCGAATCGATGGATAACCGCGTCTGCAAGTTTTTTAAGATCAGAGGATGTATGCCTGTTTCTCCCTTTTGAAATGAGAATATTGCACACGCGCGCGCACAAACGGAAGAACAGTCGCGAGGTCAGCGCTCGAACGACGAGAGAGAAGAAGAGATGTAAAGAAGAAATCTAATACTAAAGCGCAAAAACAAAACACCTCACGTATTTTTGTTGCTTCATGTCGAGAGCGAAACGCAGCGGTCTGTTACCTCCGCCTTAAATTCGTTCCATAAACGCTCTCTCGTCGAGAAGATAACGCAGTAAATGCCATCACCGGTGTTTTGTTTATGCGTGTTGTTGTTGTTGCAAAGAGAGAGAGAGAGAGACGAAAAAGAGACGAAGGAAAACGAAACGCGCGCACGCACTCCCAACCGTCCAAAATCACCACCAGAAGCCAGCGCCGCTCTGCCGCTCAAAGTTTTGAGATTGCGAAGACTTTGAAAACCATCGTCTTCGCGGCGTCTTCTCCTCGCGTCTTTCAAAAGAAAAAGAGCGCTGTTGTTACGAACGGCGATGTCGCTGATTCTACTCTTCGATGCCAACTCCGTCGATAAACTCTGACTCGCGAAACAACAACGAGCGAATCGTTTTCGTTCGCCGCCGGGGGCAGAAAAAGACGCCGACGTCGTTGTCGTCATTCTTCCTCTTCTTCTTCTCGCGAATAACGCTACCGCCAGACTACTATTCGCTCGCGAAGAAGAAGCAGAAGAAGAAGAAGAAGCAGAGACGAGAGATGATAAAACTCTCTCGGTCGCGTTAATATTAGCGCAACAGGACAACGACGTCATTCTTCTTCGCATTGACGTGAGATGGCGCTTTTTTCTGACGCGTACGAAGAGAAAGTTAACAAACGCAAAATCTCAACCGAAAATAAAACCCTAAACCCTAAAAACCCTAAACATCAAAAACAACAAAATCGTATAGAGCGCCAAAACGCACGCACATACGCACGCGCGCACTTGTTAAACGAAAGGAGACGATACACGGACGCACAAACACGCAGAGATACACAATAACGCGCGAGCGAAGGTTCTGTTTTCTTTTTTCCTGACTCGTGTAAAAAAGGTTAAACGACGGCGCAAAGAAGAGAGAAACGCACGGAGAGAAAGATGGCTCCATCATCGTCAGAGGCGCGGGGAAAAAGCAGCGGCACCCTTTTCAAAGAAGAAGAAGAAGGAAAAGACGAACAAACCACGTGTGATTTAGAATCAAAGTACACGACCACAAACAGACTCCCGGCGTTGCTCTACACGATTGGATATTTAACGTTCAGCACCATCACGGTCGTTTCGAACAAGCACTTGATCAAAGATGCTGGTTTTGGAAATCCAATCTTCGTGTCTTCCTGCGGGACGATGTTTGCGTTTTTGGCGTCGACGATTGTGGTGCACGGGAAATTCGTGGAGATCACGGAACCGAAGATGAGCTTTTCGGAGTGGGTGAGAGTGTGCGTTCCCGTGGGGTTCTTTTCGAGCATAACGCTGGCGTGCGCGAACATCGTGTACGTGTATCTGTCTCTTTCGTTCGTGCAGATGTTGAAAGCGTTCGTGCCGGTGGTGACGTACGCGACGCACGTGTGCGTCGGAACGGATAAATACAACTCAGATTTTACGTTGAGTTTACTGGCTATGGTTGTCGGTGGGATGATGTGCATGAACGTGAGCGGGAAAGCGACCGTGATTGGGGTCTGCGTGATGTTTGGGTCGCACTTCGCGGAGGCGATACGAACCGTAGGCGCGCAGTGGTTGTTAGTGAATAGAAAGTTTGGCGTGATCGAGAGCATGTATTACTTCGCGCCGGCGACGGTGGTGTTTTTCATACCGCTGGTGTTGTATTTTGAAGGCGATTCGTTGCAAGCGCCGGGAATTTCAGACATCGCGAAGAAATACTGGTACTTGTTCGTCGTTTCTTCGTCCTGGGGGTGTTTAGTCAACGCGTGCGGCCTCGGCGTCGTGAAGAACATCGGCGCCGTGTGGTTTAAAGGCATCAACAACATCAAGAACATACTGCTGTTGTTCTTCGGGATTGTAGTCTACGGCGACGTGGTCACCGTGCTGCAAGCGATCGGATACACGTTATCTTTAGCCGGGTTTGGGAGATACACGTACGTCAAGAACAAGCAGATGGTCGATAATAGCAGAAAAAATAGTAGTAATAACGAATATAGCGGAGAGAAAAATATTGCAGACGTGGAGAATCCGCGCGCGGCCGAAAGCGAACCGTTGCTGAAGAAGTGAAAGCGAGAAGAAAAGAGATAGAGAGATTGTAACTTTAAAGCTTGACGCGTACAAAAGAAAAGTGTGTTTGGAATAAAACCGGAAGCTTCTAACTTTAGCTTCTAACTCTGGATTCTGACACCCTAAACATACCAATCGTTTTTCCCCACCGGGAAAATTTCCTCTTAAAAACAAACAGAGAGAGAGAGAGATCAAAGACACACAAACGCACAGATAAAGAGAGATAGAAAGACACCGCCGCGGCGAGGAACGCCTCGTCTTTTTCTCTGTTTTTGTCGTCACAAACTTTACCGCGAGTTTAAAGTCTGACGGGAATAATAATAATGTCTTCTTTCCAGCGCTTTCGAGAAGATGACGACAACGAGGAAGGCACCCCACAAGAACGACAAGAAGACGAAGACGACGTTTTCCTCCAAAACGACGAAGCTTCCGCCGCGGTGTTCAACTACGCGCCGAGAGCGAAAACAGACGCGTCGTTTTCGCTGGTTTTTTTAACGACCACGATCGCGTGCTTCGTTTTAGGCGTCGCGGTGGTGTTTAACACGAACGCGAAAGCGTTCGCGACGAGGACGAGCGAAGACGTGCTGTTTAGCACGACGTGCGCGGCGTACAACGATTACAACAACAACAACAACAACAACGTTTTAGAACGAAGGCTTCTCTCGTCGTCGTCGTCGCACGAGGAATTCGACGATACCAACGACGACTTGGACGACGCGTTTGATGGGGACGACTTTTGGCAGCAATCGCACGCGTGGTTGTTGCTCGCGATATTTTCCGCCATCTTCTTAGGCGTGACGTTTCTGTACGGGTTTCAACACCACGCGAATAAAGCGACGTGGGGGATTATTGGGTTTAAGATCTTATCGAGCTTTTCGTTCGCTTTGTACTTGTTTTCGGAAGGTTCCGTCGTTGGCGGGTCGATATTTCTGATTCTGACTTTTATTTTGGCGTACGTGTTTCATCTGTGGCGAGAGGAAATCGCGCTCGTCAATCGTCTCTTGCAAACCGCGGCAACGGCGCTGAGCGATCAGAAACACACGTTGACGGCAACGTTGGGGATTAATATGTTCGTTTCCGTGTTTGTGTTTATTCCGTTTATCTTTTTCATGTCGTACGCGTGGATGCACGGGAAGATTGCCGCGAATCGGTTCGCGATGACGCACCCGAACGACGGGTCGAAGTGCGTCGATCGAAGATCGTACGACAACTACATGGCGTCGAGAAATGCGGGAGAGACCGACGATATCAGCGATTACTTGTTCGAAGTGAACTGTTGCGAATGGCAAACGGATGCATGGGTGAAACCATTCGTTGGGTTGTTGCTTTTTTCATTGATGTGGACGTCCTCGGTCGCGGTGTGTTTGAGATTGTTTACGATTGGTGGTTCAACCGCGCAGTGGTACTTTGCGCCATCTGGAACGACCGCGTTTAGAGGCACGGTGAAACGATCGTTGTCGCACGGCCTTAAATCTCAATTCGGTACCATCTGTTTTGGCGGTTTGATCATGTCCATTGTCGATATCGTTCGAAACATGTTCGAAAAAGCGCAAAGAGAACACAGAAACAACGCGGCGATGGCAGCGTTGATGTGTTGCGTGAACTTATTGTGGCAATGTTTCGCGGAGATTATTGGATTCATTTCCAAGTTTGCTCTCGTCTACGCCGCCATCTCCGGCGACGCCTTTTGTGACTCGGCGAGAAAAGTCACCACGATTTTACAGAACAACATGTTATCAACCTTTGCGGTGTGGTGGTTACCTCCTATGATTCTCAGGACGACTGCGTTCATCGTCTCAATCGTCTTTGGCGTCGTTTTTGGAATCTCGTCCTCGAAGTATTTCGACGACGAATCGCGAGGCGTCGAGGTGATCTTCCTCGGCGTGTTCTGCTTCTTGATTTCTTTGACTATCTTGAACTTTTGTTTGACCGTTTTATTGGACGTCGTCGACGCAGTGTACTTGTGTTACGCCGTCGACAAAGATTTACAAATGTTGACGAAACCGGAGATTCACGAAGTCATGGACGAAGTCGTCAAGAAACAAACGAAGAGCACAGGGCGCGGATTCGCTAATAACATCGCGAATCCGTTCGCTACCAATAGAAATTATAGTAACAACAATAACAATAGCAACGAGATGAGCGCGATGGGTGGAGCGCCTCAACCTTCAGAACAACAAGTCGTCGTGGGGTATCCGCAACAACAACAACAACAACAAAGATCTGGACAAGATCAGCGTCCGACGGGTGCGTCTCAAGATATCGACGCGGTGTAACAAAAACAAAACTGAAAAACTTTTTATAACCTTTTTCTTTTACTATTACTGCTACTACTACGGTACTACTACTACTACTACTACTACTACACGCTAAACCATAGTTTTACTCCGCGGTGCCTAATCGCTTCTGCTTCTCTTCCAACGCGAGCTCGAAGAACCACTGGTTCTCGAACGATTTCAACCACTCTTCGCATTTCGAGAGCGCGTTTTTACACGCTTCCGCTTTTGCACCTTTCTTGGTGGAACTTTCGCCGTAGCCCGAACACCCTGCCACGGTCTCACCGAGATCCTCCCATTTGCATTCGCACGAGAACACGGACACGTCTTGGCCGTTCTCGTTCTTCGTTTTCGAGACGGAATGGGTGAATTGAACGATTTCAAATCCTCGACCGTCTTTCGTGTACTCGTTCGGTAACGTCTTCGATAAACTGTTAAAAAATTCCATCATCGTCGCCGTCGGGTGTTTCTTCCCGTCGCGATATTGCTTCAAGAGCTTCTTCGCGTCTTGAAATCGAAGCGTCGCGTATTTGTTCACCGTTTGTAACTCGGCGTCAAAGACCAACTCCGCGGCGTCTTTCGGCAACTGTCGTTTGTTCAACTTTTTCGTATTTTCCGCGTTTCGAAACGAAAACATCCACCGGAGAAACCCGTCGTAACGATCGTCTTCTTCGCCGTCTTCTCGCTTATTTTCGCTCAGCGAACTAGGATTTTTGTTGTTGTCATCGTTATTTCTCCGAGATCCGTACTCTTTGTACATGCGCTCGGCTAACCAAACGCCTAAACTCGCGTCCTCCGCGGCATACTTCACCTGCCCTTCTCTCAGCGGCGAATTCTCCCAATTCGAAATCTGCACCGCTTTTGGTTTTTCCAGGTCTAACCCGTAGTGATTGGCCATGCCTTTCATCCCCGGCCGTTCGTGTTTAAACACCTCCGAGATTGTCGCCAAATCGATGAAACCGTTCACGTCCACGCTCCCGCCGTCGTTGTCGTAATGTTCCACTTTCAGCTCTTGCAAATCCGTTTTAATCCCGAACCCGAGCAATACGTACTCTTTCTCTCGAAGTATCTTCGTCATCACCTCTGGTATTTCCCCTTTCATGGACGCCAAATGGATTAAACACGCCACATTCTTGCTCGCGAATTGCACCAAAGCCACTTTATTCTTCTTCAAATTCTTATTAAACGTCGGTCGAGTTTCCGTGTCGAACCCGAGAACGGCAAACTTATGTTTCGAATTTAAACTCGAAACGATGTCGCGCTCGTTCAACAGTTCCGCGAGGTGCTCGTTCGCGGTCGCCACGTCGTAACTGACGAGGATTTTTCCCGGGGAAGTGTACGATGTTGTTGAAGTTTGAGAACGCATGAAGTTGCGGCGTGAAGAACTGATGAATGCGATTACCGACGACGAAAGAAGAGAATGCGACTGCGACGATGGCGATGGCGGCGACGAAGTTTGCAGCGCTCGAGCGGTGAGTTCACGGAAAAGTCTTCTTCTGGAAGATGCCGAGCGCATATATATATTTATATGTCACGTATATAATATATAAACGAGCGGCGGTAAGTTAAAACTTTTCTGCGGGGAAACAGAAGTTCGTTAACAGTTTATTTAACAACAAAACGAGTCAATTTCGTCTACATCTTTCTCTCTCTCTCTCTTCTCGCGCTTCTGCTAATTAGTAGTATTGTTATTGTTATTTCTCTCGCTGCTTTTTCATTTCCTTCGCTTTCTTCTTGATTTCGTTCTCGTAGGTAAAGTACACGGAGAAGAGAAGAAAGAGCGAGGAAGCGACGAGTCCTTTCCAGCCCGTTGGCCACGCGGCGCAGCACAGCGCGAGCGCGGCTAACATCGCGTCAAAAGTTGCTATGGTTTTTCTGATTTGCGAAGGAAATGGCGTGGTGATGTTGGCGCTTTGCGAAACGACGTTTGTGTTGACGAGCATGAATATCGCGTGGCCGAAAAACAAGGCAATTGCAGGTCCGACGGACGCCGGCAGCCAAGCGAACACGCCGCTTCGCGGGCCGAGTGAAGGCGACGCCGTTCTCAAACATCCAATCAAAGCGATCGCACCACCGAAAATCTCCATCGCAGACTTCATGTACACGTTTCTCAAAAACTTCTCCACGTTTCTCGTCTGTTCTATGCTCTCCAACGTCGTCTCTTTCGCGTATTTAATATTCCTCAATACCTCCTTTGCTCGTCCGATTTGCCTCGTCGCCACCGCTTTAAAATCCATCAACAGTAATATCACAAAGCCAAAAACGCATAATTTCTCCGTCCAAAACCCACTCGCGTTTGTCGTGAAGAACGTCGCATCGTGTTTGCTCACCCACGCTAACAGAAACGCTAAAAAATTTAACCCGACGTCCATCGCGAGCGCGGCGAAAATCGAGAGAGAGAGCACGGAGTAGATTTTACTCGCGATATCAACCTCTTTTGATTTTGAAGAAGAAGAAGAAGAGGAAGAGGAGGAAGCAGCAGCGCGCGCTTTCACGAGACGTCTTCTTTTAAACGCGTCGTCGGAGGTATCGCTGTCGTCGTTTCGATTTCTGGAGCGCACCAGCGATGATGTCCCGGCACTTCTTCGTCGCGTTGGCGTCGTCTTAACCGCTTTTTTTACATCGAAGATTTCTTTGAGAGGAGAAGAGTCGCGGCGCAGATGTCGACGCTGTCGCGGCTGCTGTCGCGACGTGATCGTCGTCGCGACGGCGACGACGCGCGCGAGTTGTGGTGGTGGGGACATCTTTGTTTGTCGGTCGATAGAGAAACAGAGGAGCGCGTGTTGTGCGGGTATTTTGTTTCGTGGACTGTGGTTCGTGTGTACTCGTTGTACTTAAAGAGAAAAAGTGAAAAGTTTCGCGCGTCTTCTTTCTCAGTATTTTAATAGTACTCAATTGTTTTTGTGTATTGAAATAACGGTTGTATCCTAGCTCTGCGTCGTGAAGTTAATGTGTGTGTGTGTGTGTGTGTAGTGTGTGTGTATAACGTGCGCGTATACAACGCGCGAGGTGAATTGTTGCACGTCTCGTCGACGAGATCAAACTCGCGCGCGTCGTACAAACACGCGTTATTATAAATACGAACCCACGAATTTACTTGCCAAAGCTCGTCAAAGCCTCCAAAGCCCCTTCGCCGTTGTTCAACGCTTGCTGCGCGACACCAAACATGGCAACCATTGCTAATCTTCCGTGCTTCAATTCCGCGGTTTTCAATCTGAACGTTTCTTCGG
>Ga0181588_10000843_pt1 | contig 27245 bp, 27 predicted proteins | sample 071ome_26_FD_148607 | JGI IMG/M metagenome (GOLD analysis project Ga0181588, IMG submission 148607) | Coastal salt marsh microbial communities from the Groves Creek Marsh, Skidaway Island, Georgia - 071409BT metaG (spades assembly) | ecosystem: Environmental > Aquatic > Marine > Intertidal zone...
TGGACGAGATGCTCCGGGCTTGTCAACCGACCCGCAGCTGGCGCACACGGGTGAAGGGCGGCGAGTTCGCTCCAGCCTGGAGGCTCGCCGAGCGGCGCAGCGAGCGTCACCGTCAGCGTGCGATCGAGCCAAACCGAGTCGAGGAAGCGGAGCACGGAGCGCTCCGGGCCCGGTGTTATCAGACCGAGGGCTCGCAGCCCGGCGTCGACGACGATCGAGGCTTGGTCGCTCACGTCGAAAGGAGTGTCGAGGAGTGGGTCGAACAGCACGGCCTCGCCGAAACGGTCGACCGCAACAACCGGCGGTGAGCCACCGGGTCGCCCGAAGCCGACCCGAGAGGCAACTGCATCGACCGATCGACCGAGTCGGTGCCCGACGAGCGGAAGGCTCTGTGGCGTCGGGTTCGGGGTCGAGCAAGGGATCGGCGAGATCCTGCCGCCTGCCAGCAGGACCGGCATCCCGTGCTGCGCCGCTCGGGTCGCAACAGCCATCAACGGAAACGACACCATGTCGTGCTCCAACCACCAGCGTTCGATGGTCGGACAGCAGATCCGACGAGCGGTGCAGATCTTGCCGGTGTGCTGTGACATCGCACGGATCGGCAGGTCCGGATCAGCGAGGCTGGAGCCAAGCGCTGTCACACCCGTTCGGCAGGATCTGGAAGGAGAAGCTCGGGGCTTTTCTCGAGCCCGCATAGGATCGTCCGTCGAGTCGGAGGAATCGTGACCGAACGCCGCAAATCAACCGCCACCACCGCCTTCGGGGTGGGGCGTCGCGAAAGCCATGACGCCTCCGATTTCTACGCCCGCTTCACGGCTCCGGAGATCAGCAGCGACGATTCGGTGAACCCCATCCCCGACTCGTTGGAGCCCATCCACAATCGGGACAGCCGCGAGATCTCGCATGTGTTTCCGCCGAACTCGGTGGCTCTTGTGGTGACATCACCGCCGTACTTCGTCGGAAAGGAGTACGAACTGGCGGTCACCGGTGACCCACAGACTCGGGGCGCAGTGCCGTCCGTCCCCGAGTCGTACCTCGACTATCTGCAGATGTTGCACGATGTGTTCGCATCGTGCATCGACGTGTTGGAACCGGGGGGTCGGATCGCCGTCAATGTTGCGAATCTCGGCCGGAAGCCCTACCGGAGCCTCTCGGCCGATGTGATCTCGATCCTGCAAGACGATCTCGGTCTGCTCCTGCGGGGAGAGATCATTTGGCAAAAGGCCGAGGGTGCGACGGGTTCGGTGGCGTGGGGGAGCTATCGCAAGGCCACGAATCCGGTGCTGCGCGACCTCACCGAGCGTGTTGTGGTGGCGAGCAAAGGCCGCTTCGATCGCGTCCAGCCCAAGGGCCGCCAGAGCACGATGTCGGCCGACGACTTCATGGAGGCAACGCTCGACGTCTGGAAGATCAGTCCCGAGTCGGCTCGTCGGGTCCAGCACCCTGCGCCGTTCCCGGTCGAGTTGCCGCGCCGATTGATCGATCTCTACACCTACGAGGGCGATGCGGTCCTCGATCCCTTCCTCGGTTCGGGGTCCACCCTGGTAGCGGCCGAACGCACGGGCCGTCGGGGGTTCGGCTTCGACCTCGACCCGCACTATTGCCAGATTGCGCAGGCGCGCCTCGAAGCCGAGCGGGAGCGACCCAAGATCCGGGTGGTCGAGGTTCTCGGTGAAGATCCACTTTTCGAACCGCCAGAAGACGACGAGGACCGACAGGAGTTCTTCCAGCGCCGGGCCACGAGCGAGGGCAAGAAGGCGGCCGACATTGCCGAGCGGGTCCTCGTCGATGCCGGCTTCACCGTCGTGAAGGATCCGGTCAAGATCCCGAAGGTCGGTGTGCAGTTCAACTTTCAGGTCGAAGACACCGAGGGTGGACAGTGGTACGTCGATGTTTCGGGCGCCTTCACCACGGTGCGGCCCGGCCTGATGCGGACCGACACACTCTGGAAGACGCTCGGTCGGATTCATGTGCTGCGAGCAACCGACGAACCGCAGAACCCGAGTCGGGTCCTGGTGCTCACCTCGAACCTGCCGAAATCGAACAGCGAGGGTGACAAGGCGCTTCGTGCGGTCGGCCCCGATCAGGTCTGGGACGCGATCGAGATGTTCGATCGAGCCGGCGTGGCCCGTTTGCGTGAGTACGCCAAGGGTGACTCGGTCCTTCCGATCCCCGGGTTCTGGGCCGAGTCCGACATCGATGCATTCGAGGCGCAACGGGCACGGCCGTCGTGACCGAGGTCATCGCCTACGCAGTCGTTCACACCGAACCTCCGTCGATCTTCCTTGCCGAAGACATCGAGGTGTTGCACCGGGTACTGGCGCTCGAGGTCGTGGCCCGAACCGATCCGGCGCTGCTCGGCGCCGATTCGGAGTCGATCCGACACGCGCTGCTCGAGGAGCGTTGGGGCGATGCCGTCGTGCGGTGGATTCGTTCGGTGGGCACCGGGATCGACGTCTACGACGGGAAGTCGATCTACACCAGCGACGATCTTCCCGCCGATTTGATCGGAGCGCAGCTCCAGTTCACCCGTCTGTTCGGTGCAGCGCAGCCTCAGCTGCGAAGCCACAGCTGATGGCCGATACCCGGACTGCGATCTCCGAGATCGTCACTGGCCTCGGTCTCTTCGGCTTCCGCGACCTCGATCGGGCGCTGGCGGCGCGGCCTCGCTTCATCGTCAATGTCGACGACGCCGTCTACGACCAACTCGACGATGCGTTCGCGAGTGGTGCCCATGCATCGTTGTTCGACGTTGCGTGGCGCAACGGCCAGGGGTTCGCCCGGGCCGAAGAAGGGTTGCGGGGCCGCCCACCGTGGACCGTGGAGTGGAAGGGGCCGCATCGACCTCCTGCCTACGAGCAGATTCCGGCCGATCTCCGTGTCGATCACGTGTACCTCATCAGCTGCAAGTACGGGTCGAAGATCTTGCAGAACGCCTCGCCGTGGAACCTCTTCGACCGAGCCCTGAACGAACGCGAAAAACGAAGCGACGACTGGTTCGCCGAAGTCGCCCCTCAGTCGTACCAAGAGATCTTCGACGACGTGCGCGATCATCTTGGCGATCGATCGCTGCCGGCCCGGGTCGACGCACTCGATGCTGGCGATCGCGAGCGGCTGCGTCGAGCACTCCCCGGACGATGGCCGGTCGAGCTCCGCGAACGATGGGAGTTCGTCGCGTTCGAGATCGCTCGGGCGAGTTCGGCCCGTTTGCTTTCGCGTCTCACCAGCAAGGGTGAGCGCGAGGCGTTCGTGTGGCGATTGCTGCGCTTGCAGGCGGCGCCGTACTTCGTGCTCGGAGCCGATCTCAAGGAGCAACCGCTGAGCTACCGGGTCACGACCCCATGGGACTTCCGGACTCGCTATGTCCTTCGTTCGGTCGACGTCTGGGGGGAACACGCCGGTCAGCCACTCGTTCGTTGGCGCGTCGATCTTCACGACCGAGAACGTCGAACCGACCGGGTCATCGACGGACATGTCGAGGTGCGTTGGAGCCATGGGAAGTTCGGCGGCGCACCCGAGGCAAAGATCTATCTCGACACGCCGCACCACGAGGTTGCCGGTTACGAACCGCTGACTGTCATGGGGTGATCGATCCATCGCCGTGCGTCGGCGCGCCGCTCGACCAGAACGCGAGCGAGCGTGGCATCGGATGCGACGTAGGCCCGCCGCTCGGAGTCGCTCAAGAGGTGGATGGCACTCCGGTCCACCTCGATGAGCGGGAGTCCGACGAGGCGCGCAAGCGATTTCAGGCCGCACGAGACCGGAAGGACCCGCCCGACGTCGGACCGGTACGCCAGATAGCCGTCGATGTGCCCCAGTTCGTACCAGCGTCCCCGGACCCGGCCGAGCTGACCGGATCGTGGTTCGTGGTGGGTGGCAATGGTCGGGTCGGGCCAGATCGACAGACCCAGTGACAGCTCGAGAAGTTGTGCCCGTCGTGCGATGAACGGCAAGTCGAACCCTGACCCATTCCAGGTGACCAGAACACCGTCGCCGAGCCCTGCCAGCAATGCGTCGAGCTCGAGGAGCATGGTTGCTTCGTCGGGTCCGTCGAGGACAAAATCGGTTTCGGCTCCGGACACGGCGATGGCGACGATCGAGGCGACCGTCGGATCGAGGCCGTCGGTGGTGGTGTCGGTCTCGATGTCGAGGCCGAAAAGCGGAGGAAGTGTCGGGTCGATGTGACGACTGTACGCCGGTGTGATGACAGGGTCTTGCCGGACGTCAACCAGCGACCAGCCGCACCCGATAGAAGGTCGGCCATCGCTTCCCGCCGAGCAGGAGCGTCCCGTCCCCAAGGTCTGCGACGCCATTGAGCACATCGCCACTCATCGCAACCGGTGTGGCAGCGACCAATTCATCTGCGTCGATGGTCGCCACCACCTCGCCGTCGCTTCGAACCACGACGAGAAAGTTGCCGAACCACACATTGGCGATGACATGGTCGTCGACACATTCGAGTTCGTTGAGGTCGACGACCGGTTCGCCACGGAGTCGCACGTCGACGGTGTCGAGTACTGCGAAGGTGTTCGGGTCGCGCCATGTGATGGTCGAGGTCCCATCGGTCATCGCAAGACGGTTCTCGGCCAGACAGAGGCCCCAGCCCTCACCCTGGTAGGTGAACGGGTCGAGGACGGTCAGCTCGGGCAGTGCCCAACGGCGGGCCACCCCTTCCTGCCAGGTCAGTTGGATGATCGTGTCACCGACCCGAGTCGCGCCTTCACCGAATTCCGTCGGGTCGAGTTCGGCACTGGCTGTGACCTGTCCGGACTGAAGGTCGACGAGACGGATCGTGCTGAACCCTCGCAACCCGGTCGATTCGAGGAGTGTGCCATCGGCCACGAGTTCGAGGCCCTGCGTGAATGCGTCCGGGTCGTGGCGGTAGGACTCGACGATCTCGGCCCGCCATGTCGGTGGAGTCTCGGGATCGAGGGTGGCCGGATCGACCGGCCAGATCGAAGGTGTCGGTGCATCGGTCCGAACGCTCGGCGCCGAGCGTTCGGGGTCCGTCGAGCCTTCGCCCGGATCCTGAAGGACCTCGTTCGTCTCGACGGCGGCACTCGTCGAAGACGCGATGGCCCGAGTCGACTGGTCGATGCCGCCATCGCTGCTGCAGCCGGCACCGATGATCGAGGCGGCGAGCAGTGTGGTGAGGGCGGATGGGAAACGCATCGTCGCTCACATTCTTGCAGTACTGCGTCACGGTCGAGAACGGGGCCAGCCACCGACAACGAGTCGGCAGTTCGGCCGTCACGGCGTCGACGGTTCCTCATCGGGAGGATCGAGCAGGCTGTCCTCGAGCTCGTCGAACACCTCTGAACTGATCGACGGCTGATCGGGCAGCTCGATCTGACACCAGGTCGCGATCAGGTCACGTGATGCCTGCAGACCAGGGGCAGGTCGGGTGACGAGTTGCTCGAACTTCTCCTTGTCACCCTCGAGAATGATCCGCTCCGTATCGAAGTCGAATGGCCCTGCGGTGTCGAGATAGCCCTGGTAGTAGCTGATCACCGCTGCCACTTCGATCTCGGCTTCCTCCGGAGCGATGACCCTGAGGTCGGTCCAGAACAGCAGGGCGAGTCGTGCGAGGGTCCCTGGAGTGGAGCCGTTCGGGATCAGGGCCACCTCAGCGTCGAATGTCGCGGCACGTACGCATGCTGCTTCGACTGCTTGCATCGGGGTGGTCGTGCTGGTGGCAACGAGGGTGGTGCTGCTGTCGACCGTGGGGGAGACGGCCACTTCTGGTCCGTCGACCGGACGCGATTCGATGGAGCGCCACGACAGTGCGATCGCAGCGAGGATCGCGACGAACGCGAGGGCACCGCGGGCGTTGGCCCAACGCACGAATCAGTACCCGACCGGCGGTTGGAGGCTACGACAGGGGTGGGTCGTGAGGCGCTGCTGCATGGCGTCAGGGTGCCGCCGGTTCACCCACCGTTCCCTGGGCAAGGAGAGATTCGATCTGATCGGCCCGGCCGAGTTCGGTGAGGATCTGGCGTGTGTGTTCACCCAGGCCGGGCGCCATGGCGCGTGGTGACCAGGGCGTGGCGCCGAAATCGGCTGGGGTGGCGATCATGTTGGTGGTCGTGTCGCCGTCGGGAACCTCCACGAGTGCACCGCTCGCGTAGAACTGGGGATCGGCGAGCAAGTCGTCAGGAGACTGCACAGGGGCCCAGAAGTGGTCTGGCTCGGTTGCGAAGATGTCGATCCACTCGTCCATCGACTTGGACGCAAAGATCATGTCGAGCTCCGCAATCAACTCCGCCGCGTTCTGAGCCCGGCTGCGAGCATCGGCATAGCGTTCGTCGAGTTGCCACTCCGGATGACCCACGACCCGCGTCAGAGGTGGCCAGTGGCGATCACCCTCGAGTCCGACGATCCAGAAACGCTTGCCGTCTCCCGAGGAGTAGTTGTTCATCGCCGGATTTCCCATGCGTTCGCGCTGCCCGATCTCGAGTGTGAGCCCCCACCCGAGGAGGACCGAGAGATCGAAGCTGATCGTGTAGAGCCCCTCTCGCATGAGTGACGTCGACACGATCTGACCCTCACCGGTCTTTTCGCGGTGATAGAGCGCTGCACACACGGCGGCAGCGGCGGCGAGCCCGGTGTTGTGGTCACCCATGCCCCCTCGTTGGAAGGGCGGGTCGCTGCCCGGAGGGGTGAGCAGATGGGCAATACCGCTCCTGGCCCAGAACGCTGCGATGTCGAAGGCGGCTCGATCGGCGTCTTCGCCCTCCATGCCGTAGCCGGTCACGGCTGCATAGATCAGCTGTGGGTGGCGAGCCGACACACTCTCGGGGTCGAGGCCGAGTCGCTCGAGTCCGCCGAGCCGCACATTCGTGACGAGGACGTCGGCTTCGGCGATGAGCTGCTCCGCAATCGACCTGCCGTCGTCGCTCGTGAGGTCGAGCGCAATGCTGCGCTTCGAGCGATTGTCCATTTCGAAAATCGGGTTGTTCGGCATCTCGGCCCCGAGCATCGTGCGAAATGAACGGCAGGGGTCGCCCCCGAGCGGTTCGATCTTGACGACCTCGGCACCCCAGTCGGCAAGGATGCCGCCGCATGCTGGCCCGGCGATCCACACACCGAGTTCGACAACGTTCACCCCGTCGAGCGGTCCAGGCATAGCTTCTCCTCCGAGCCGCACACTAGGTGCCATTCGTGGTGTCGAGCGACACAGTCGGCACCGTCCACGGCGGCGCGATGGTGACTCGAGTCCAACCGGTCCGGCGCCACTTCGCTCCGGCTGCTGGCGAGGCGGTTCGACCGGTTCTCGGCAGTTTCGTACGCTGGAACCCATGTTCGATCTCCTGATTCGCAATGGCACGGTCATCGACGGGACCGGTGCCGTCGGGCGTATTGCTGACCTGGCGATCGACGACGGTGTGATCGTCGCGATCGAACAGGGACTCGACGGGGATGCGCACGAGGTGATCGATGCGACCGGGTTGCTCGTGACCCCCGGGTTCGTCGACGTTCACACGCACTACGACGGGCAGGTCACGTGGGACGAACTTCTCGAGCCCAGCTCGCTTCACGGTGTGACCACCATCGTGATGGGCAATTGCGGTGTCGGGTTCGCTCCGGTCACGCCTGGATCGGAAGAATGGCTGATTCAGTTGATGGAAGGGGTCGAGGACATCCCCGGCGCTGCGCTCAGCGAAGGCATCGCATGGGAGTGGGAAACCTTCCCCGAGTATCTCGACGCACTCGACAAGCGGCGCTGGAGTGTCGACATCGGAACGCAGATTGCTCACGGGGCCGTTCGCGCCTATGTCATGGGTCCGCGCGGCGCCCGAAACGAACCGGCCGATGCCACCGAGATCGCAGCGATGGCCGCCATCGTGCGCGACGCCGTTGCCGCCGGTGCCCTTGGCGTGTCGACCAGCCGAACCATCGCACATCGCGCCATGGACGGCGAGCCGGTCCCGGGAACGTTCGCCGCCGAAGACGAGTTGTTCGCTCTCGGCCATGGCCTTCGCGACGGCGGCGGAGGCATTTTCGAATTGGCGCCTGCGGGGGTGGCTGGTGAAGACGTGGTCGCGCCGCTGCAGGAGGTGGACTGGATGGTGCGGTTGAGCGCCGAGACCGGTCAGCCCGTCTCGTTCGCAATGCTTCAGGTGAGCAGTGCCCCTGACCTCTGGAAGGAACTCCTCCAAGCTTCCATTGACGCAATCGACCAGGGCGCCGACATTCACCCCCAGGTTGCCGGACGGCCCTTCGGCGTGCTCGTCGGCTGGGAGACCGGTCATCCCTTCCTGCTGCGTCCGAGCTACCGAGCGATCGCGAATCTCCCGTTGGCCGAACGCATCGTCGAGTTGCGCAAGCCAGAGGTGCGCGCCGCCATTCTCGGCGAGGCCGACATCGAGAGCGGCGGTTCGCTGATCGAGGGGCTGGCCGGCCTCGCCGCCTCGATGCTCGACAACATCTTCATTCTCGGTGATCCGCCTGATTACGAACCCACCGCCGACCGGTCGATTGCAGCGATCGCGCTCGCACAGGGGGTCGAACCGCTCGAGGCGGCGTACGACGCATTCTGCGCCGAGGACGGGCGCGCGCTGCTCATGCTGCCGCTCCTCAACTACGCAGACGGTGATCATGAGGCGATCCGAACCCAGTTGACCCATCCCAGGTCGATCAGCGGCCTCTCCGATGGGGGGGCCCACTGCGGCATCATCTGCGACGCATCGCTGCCGACGACGATGTTGACCCACTGGACGCGGGATCGGACCCGCGGTGAGCTGCTACCACTCGAATGGATCGTGAAGAAGCAGACCCATGACACGGCCGAGCTGTACGGCCTGTCGGATCGGGGCAGTCTGGAGGTCGGGAAGCGAGCCGATCTCAACATCATCGATTACGGCGCCCTGCGCCTCCTGACCCCCGAGATGATCTACGACCTCCCAGCCGGCGGTCGTCGGCTCGTACAGCGTTGCGAGGGGTATGTGGCCACGATTGTGGCCGGTGAGGTCACACGCCGTGACGGTGTGGACACCGGCGCACGGCCCGGACGTCTCGTTCGCGGTCGTCGCTGAGGTGCGATTCGGTCTCGGGCTCCCGGTCGGCACGCATCCCATGCCTCCGTGGATCCAGTCGGCCGATGCGATCGCAGCAGTCACGAAGGCTGCTGCCGACAGCGGATTCGATCACATCTTCGTCACCGATCACCCTGCCCCGCCCCGACGATGGCTGGAGGCAGGTGGCCACGATGCGTTCGACCCTTTCGTTGCGTTGACGGCAGTGGCGCTTGCCGATCCAGGGATCGGCCTGCTGACCAATCTCGTTCCGTTGGCCTACCGGCATCCCTTGATCCTGGCCAAGGCCGCAGCCTCGCTCGACGCACTAGCCGGTGGCCGACTCACGCTCGGCGTCGGTGTGGGGTATCTCCGAGGTGAGTTTGCGGCGTTGGACCTGTCGTTCGACGAACGCAACGCACGAGTCGATGCAGCGCTGCGCACCCTCGCTCGACTGTGGGGTGAGGGCTCGGTCGAGGTGCACTACGGCGCCGACCGTAGCGACGAGGTTGTGTCGCTTCCGGTCCCGCCACGAGGATCGATCCCGATCTGGATCGGAGGCAATGCCGCCCGCACCCGACAGCGGGTTGTCGACCATGCGCAGGGATGGATGCCGATGCCGAATCCGGCTGCGTTCGCCCCGACCGTTCGCAGCCCTGCGCTCGAGGGTCCCGCCGACCTGGCAGTGATGCTGCAGGATCTGCGCCGACGGGCCGACCGGGCCGAGCGAACCGAACCCATCGAGGTTGTCTTCGTCGTTCGCGAAGGGGGTGCCCCGGCGTCTCCAAAGTTCGAGACCGACGAACACCTCGATGCGCTCGTCACCTACGCCGATCTGGGTGTGACCGGCACCAACGTCACCCTCGACGGTCGTGACCTGCACGAGATGCTCGATGGGGTGGCGAGGTACGGTGCGACGGTCATCGAACCGTTGCAACGACAAGGAGAGAGGTGATGGCGAAGGTCGGTGGCGCAGAACGTTTCGTCGTTGCCGCAAGGGAACTCGGGGTCGATGTCGACGCAGTCACCTACCCGGAAGGGACGCGCACAGCGGCAGACGCTGCAGCTGCGATCGGCTGCGCGTTGAGTCAGATCTGTAAGTCGTTGCTCGTCATCGGACCGGAGGGGCCCCTGCTTGCGCTCACCGCCGGTCACAACCGGGTCGATCTCGATGCCCTCGGCGCGCTCGTCGGTGGCGAGGTTCGGATGGCCGATGCACGTGAAGCGATGGCTTCGACGGGGTATGCGATCGGAGGCACGCCACCGTTCGGGCATCCCACCCCGCTCCGCACCCTGATCGACACAGCGCTACTCGACCATACGGTCGTCTACGGCGCGGCCGGCACACCCGATCGGTGTTTTCCGATCACACCCCCGGATCTCCTTGCCGTGACCGGAGCAGAGCCGGCCCGGTTCACCCGCTGATTCCCGTCACCCTCCGGTGGCGGCATAGGTTTGCGGGCCATGGGAATCTGTGAAGGACGAGTGGTGGTCGTCACCGGTGCAGCCCGGGGTCTCGGACGGGCCCACGCCCTCGCATTTGCGCAGGCCGGGGCCCGTGTGGTGGTCAACGACCTGGGGGTCGATCGCGACGGGTCCGGCGGTACGTCTGCGGCCGCAGAAGAGGTTGTGGCCGAGATCCGCGCCGGCGGGGGTGTGGCGACTGCCAATGCCGCCGACGTCGCCGACTGGGATCAGGCCGAGGCGATGATCGGGCAGGCCGTCGATGAGTTCGGGCGGCTCGACACGCTGGTACTCAATGCCGGTTTTCTGCGCGATCGGATGCTCGCCGGCATGTCGGAGGACGAATGGGATTCGGTCACCCGCGTGCACCTGAAGGGCCACTTTGCACCGGCGCGCCATGCCATCGAGCACTGGCGGGAGCGCGCGAAGTCGGGTGAGGAGGTCGTGGCTCGTGTGGTCAACACCTCGTCGGGTGCTGGCTTGAACGGCTCGATCGGCCAGGGGAACTACGCAGCCGCAAAGGCTGCGATCGCCCAACTCACGATCCAGCAGGCAGCCGAGTGGGGTCGGTATGGGGTGCTGGTCAATGCCGTTGCCCCGGATGCCAGAACCCGCATGACGGCTGGCATCTTCTACGACGCAGAAGCTCCGGCCGGATGGGATCCGAAGGCGCCAGACAACGTCTCGCCCCTCGTCCTGTGGCTGGGAAGCGCCTCGTGTGATGTGACCGGTCGGATCTTCGAGGCGACCGGTGGCCAGCTCAACGTGTGCGACGGATGGCAGAAGGGCCCGGTCGAGTCGGTCGGGGAACGCCGGATGTCCGGCGAAGAGGCGGGCGAACTCGTGCACCGTTCGATCGCGGGTGCGCCCGATCCTGCACCGGTGTACGGCGCCTCCTGACGTGGACTTCGACGACACGCCGCACGAGGCGGCCTGGCGAGTCGAGTGCCGCGCCTTTCTCGATGCCCACGCCTCGCGCCGCGACGGGGCGATCGACTGGGCGACTTCTCACTGGGCGATCCACCCCAGTGCTGCCGAGGCCGAAGCGGCTCGGGCGGCGGCTGCGGCGTGGCAGACGACAAAGTTCGAAGCTGGCTGGGCGGGCCTGACCTGGCCGATCGAGTTCGGAGGGCGTGGTTTGTCGAGCCACTTCAACGCAATTTTCGTCGAGGAGGAGGCGGCGTACGACGTCCCGATCGGGGTCTACGCCCAGTCGATCGGCATGGCTGGCCCAACGATCATCGTCCATGGGAACCATGCCCAAAAGGTTCGCTATCTCGAACCGATGTTGCGAGGCGACGAGACGTGGTGCCAACTCTTCAGCGAGCCCAATGCCGGCTCCGATCTTGCCGGGCTGCGCACGGTCGGTGTCATCGATGGTGACGAGATCATCGTGAGCGGACAGAAGGTGTGGACGTCGAATGCGGTCGAAGCGGCACACGGCATGTTGCTCGTGCGGACCGATCCTGACGCCCCCAAGCACCGCGGGATCACCTACCTGCTCGTCGACATGACGTTGCCGGGCATCGAGATCCGGCCCCTGCAGCAGATCGACGGCCGGGCCGAGTTCAACGAAGTCTTTCTCGACGACGTGCGGGTGCCGCTCGACTGTGTGCTCGGTGAGGTCGATGCCGGCTGGGGACCGATTCTCACGACGCTGTCGAACGAACGACAGGGCATCGGCACCGCCGGCCGTTTCGGGGTAGCCGATGTCGTCGAGTTGGCACGAGCATTCGAGGTCGAACACCGACCGACGATCCGCCAGCAACTCGCCCGGTTGGTGGAGATGGAATCGACGATCCGTTATCTCTCGTACCGGGTGCGGACCGCCGCCAGTCGTGGTGAACTGCCTGGTCCCGAGAGTTCGGTGCTCAAGCTCGCCGCCTCACGCCGCCTCGCGCTGCAGGGCTCGTTGGTCATGGAGATCATGGGTGGGGCTGCCATGCTCACCGCCAGCGACGCCCACATGAACGGGTTCTGGCAGAACGCCGGCTTCCTGTGCCAGTGGATGTCTCGCATCGGTGGCGGCACCGATGAGATCCAGCGAAACATCGTCGGCGAGAACGTCTTGGGTCTTCCGCAAGAGCCCCGGCCCGACAAGGGCGTTGCCTTTCGCGACATTCCGACCTGATCGTGTAACGCGACATCGCCGATCGAGGTCTGAGCCCTCAGATACTTCCCTCCACGGGTCTGCCCGGTGCCCACCCCATCAGGGGTGGGCACCGGCGCGTTGGACCTCGATCACCGCAGCGGTGATGTCGGCGTCGACGATCCCGAGCTGTCGCATGTCGAAGACGAAGTTTGTTGCTGCGGTCTGCAGTCGTTCTCGACGTTCGCGCAGCGGTTCGCTGTGCGGTGGTTCGTCGGCAACGAATGTTCCTGCTCGTCCACGGGTCACCACGATGCCGTCGTGTTCGAGCTCGCGATACGCACGAGCGACCGTGCCGGGGGCAAGCCCCATCTGGTGGGCGAGGTCGCGCACGGTGGGCAGCCGGTCCGCTGGGGAAAGACGTCCGACCGCAACCATCACCGAAAGTTGGGCCCGGAGTTGTTCGAAGCGGGGAACGCCGCTTCCCGGGTCGAGACGGATGACGAGCCGGCGTGGTTCGCCGGTTCGGTCCGAGTACTCGATGACAGGGTTGAGATCGATATCGGACGAGCGCATTGGACTATTGTATTGATACAATAATCAAATTCAACCATATTAGGGCCCAATAATCTTTCGAAAAGCTGACGTGTGAGTTGACACAATCGGGGATTTCACCCATTGTGTATCACTACAGGCCAAACCAGCCGACCGGATCGAACCGGTTCTGAGAAAGAGACTCACCCATGAAGCTCGTCACCGCCGTCATCAAACCCTTCAAACTCGAAGACGTGAAGACCGCACTCGCCGACGTCGGGGTCCAAGGAATGACCGTTTCGGAGGTCCAGGGCTTCGGTCGTCAGGGGGGCCACAGCGAGACGTACCGCGGCACCGAATATCGCGTCACCTTCACGCCGAAGACCCGGATCGAGGTCTTGGTCGACGATGCAGCGGCTGCGGATGCCGTCGAAGCGATCATCAACTCGGCTCGTACCGACAAGATCGGCGACGGCAAGGTCTGGGTCACCCCGGTCGACAGCCTCGCTCGTATCCGCACCGGCGAACGTGATGCCGACGCCGTCTGATCGGCCACTGCTCGGTGCCGGCCGCTCATGAATGAGCGAGCCGAAGCCGACGGAGTGGAGTGAACGCACCGCTTCTCTCCTCGTCACTCGACGGTTCGGCGCAACAAACCGTCGTCGATGTCGTGAGCGAGGCCTGGTGGACACCGTTCGTTCTCCTCGGTGTCGTCACGGTCGCCGGGCTGTGGATGCTGCCCTCGCTGGTGAAACACCGGGGCCGAGCAGAGCAGATCGGCAAGGCCGCCATCGCAGCCGGTCATCGCTTCCAAGAGCAAGACGGCCCCGGGCTCGCCCGCAACCGCTTTCGCCTCCTGGTCCCTGATCGTCGATCGAGGTGGTTGGCGAGCAACGTCGTCACCGCCGACGACGGGTCGGTGTGCGTCCACGCGTTCGATGCTCGGACCTTCACCGAGCACGAGATCGAACAGCCGAGTGGGAGGTCGAGGATCGTCCGCCGTGGCCAGGGCTCGAGCAGGAGCGCGGCGCTCGTGCAGCTGCCGATCAATGCGCCACGCACGCTCATCACCCACGAGAATCTCGTCTCGAAGCTGTTTGTCACTGCCACGCGCCTCGATCTCGATGTCGAGTCCGATCTGTTCAACACCAGCTACCACGTGATCTCCGAGGACCGACGCTTCGCCCGTGAACTCCTCGAGGCGAGGGTGATCGACCTCATCGTGCAGGGCGAGGGACAGATGGCCTTCGAGTTCTTCGGCAACCGCTTGCTCGTCGTCGCTCCGCTGCTCGAACCCCACCTCGTTGTGGGGTTCGCAGGGTACGTGCGGCACTTTCCGGGGGTGGTCGCTGCGGTACTGGGCGATCGATACCCCGACGCGACCGACATCGAGACTCGGCCCACGTGAGCCCGATCCGGTGTTCTATGGTGGGAACACGATGATTGCGATCTACCACAACCCACATTGAAACTCGTCTCAGAACGCCGTGGCGGTCGCCACGGAGCACGGTGTCGAGTTCGAAGAGATCCGCTACACGAAGACCCCTCCTGACGAGGCCACGCTGCGTGCGCTGATCGCCAAGCTCGAGGATCCCGTCGAGAACCTTGTTCGAAAGGACAGTCAGTTCAAGAAACTCGAACTGAACGAAGACGACTACGTGGGCAACGTCGATGCCGTGGTCGAGGTGCTTGTGCGGTATCCCCGACTGCTGCAGCGGCCAGTCATCGTCACCGCGGACAGGGCGATCATCGGTCGTCCGCTCGACGGGGTGAAGGCGAAGGATCGTCTGGCCGAGATCTTCGGCTGAGTTCGGCGAGCGCGTCCATCATCTGAGCAAGCGCCTCGTCGGAGGCGTTGTGGGTCGTCAGCGACAGTCGGTCGGCCAGGGAGCCGTATTCGTCGTGCAGACGAGTGGCACACGCAAGCGGCGTGCCCCGGACCGCAAGGAGATCGAGTGTGTCGTCATCGATCAACGATGCCATGTCGGACCAGCGGCCGGCTCGGGTCATCTCCTTGAGCTCGGATTGAAGCTCCCCGAGTCCGTGGTGGTCGAGTGTGAGCCGATAGGCCGGGGTCGAAGCGTAGAACGCAAGGTTGTGGCGAATGGACTTCGACGAGCGCTCGAACTCCTGCTCGTCGAGGCTCGGCGAGCAGATACAGCCGACGTTGAGCACCAGCGTCGAGCGATCTCGGCCGCCGGCGACAAGGCCCTCCTCGATGAGTGGCATCGTGACGCTGTCGAGGAACGATCCCGTGTTGAACGGATGAATGATGACGCCGTCGGCGTGGCGCGCCATCGCCCTGGTCATCTGGGGGCCGAGGGCCCCCGCCCAGATGGGTGGTGGAGCGATACCGGAGGGCAGCGACGGTGGTACGAACGTCGGAACCATCAGATCGAGCCGATGGAAGTCGGTCACGTGGTCGAGCGGCGTGCCGTCGGTCCAGTTCGCCCAGATCGCCCTGATGGCCAGGATCATGTCGACGAGCCGACCCACGGGACGATCCCACGTCGAGGAGTAGCGCCGCTCGATATGCGCTTTCACCTGCGTGCCCAAGCCGAGTGCGAACCGTCCCTCGGACGCCCGCTGCAGATCCCACGCCTGATAGGCGAGATGCATTGGTGACCGCGGGAAGGCGATCGCAACGTTGGTGTAGAGCTCGAGCCCGGAGCCGGCGGCTGCAACGAGCGGGAAAAACACGTCACTGTTCCCCTCGAAGGTGAACGCCCCGTCGAGTCCGACCGCGGCGAGCGAACGAGCACGTTCGGCTGCAGAGGTCAGGTCCCCACCCAAACTGACGTCGACCTTCATGAGCGGCACCGTATCGGCGTACCGTCGACGGTGACCAACCCTTCGATCGCCCGGCCGAGAACGAAAAAGTGGTTCAGATTTCCCACATCGACGCCGAAGAACGTTGCATGCGGTGGTTCCCTCGTGCGTCGAACTCGTCGGTGGCGGATCTGCAACGGCTCGCGCAGCGGCGAACGAGCCTTGCGGCCCTGGGCCGCGTGGCGCGGGAAGTACCCTCGGGAGATGTCTCCTGCTCGCCGTCTCACTGACCGACAGGTCGAGCGGCGGGAGGGCGTGCTGCGCGCCGCGATCGAACTGGCTGCGCAGGGCGGGTACGAAGGCGTGCAGATGCGGGCGGTGGCGGAACGAGCCAACGTTGCGCTCGGCACCGTGTATCACTACTTCTCCTCCAAGGACCACCTCCTCGCCGAATCGTTGCGTGAGTGGCTCGACACGTTCCGGCGGGGGATCGAAGCCAACCCGGTGCACGGCGCAACGACGCTCGATCGTGTCCTCGACCTGCTGCATCGCACGATCGACGGCATGGGTGCTCACCCGAAGGTCACCGCTGCGTTGATCAGTGGCTTCGTCGCCGAAGGCGAGGAGGTTGCCGCGTGCCAGGAGGCATTGCACGACACCTTCGCCGGCCTGCTCGGCACGGCGTTCCCACCCGACTTTCCGGCTGGCGACCAGGCCAGAATCATCCGGTCACTCGAGCATGTCTGGTTCTCGGCGTTGATCGGCTGGAAGAACGACTGGCTCACGTACGATCGCGCCAGCGGAGACCTCGAAGACGCCGCCCGCATGCTCCTCGCCGGTCGGCCCTGACGATTCGTCAGGGTTGGGCCCGGCCACTACGGTCGCCCCGAACCGCCGCCGGGAGGGACGATGGCAGACGAAGTGCTCAGGGCACCGTTGGTGCTCGAATACCCGTTCACCCGCACGACGGGCGCCGTGATCGGGGCCTTCCTGACCGGGCTTCGCGAAGGCGTGGTGCTCGGGGTCAGACGCAGCGATGGTTCCGTCATGTGCCCACCGCTCGAGTACGACCCGATCACCTCGGAGTCGCTGAGCGAACTGGTTCCGGTGAGCACGACCGGGACGGTGGAGACATGGACGTGGAACGGCGCTCCCCGGCCCCAGCAGCCGTTCTCGAGACCGTTCGCTTGGGCGATGATCACGCTCGATGGCGCAGACACGCCGCTGCTGCATGGGGTGCTGGTCGATGGCCCCGATCAGATGAGGACTGGCATGCGTGTCGAATTGGAGTGGCGCCTTCAACGAGAGGGGCACATCACCGACATTGCCGGGTTCCTTCCAGCCACCGAGTCGGCCAGCGGTTCGCCCGGTGCGGTACCCGCGGGTGTGGAGGAGGTGCGGTCGGTGCGCACGCCGATCCGGATGGAATACACCTACACACCGGGGCGGGCGCTCTCGCAGTACCTCAGAGCCATGAAGGACAGGCGAATCCTCGGCGACCAGTGCCCCGAGACCGGGCAGGTGTTCGTGCCGCCTCGCGGTGTCAGTTCGATCGCCGGCAAGGCGACCTTGCCGGATCTCGTGGAACTCCCCGACACCGGCTACATCGAGTCGTTCAACATCACCCGGGTACCGATCAAGATGCGACCCGACCTGACCCCGCCCTACGTCTCGGCCTGGATCGTGCTCGACGGCGCGTCGGTCGGTTTCATGGGCCTCGGTATGAACGTCGAGCCCGAGGATGTCCGGGTCGGCATGCGGGTGCGTGCCGTGTGGAAGCCCGACGACGAACTCGAGATGAGCGCCCAGAACATCCTTGGTTGGGAACCCACCGGTGAACCCGACGAGGTGATCGACGACTACTCGCGGGTCGGTCGACCCCAGGACGCAGGTGGGTCATGAGGGATGTCGCAGTGGTTGCCTTCGCGCAGCGGCAGGAACCAAGGATCGACACCGAGTCCGAGGTCGAGTTCATGGTGCCACTCATGAACGAGGCAAAGGATGCGGTCGGGCTGACCCAACAGGAAATCGGCTTCACCTGCTCGGGTTCGTCGGACTTCCTCGCCGGTCAGGCCTTCTCCTTCGTCATGACGATCGACGGCACCGGCCCGGTTCCGCCGATCAGCGAGAGTCATGTCGAACAAGACGGTGCGTGGGCGCTGTACGAGGCCTGGGTCAAGTTGCAGTGTGGCGAGGTCGACACGGCCTTGGTGTACAGCTACGGCAAGTCGTCGCCCGGCTCGTTGCGCGACGTACTCGCCACGCAGATGGATCCGTACTACGTCGCCCCGCTGTGGCCCGACGCGTTCGCGATCGAAGCGATGGCGGCCCGTCTTTTGCTCGAGCGCGGCGTGGTCAGCGAACAGCAGTTGGCCGAGATCGCAAGTCGTTCGCGTGCGCACGCAGCGTCGAATCCCCATGCGATCCGTACGACGCCGAAGTCGGCAGCCGAGATCTTGGCCGAAGACTACGCAGTGGCGCCCTTGCGGCCCTCCGACCTACCGGCGTCGGCAGACGGCGGGGCGGTCGTGGTGCTTGCTGCCGGTGACAGGGCTCGGGGTCTGTGCGAACGGCCTGCGTGGATTCGCGGGATCGATCACCGATCCGATGCGCACACCTTGGGGGTGCGTGACCTCACACGGTCGATGTCGGCCCGGATCGCGGCGGAGAAGGCGGGCGTCGGCACCGACAGGATCGACATCGCTGAGCTGCATGCCCCGTTCTCCACGAGTGAAGCCGTGCTCTCGACTGCACTCGGCCTCGGAGACGACACGGTGATCAACCCGTCGGGTGGCGCACAGGCCGCCCACACGATGATGGCATCGGGTCTCATTCGGATCGGTGAAGCTGCGCAACGCATCAGCCGCGGGGAGGCCGACCGGGCGGTAGCCACCGCCGCCTCCGGCCCCTGTCTGCAGCAGAATCTTGTCGCAGTGCTGGAGGGGGAGTGACCGTGGGATCGCAGCGGGCGGCGGTACTCGGTGTCGGTCAGACCAAGTACGACACGACCTATCCCGGCTCGATGGCCGGCATGTTGCGGGAAGCGGCGACCAATGCGCTCGAGATGTCCGCACTGGGCTGGGACGACATCGATGCGGTGATCATGGGCAAGGCGCCCGACTTTTTCGAAGGCGTGATGATGCCCGAGGTCTATCTTGCCGAGGCTCTCGGGTGTGTCGGCAAACCGATCATGCGGGTGCACACAGCAGGTTCGGTCGGCGGATCCACGGCCTGCGTCGCAACGTCGATGATCCAGTCGGGTCTGCACGAACGCGTGCTCACCATCGGCTGGGAGAAGCAGTCGGAGTCCAATGCAATGTGGGCGCTGTCGTTGCCGCAACCCTTTGCGACGTCGGTCAACGCAGGGGCTGGCGGATACTTCAGCCCGATCATCCGGCGCTACATGATGATGACGCAGGCGCCCGAGCTGATCGGCTGCATGGTTGCCCTGAAAGATCGGAGGCACGCCCTCGCCAATCCGTACGCCCATCTCCACCAACCCGACCTCACGTTCGAGCAGGTGGTCGAGTCACCGATGCTGTGGGACCCGATCCGGTACAGCGAGACCTGCCCGTCCTCCGACGGGGCATGCGCCCTCGTGCTCGGCAGCGAGACGGTCGCAGAAGCCCATGTCGGACCGGTGGCGTGGATCAAGGGCACTGCGATGCGTTCGGAGTCTGGATCGTTCGGAGGGCGCAACATGGTGTCACCGGCCGCTTCCGAAGCCTGCGCAAACGACGTGTTCACCCAGGCCGGCATCCACGACCGCCGCAAGGAGATCGACGCAGTGGAGATGTATGTGCCGTTCTCGTGGTACGAGCCCATGTGGCTCGAGTCGCTCGGGTTTGCCGAGAAGGGCGAAGGGTGGCGGATGGTCGAGAGCGGCGCCACGTCGATCGACGGTGGGGATCTGCCGGTCAACTGCTCCGGTGGTGTGTTGTCGTCGAATCCGATCGGCGCGTCGGGGATGATCCGATTCGGTGAGGCTGCACTCCAGGTCATGGGATTGGCCGGCGATCATCAGGTCGACGGCGCAAAGACAGCGGTGGGTCACGCTTACGGCGGGGCTGCGCAGTACTACGCAATGTGGGTGGTCGGCTCCGAGAAGTAGTGCGAGCAGCGCATGTTCGGCCGATGACACCGTCCGTCGCATCCTCGGCCGCTGCGGGAGCGAGACACGCCTTGGTCTCGAACGCTGCGGGTGATCGTCACGGAAGCCGTTGGAACCATCGCAGGCTGAGCACACCGGTCACGAGGGCGAGCACCAGCGCAGCTGTGGTGAACCACACGCTGATGTCCTCGTCGACGGTTTCGAAGCCAACTGCGGTCCCGATGTCGCGGTAGACCGCAGCGAGTTCCTCGGCCGAGGCAGTGGCGAAAAAGCTGCCACCCGTCGCCTCTGCGACCGTTCGCAGCGTGGTCTCGTTCACCGGAACCTCGACATCGAAGAACGTGCCGGGGCGGTCAGGATCCTCGATGGTGACTCGACCCATCGGCGTGCCGAGCGAAACGGTCGAAACAGGGATACCGGCCTGCTTCGCCTCGGCGATTGCGTCCTCGATGGGTCGCCCGATCGTCGGCTCGCCGTCGGAGAGCAGGACAACGACGGCAGGCGGTGCCGATTCGTCGCTGACCTGAAGCTGTTCGATCGTTCGCTCGAGCGTGCTGATCGAGACAGAAATGGCATCACCGGTATTGGTGTACGGCCCGAGTTCGAGCGCATCGATCGCATCGACAACGGTCAGCCGATCGGGGGTCGGCGGGACCTCGACGATCGGAGCTTCGTCAAACGACACCAGGCCGACGTCGACCCCGGCCGGGGCTCCTTCGAGAAATTGGCGGGCCGCTTCCTGTGCCGCTTCGATGCGGGTGGGATCGACGTCGACGGCGCCCATCGACAGCGACGTGTCGACCGTCAGGATCACGATGGCCCGTTCGCGCAGCACGTCGCGTGAGCGAACCGGTCCGGCGACCGAAACCACGAGCAGCGTGACGACGGTGAGAAAGCATGCTGCAACCACATGACGTCGCCAGCCCGGCCGGCGGGGCGCAACCGAGTCGAACAGCGACGCATCGCTGAACTGCAAGGCAAACCGACCGCGCCGCCGCTGTACGAGGGCGTAGGCGGCGATGAGGCCGACGACGACCACCAGCAGCAGCAAGACGAGCGGTCGGGCGATCATCGTCTCGGTCGACCTGGTTGGCGTCGTCGTCGACGTCGATCGACGAAACGGGCCAGATCGATCACCCAGTCTCGATCGGTTCGCAACACGAGATGGTCGGCTCCGGCCCGACGGACCCGCTGGGCATGGTCGGCCAGCCGTTCACGACCCGCTGCCTCATAGCGGGCCCGAACCCGGTCGCTTCGGGTGTCGACTTCGGTGATCGCGCCCCGTTGTCGATCCTGAAGCTCGATGATGCCCACGTTGGGAAGGGTGAGTTCGCGCGGGTCCACCACTTCGACGACCAGGGTGTCGTGGCGCTGGGTCACGGTGCGAAGTGGGCCGTCCCAGTCGGGCCGGAGCAGGTCGGAGATCACGACCGCAAGGCCGGTGCGGTGGCCCGGCCCGGCAAGACGACGCAGCGCCTCGCCGAAGAGGGGCTGGTGGGGACGAGCAACGATCGACGCAGGGTCGTGCGCAGCAATCTGGTGAAGGAGAGCCATCAGGTGACGCCGTCCGCTGCGAGCGCCGAGGTCGTGAATCTCGTCGGCGGTGGCGATGATCGCGCCGAGACGGTTTCCGGCTCGTTCGGTGAGGATTCCGATTGCTGCCACGACCGCCATCGCAAGGTCGACCTTACGAACCATGGCAGTTCCGAAGTCGAGGCTGGGGGAGAGGTCGACGAGGACGGAGGTCTCGAGCTCGCGATCTGCAATGGTTTCTCGAACATGGGGCTCGCCCAAGCGGGCGGTGACGTTCCAGTCCATGCGGCGCACGTCGTCACCCGGACGGTACGCACGGGTCTCTCCTGGCTCGCTGCCGAGGCCGGACACGAGGCCCCGGTAGTCGCCCTGCAACAGGCCGTCGAGGCGGCGCTCGACATCGAGCTCGAGTCGCCGCAGGAACTCGCGGGTGTGACCGCTGGCTGTCGATGCCCGTGCCGTCATCACGAGTCGGGTGCCGGAGCGGGGCTGGCCGGAATCCACGCTGCATCCTCGATACGGCCCGGGTCCTGGGTCGACGGTGAAATGATTGGTGCAGGCACGGTGGACAGGATCCGGACGAGGATCTGCTCGACCCCCGTCTCGGTGGCCAACGCTTCGTACGACGGCACGATCCGGTGGCGCAGCACGTCGGGTGCGATGTCGAAGACGTCCTGGGGTACGACATAGTCGCGACCGCGCAGCAGTGCCATGGCGCGCCCGGCCGACACGAGTCCGAGTGACGCACGAGGGCTGGCGCCGAAGTCGATCATCGGCGTGAGATCGTCGAGGCCGTAGGCCGCCGGTGTGCGGGTGGCGAGCACGAGGTTGACGGCGTACTCGATGACACCCTGATCGACGATCATGTCGAGCGCCCGCGCCTGCCAGGCGATGACATCGTCGATCTCGAGGACCTGTTCGACCGTTGGAGGCACCGAGCCCATGCGGCGGATGATTTCGATCTCCTCGGCGCCGGAGGGGTAGTCGACGAGCACTTTCATCAAGAAGCGATCGCGTTGGGCCTCGGGGAGCCTGTACACGCCCTCGGACTCGATCGGATTCTGGGTGGCGAGCACCAGGAACGGCGTCGGTGCGTCGAACGTCTCGCCGCCGATGGTGACCTGCCCCTCACCCATCACCTCCAACAGCGCCGACTGCACTTTTGCAGGTGCACGGTTGATCTCGTCCGCAAGCACGAAGTTGGCGAAGACCGGGCCGAGCGAAACGTCGAACACCTCCGAAGCGGCGCGATAGATGCGGGTGCCGACGATGTCGGCGGGAAGAAGGTCGGGCGTGAACTGCACCCGACTGAAGGTGCCTCCGGTGGTTGCAGCGAGCGTTCGGACCGACAGCGTCTTGGCCAGACCGGGCGGACCCTCGAGGAGGCAGTGCCCGCCGGCCACGAGGGCGACCAAGAGGCGTTCGACGAGTCGTTCCTGTCCGACGATCACGCGGCGAAGCTCGACCAGTGCCCGTTCGAGGGATGGCAGATCGGCATCGTCTTTCATGGCGGGCTCCGATTCGGGGCTTGATACGAGCTTTCGGCGCGAACTGTTGTCCTGAGCCCGTGGACGTCGATGGGCCGAACCATACGCGCAGCCGAACGCGTTCGGTGAGCGCTCTCCCGGCTAGTTTCCGCACCATGCGGATTCTCGTGGTCGACGACGAGGTCGAATTGGCCGAGGCGGTCGCTCGGGGCTTGCGTCGTGAGGGCTACGCAGTCGATCTTGCTCACGGGGGTGAGGAAGCACTCGCAAAAGCCGACATGACTCCCTATGACCTCGTCTGCCTGGATCTCACCATGCCGGACATCGATGGCCTCGAAGTCTGCCGACAACTGCGGGCCGATCCGCCCGAGGAGGGCGACCCCCCGCGCATCCTCATGCTCACCGCCCGCGACTCGATCGACGAGCGAATCGAAGGCCTCGACCACGGCGCCGACGATTATCTGGTCAAGCCCTTCGCGTTCGGCGAACTCACCGCCCGCGTCCGTTCGCTGTTGCGTCGGGAGGCAGGCCGGTCGACCTCGGTGCTCACCGTCGGCGACATCGAACTGGACGACGCCAAGAAACGGGCCCGTCGCGGGGATCGCGAGCTCGAACTCACTGCGAAGGAGTTTGCCCTTCTTCGCTATTTCATGGCCCACGTCGACGAGGTGCTCAGTCAGGAGCACCTGCTCGAACATGTGTGGGACGAACACGCCGATCCGTTCACCAACACGGTGCGAGTGACCGTTGGAACCCTCCGCCGCAAGCTCTCCAACGACGACGAGGAGCAGGCGATCGAAACCGTCATCGGATCGGGCTACCGCCTGCTCGCGTTCGGCGCCGACGACCGTGACTGACGTGCCGCCACCATCGGCCGCCGTCCGTGCTGCGGAACGGCTTCCCGGCTGGGCCGGATCGATCCGCTTTCGACTCATGGTCCTCTATTCCGTACTGCTCTTCGGCCTTGCCACGGTGGTCGTCGGCGGTATCTACGCCGGCCTTGCCCAAGAGTTGCGCGACCAAGACGTCAGCCGGACCGAGGAGATGGTTCGGCTCTTCCAGCCGCAAGAAGACGGTCCGATCATCGGTGTGCCCGTCGAAGTCGAGGTTGTCGACCAGCTCGCAGTGTTCGAGAGAGAGGTCAACCAACAGGCGCTCAATCAGCTTCGCAAGTACGCCTTCGGGGCACTGGGCCTGTTGTTCATCGGCAGCCTCGGTGTGGGTTGGTTCGTTGCCGGTCTCGTGCTCAGACCGGTCGGGCGAATCACGTCGGTCGCTCGGGAGATCTCCGGCACCGATCTGTCGCGCCGTATCGAGCTCGAAGGTCCCGACGACGAACTCAAACAGCTCGCCGACACCTTCGACGACATGCTTGGTCGACTCGATCACGCCTTCGAGAACCAACGCGAATTCATCCAGGAGGCAAGCCATGAGCTTCGCAATCCGCTCGCCGTGATCCGAACCAACCTCGACGTCGTCATGTCCGACGCAAACGCCGACGAGGAGGAACTCCGGGCGGTGGGCGAGGTCGTCGGGCGCTCGGCCGAGCGTATGTCTCGGCTCGTCGATGATCTCCTCGTCTATGCCCGGCACGGGACCCGCACCATGCGACAGGAGGACTTCGATCTGGTCGAGCTCGCCCACGACCTCACCGAGGAGTTCTCGGCGCCGGCCGACGCGGCCGACCTCCGGCTTGCGATGCAACTGCCCTCCGAGACGCTCCCGGTCTGTGGCGACAATTCCGCAGTGCGGCGCGCAGTGGCCAACCTGCTGGCGAACGCAGTGCGACTCGCGCCGAGCGGATCGACGATCACCGTCTCGGCCGACCGATTCGACGACTGGAACTTCATCTCCGTAGCCGACGAAGGCCCCGGTATCGCTCCCGAGAACCACCTGCGAATCTTTCAGAGGTTCTGGAAAGGCGACCGCAGCGAGGCTCGTCAGGAAGGGCGCTCCGGCCTTGGACTCACCATCGTGCGCCAGATCGTCGAGTCGCACGGTGGTCGCGTCGACCTTGCGTCCGACATCGGTCGCGGCTCGACCTTCGTGCTCTGGTTCCCCCGCAGCATCAATTCACCCTTGCCGGCCTGAACGGTGGACGGCGCATACGTCGACGTGGGTGCGCATCTACACAACCCGGTCGTTTCGTATCCGACGTACCGCGATGGTCGCGGCGCCTTACCAATCCTTTCGCTCGCAGCCCCTACGCTCCGCTCATGGATCGATATCCGATCGACAACTCTTCCGGCGAGGAACCCCCCGCCTCGCCGGAGCGGCCCGCCGCCGAGCGGTCGCTCGTGACTGGAACACCGTTCCCCCCGACGGTTCCCACGACCGGCCGCCCGGCGGGCCCCTATTCGACTGCGCCGGTGCCTCCTCCTCCGCCACCCCCCGGCAGCAGGGTCGAGGAACCCAGCGTGGCCCCGCCAACCGCACCCTGGATGACACCGCCGATGTCGAGTGGCACTCCTCGTCCGGCAAGCGTGATTCCCCCGCCTCCTTCTGCGGCAGTGGGCGGACCACCCGTCACCCCGCCGGTCGCCACCACACGCACTGAGGATCCCGCCGCCGCATCCCGTGGTCGATGGCGCGCCATGGTCGGTTTTGCTGCGGGTCTGGTCGTCAGTGCGCTGCTCGTCGCGGGTGGCGTGGTCATCGGCACGCAGATCGATGACGACGACACGGTGATCGAGCAAGCCGACCCTGTGACCACCTCACCGGTGGGCAACGAGACCCGCAGTGATCTGACTCCGACCACGGCACCCCCGCCGGTGATCGACGACGACCCCGGAGTTGAACCGGTGACTGCCGTCGCACGGGCGCTTTCGCCATCGGTGGTGCTGATCAACACAGGCGTCGGACAAGGATCCGGGATCATCTGGGATGCAGAGAACGGGTACATCGTCACCAACGACCACGTGGTCGGGAACGCCAACACGGTGTCGGTGCTGTTCGATGACGGCGTCCAAGTCAGCGGCGTGGTCGTCGGCGGCGATGCCGCTCGCGACATTGCTGTCGTGCAGGTCGACCCCGTGGGACTCGACCTCGTCGAGGCGGTCTTCGCAGCCACGGAGACGGTCGAGGTCGGTCAACTCGCAGTGGCGATCGGCAGTCCGTTCGGTCTCGATCAGACCGTTACCGCCGGCATCGTCTCCGCCGTCAACCGCATCAACCAGTTCGGTGGCTCCGATCCGTCGAATCCGGTGGCGGTGGAGATGATCCAGACCGATGCGCCGATCAATCCAGGCAACTCCGGCGGGGCGCTTGCAAACAAGGACGGCCACGTCATCGGCATGAACACCTCGATCCGCACCGATGGCGTCACCACCGCAAACGTCGGCGTCGGGTTCGCCGTCCCGTCCGACACGATTCTGATCATCGCCCAGCGCATCGTGAACGGAGAGTCCCTCGAACTCGGCTTTCTCGGCATCAACGGCGCCACCCCGACCGACGGCACGCTCGGTGCGCTGGTCAGCCTGGTGGTCGAAGCATCACCGGCTGACGTTGCAGGTCTCGAGGTCGGTGACCTGATCATCGAGGTCGATGGCGAGGTCGTGTCGACGATGGAACAACTCGCAGCCGACTTCAAGTTCTTCCGACCGGGCGACGAAATCGAGATCGACATCCTGCGGGAGGGCCGCCGAATCACCTTGCAGGTGACGGTGGGGAGCAACTAAGCACCGGCGACCGTCGCCTCGGGGTGCGATTGCGTCCCCCGGTAGGCTGCGCCGCCATGTTGTTCGCAACCATCATCGCCATTGCTGCTCTCGTGATCGTTGGAGCATCGTTCATCGTCCTGCGCCGCGACCGCGACGCAGGACTCACGGTCGACCCACCCAACCTGACGAACGTCGTCGACATCTCCGAGGTCATCGATGGGCAGACGGTTGATGACGTCGGAGACCGCCCCTCAGCGGCCGAGGTCACCGATGTGCCTGGCCCAGCCGAACCTTCGCCACCCAGCGTTCGGGAACGACTCGCCAGCGCTCGTACGTCGCTCACAGGGTTCTTCGGCAGCATCTTCTCCGGGGGGATCGATCGAAACACCTGGGACGCCCTGGAAGAAGCCCTCATCCGAGCCGACGTCGGCGTTGCAACGTCGACATCGATCATGGAAGCGGTGAAGTCGAAGGTCGAAGTCGACGGCATCGATGATGCGGCCGACATCCCTGCGCTGGTGCAGGCCGAGATGGTCGATCGGCTCGCCGGTTTCGATCGCTCGCTGTCCACCGATGTCGTTGCGG
>Ga0181588_10000845_pt1 | contig 27219 bp, 28 predicted proteins | sample 071ome_26_FD_148607 | JGI IMG/M metagenome (GOLD analysis project Ga0181588, IMG submission 148607) | Coastal salt marsh microbial communities from the Groves Creek Marsh, Skidaway Island, Georgia - 071409BT metaG (spades assembly) | ecosystem: Environmental > Aquatic > Marine > Intertidal zone...
GAACGCCACCGCGCCCAGCCAGGCATAGGATTCGGTGAGGGACCAGGTCAGGCCTTGCACAGCGACCCGCTGCACCCACAGCCCGATATTGGAGAACCAGCCGAAGATCGCATAGAGCGTATAATCGCGGTGGCGCAGCGCCCGGCCCATGCCATGGGTGGAGAGAAACGCCAGTAGATTGGAAAGTCGGCTCATACTGTTCGGGGAGGAGGATCCCCCTCTAGTCCAGCGATCAAGGATTTCAATCGCGGCAGGACCGCGACAATCGCGGCTAGGCTGATGCACGCGCCCAAAATGATCGGCAACTGCAACCCGGTCCAAATTGACAAGGCGCCCATCAGCAAAGCGCCGACGGCTGGGCACGCCCGATAGGTTAGCGCATAGAGGCTCATCACCCGACCTCGGATCGATTCGTCCACGGCATTCTGGACCAAAATTTGCGAGCCGTTGGCGGTGATGGCCATGGTCGCGCCGGCCACCGCCGCGCTGACCAGACCGATCCAGAAGATCCCTGTGCCGGCAAAGACGAACAGAGAAAGGCAGGTAATGGCCAAGGTGATCAACGAGATTTTGGTAAGTCCCTGGGCGCGGCCATGATTGGTGAGCCAAAACGCACCGGTGATGCCGCCCACGCCGATGGCCGACACCAACATGCCCAGCCCTTCCGCATCCTGAGAGAAGAATTCTTGGGCAATACCAGGCATCAGCTCCATAAACGCTCGGGAGAAGGTTGCAGTGACCATAATGAGCAAAAGCATGGGCCCGATGCTGGTATGGCTCGCGGCATAGCGGAGGCCTTCCATGACTTCCGCGACCAGGCCGGATCGTCGATGGGATCGCGGTTCAGTCACGTTGAGCTTTATAAGGGTCAATCCAAAAGACAATATCGCCATCAGGAAAACGGCAATGGTGAAAGAAATTGAAATGCCTAGTCGGGCCAATACGATGCCTGCCAACGCGGGGCCAGCGAACCGGGTGACATTGTAGAGTGCAGAGTTTAATCCAACCGCCGAGGTCAGATCTTCACGGGGCACCAAATTCGGTGCAATGGTCATCCGGACCGGCAAATGAAAGGCTTGGATAATGCCCTGACAGGTCGCGAGGACAATCAACAGCCATATGTTAATCAGATCTGTAAATGTCAAAATGGCCAGCAGTGCGGCAACCACGACCATCAACATTTGCAGGATTTTTAGAAGCTTCAACCGGTCGACCCGGTCAACAACCGCTCCCGCCAGGGCCACTAGGATAAACAAGGGCGCGGACTCGGCGAAAGCGATCACTCCTACCCAAAAAGCCAGCCCTGTCAGCTCATAGGCCAGATAGCCAACGGTCAGCCGCTGGAACCATATGCCCATCATGGATCCGAAGTTGGTCAGACAGAAAATCCGGTAATCGCGATGACGCAACCCCCGGCCGATGCCGGTTTCGAAAAAACGCTCCGAGAAAGTCTGTTTTTGCGTCATACTTTGCTGCCGCCACAATCCTGACACGATCACACGCTAGGGTCATACGACTGTAAATCCGTACCTGCCCTGAGAATCGGCGCAAGACCGGCCAAGGCGCAGTACACAGTCAATTTCCAATTGGGAAAGCGGCGAACCGCCAATGCAAACGATAGCCCCCCGCTGGTGTCCGAACAACCGTATTGTGATCCCCATCGCAGACAAACCGTAGGATTTGATCCAGCATGTCGGGCGCTCTAATATCTCACGTTACCCGCGCAGTGCCCCCGTTGAGGAAACATCCGTGAAGAAGCTTTTGATCTCGATCGTTCTGGTTCTCGTGGCCCTAGCCGGCGCCGTGATCGCCGCGCCGAATTTTATCGACTGGAACAAGTACCGTGACGAGATTACCACTCGGGTCAAGGACGCCACCGGACAAGACATCGAAATTCGCGGCGATATCAAGATCGCCATCCTCCCCTCCCCGGCTTTGGTGGTCGAGGACGTTCATGTGGCAAATGTAGAGGGGGCCTCTGACGCAGACATCGTCTCGCTGGGCTCTCTCGAGGTACACGTCGCGCTCGCGCCCTTGCTGAACAAGAACCTCCAGGTCACCCGCGTTAAGCTGGTAAGGCCGGTGGTCAACCTTGAGATATTCACCAAAGACCGGGCCAACTTCGACAGTTTCACCAACCCGCCCGCCAAACCGGCCACGGGCGCGGTGACGCCGCCGGCCGGCCCTGCGTCTTCCGGCAACACATCCGCAACCGGCCTGCCCGCCGATGTGGGCGGATTTGCCCTCCGGGTCGATAGTTTCGTGGTCGAGAATGGATCGTTGAACTACCGGGATCGCACGTCTGGCCAGGTCGAACAGGTCAAAAGCCTGAATGGCCAGTTTCGTATGGCTTCCCTCAACGGACCCATGGATGCGGAAGGCAGCGTCGTTGTGCGCGGTATCCCCCTTAGCTTTTCGGCCGATATAGGCGAGGTCGTTCAGAAACGTACTCTGCCGTTCCGCCTCGCGGTCACTGTCATTCCGGGAGACGTTAAAACCCGGTTCAATGGCGCTGTCAGCGGCATCGATAAAAGCCTCCGGCTGAAAGGGAATCTTGCCATCGACGGGGCGAACCTGCGGGAATTTGTCGCCGGCGTAGCCGATGGCGCCGCCTTACCGGACATGCTGGCCAAACCATTTAGCCTGCTGGCCAACGTGGCCGCTACGGAAAAGCTGGCCGAAGTAAGCGGCCTGGGTTTTGAGCTCAATGGCTCCAAGGGCACGGGCCGGGTGAGCCTGGAAATGGGCAAGACCATCGATCTGGATGTCGGCCTGACCCTCAATAAATTTGATTTGGATCGGCTGCTCGCGCCTGCGCCCGCCGCACCCAAGTCCGAGACCCAAAGCCAGGTCTCGACGTCTGCGGACAAGGGGCAAGCGTCTTTGAGCTTGGGCGACCGGCCGTCCGCAGTAAAGCCTACCTCGGGGCCCGCAGGGCTGGCGGCGCTGCCGGCCAACCTCAGTGCGAAAGTCAATCTCGGCATTGAGGCGTTGACATACAAAGGGCAAGCCATCCGCCAGGCTAAGTTCAACGCGGATTTATCGAACCGGGAACTCACCCTCAACCAGGTATCAGCGTTGCTCCCCGGCAATTCGGACCTGGCTTTATTCGGCTTTGTCTCGCAAAACGGCGACATTCCTAAGTTCGACGGGTCGGTTGATTTCTCCACCAACGATTTGCGCGCGCTTCTGGATTGGGCCGGGGTGAAAGTAGACGGAATTGCTTCGGACTATCTTCGCAAGCTCTCCATCGCCGCCAAAGTCACCGGCAATCCGGACAGTGTTTCACTTACAGAGATCCAGAGCCAAGCAGACAATACAAAACTTACCGGGGCGGCAACGGTCGCGCTTCGCGCGCGCCCGTCAATCGGCGCCAACATTGCGATTGACCGGGTCAATTTGGATGCCTATCTGCCGAAATCAAGCGCCCCCGCATCGGCATCAAGTTCGAAGCCGTCCCCGTCACCCTCCGCCTCCGGCGCGCAGCCCGATAAGCCGGCAACTGCGGCCCCTGCCGCCAATCCGCTGGCCCCCCTGGGCGCTTTAGGCGGCATTGACTTCAATCTTAAGGCCAAGCTCGGCAGCCTGACTTTCCAGGACCAACGCGTCACCGGCATCAATGTCGAGTCAACCTTGGTCAACGGCGACCTCACCTTTAAGGACTGGACCGTGCGAAATTTCGCCGGGGTCAGCGCCAAGGTCAAAGGCGGGATTACCGGACTGCGATCTGCCGGCGTCCCCGCCGACCCGGCATTCAAGGATTTCAATATTTCCCTCTCCGGCAAGTCTCTGGTGCGCCTGTTCAAAATCAGCGGAGTCACCCCGCCGGTGTCTCCGGCCAAACTGGGCCCGGTGTCGGTGTCCACCACACTCAATGGAAAGCCCGCCGAGCTGCGTCTGGCCACATTGGTGGACGCCACCGGCGGTGAATTCTCCATGAACGGAACGGCGAGCGGCCTTACCGGACTACCGGCCTTCGAAGGTCAAGTGCGGCTCACCCACAAGGACTTTGACCGGGTTCTGTCTCTGCTGAACGTGGATTACCGTCCGGCCTCGGGTAAGTTCGGTCCCATCGATGTGGCCGGTAAAATTTCCGCCAATCCGGGCGGCGTCGCCATGACCAGTCTGGCCGGCGAGGCGGCCGGGGTGAAGTTTGCCGGCGACGCCGGCGTGCAGTGGCTGGGGGCCCGGCCGGCAATCACCGCCGATCTGAAAACCGGCGCCGTGAACATCAATCGCCTGCTGCCCCGGACCAATTCCGACAAACGATCAAGCGCAACCCGCACCACGGCATCTTCAAGCACACGGAAAAGCAGCCGCGCTTCCGCACCGGCCGGCCGCAGCCGCTGGTCGACGGAACCCATTGATCTCTCCGCGCTCACCACGTTTGACGCCAACGTGGGCCTCTCCTCGTCCAAAGTGATTTACGATAAAGCGAGCGTAGATAACCTGATCCTGTCGGGCGTGCTCAAGAACGGCATCCTGGACGTGCGCCGGCTCACCGGCAAAATGTTCGGCGGCGACGTAAAGATGGACGCCAAGGTCATCGCCTCCCGGGGCAGCGGCCAGTATCAGACCCGGTTCTCCGTCTCCCGACTGAACGTGCCGACGGCGCTTACGGCCTACGGCAACACGTCTTTGAAATCAGGCACCATGGAGTTGGTCGGCGATTTCCGCACCAGCGGACGCTCCCAGGCGGATATGATCGCGGCCCTCAATGGCAATGGTTCCCTCGCTCTGACCAATATCGACGTCAGTTCGGGCGCCGCCAAAGGCTCGTCTTTTTCCGGGGTCACGAGCCTGTTGGGCTCGCTCTATGGATTTGCCAGAAAGCTCGGTGGTAAAACCGGCCGGGACGTGGCCGATCTACGCGGCAGTTTCCTGGTCGACAAGGGCATCGCCAGCTTCGACGACCTGACCTTGGTCTCGGGTATCGGCAACGGCTCCGCCAAGGGCGTCGTCGATCTGCCCAATTGGCAAACCAACACCTCGGGTCAACTGCAACTCTCTGACAGTCTGGTGCTTCAACTGCTGACCAAATCATCCGGGCCCCGGTTAATCCCCTTCCAAGTATCCGGACGCATGGACGCGCCCAACGTCAAGCTGGACACCAGCGCCTTTGCCGGCGGTATTCGAGTGCCCGGCGTGTTGGACAAGAAGATTGAGAAACTGACCAAGAAAAAGGGCGTGGGCAAAGTCCTGGAGAAGATTTTCCCGGGCGCTCAACCCTCTCCGGCGCCCACTCAAAGCGGTTCCACGGGTGGGGCGCCTCCGCCGCAACAACCGTCTCCACAGGAACCGTCTCAGCAAAAAACCAGACCGGAAGACGTTCTGAAGGGAATCTTGCGCGGGCTTACTCGCTGATATCCCCGCCTTTTAGTTCAGCCAAAACATAGACCCGTAACGCACTCGACAGATTGCCGGATCGAGCCTCATCTATTTCCGCCACCAGCTTACCCAGCGACAGGCCACGCCGGGCAGCAATCAATTTTAGTTCGCCCCAAAACGCGTCTTCCAATGACACGCTGGTCCGGTGACCAGAGATCAGAACCGAATGCTTCCGGATAGTGCTGGGATCATCCGCCACTGATTCTACGCTCACACCTAGGTCAGCCGCCAAGCGGTCAACGCGCCAACGAGGGCGCCGTTTAGCAGACAAGAGACTCCAAACAAGTAAAGTCCCCGGCCAACATCACGGGGTGTCGCCATGGCGGTGCCATCGCCGATCCAGGATTCCTGGATCGTCTCCTGAGAGAATTTTCGCGGCCCCGCCAAGGTCAGGCCCAGAGCGCCGGCCATCGCCGCCAACGGCCAGCCGATATTGCGGGACCGGTGCTTGCCCGCATCCCTAAACATAATCACCAGCGATCTTGCCGGACTGACCGTGGGCACAAACAGAGAGGCGACGAGCACAAAAAGACCCGATAGGAGGGCCGGCACAAACAGCAAGATATCGTTGAGCCGCGCCGCGGTGAACCCGAAGGCTCGGTACTTTGCCGTCTTCCGGCCGATTCGGCTGTCCAGAATCGAAATCGCCTTGAACACCAAAAGACCTGGGAAGCCGAATAGAACGTACCAGAACACCGGTCCTAAAACGCCAGCGGCCAGAGTTTCCGCGCACGCCTCAATCCCGGTGCGCGCCACGTTGTGGGCGTCCATTCTCTCGACGGACTCGCTTGTCAGCGGCGCCAGGGATTGCCGTGCCGTCTCTACGCCGCCATCCCTGAGCGCTTTGCCGATTTTCCTGACCTGTGCATACGTACCACGCTGATCAATCAGCATCATAATCAGCAGCGCCTCCAAGGCCCACAGCATAGGGATCGTCTGGGAGAGAAACGCCACCGCCCAGCCGACTGCCGTACAAACAAGCACCAACAAAAGCGTAAATACCGCGCCGCGCACGGCCCGGTCCGTCTGCGACCGGGTTTCCCGGTTCAGCTTCCGATCACACCAATCTGCATAGGCTGTCAGCAACCTCATCGGATGGACGCTCAATTTTTTTAGCGCACCCCATTGGCCCGCATAGGCCTCGACCACCATCGCCAAAAGCAGCAATATCAACGGATCGAAGCCGCCTGGCCGGTCCATGATGCCGAATAGTCCCATAGCGGCAGAATGGGCGGGATACAGCCCGGCGTCAATAATCGGACTGGTCTTGATCCATCCGCCGGGGCCTCGTATGAGAGGGCTCAATTCGAGGAATACACATTCATGCCGATCCGCAAGGCTGTTCTCATATTAGGGCTGGTGATCCTGTTGGTCGCCGGAGGACTCTCCTCCGTGTTACTGCTCGGCGACGGTAAAATGGCCGGAAACGATCAGATCATGGTGATCAACAAGGGCAGCCGGCCGTCGAAGGAAGCTTCGTCCGCGCCGCCCGTGGGTGGCCCGTTCAACTTGGTGGACGGCAACGGCAAACTTGTCTCGAGCCAGGACTTCGCCGGACAGAACATGCTGATCTTCTTCGGGTTTACGAATTGTCCCGACGTTTGCCCACAGACACTTTCGACCCTGACCCGGGCTTTGGAGCTGATCGGCGAAGATATTGACAAAGTGCAGCCGGTCTTCGTTACGGTCGATCCGTTGCGCGACACACCAGAAGTGGTAAAGGCGTATGTTTCCAACTTTCATCCCAAACTGATCGGGCTAACCGGTACGTCCAGGCAAGTCAGCGCCGCAATGCGGGCCTACCGAATCTATGCCGCGAAAATGGGAGATGACCTCCACGTCAAATCCGACTACCAGGTGGACCACACCTCCATCACCTACCTGATGGGCCCCGATGGGATCTTCAAGACGTTCTTTTCCTTGGGCGATTCCCCGGAGGCCATTGCTTCAAAAATTCGCTTAAATCTTTAACTGGGCAAATCCCGGCCGGCCGGTGTAAACAGGACTCATGTCTTCGGGACCGACACACATACACCCTGCGGCGCGTACGGACGACGTTCCTTTCTGGAAACAGAAGTCCCTAAAAGACTTGTCTTTGGATGAATGGGAGTCTTTGTGTGACGGCTGCGCGCGATGCTGCCTGCACAAGCTGGAAGAGGAAGACACCGGCCAGGTGTATTACACCGAGGTTGCTTGTTCGCTTTTGGATATCGGGAGCTGCCACTGTAAGGATTATGTGAACCGCACGCTTTTGATCAGCGACTGTGTGGAATTAACGGCGACCAATCTCAGCGGACTTAAGTGGCTGCCCCCCAGTTGCGCCTACCGGCTGCTTTACGAAGGCAAGGACTTATATTGGTGGCATCCACTGGTTTCCGGAGATCCGGATACGGTGCATCAAGCGGGAATTTCCGTCCGGGGGCGCGCCATTGCAGAGGAAAATACAAACGATATAGAGGACCATATCGTGGACTGGCCCGATCAAATCCCGGACAGTCCCCCCGACATCCCCAAACCCGGGGGATAACAGCAGTTGACCGAGCAGATCAAACGAATGGATATCAAAGGCCGGATCATCCCGGTCCGGCTGCGCCGGAACAACAAGGCGCGCCGGATTATCCTGCGGGTGGATCAAGACAATGACGGCGCGGTCCTGACGCTGCCTCGCCGGGCGGCGGAAGCCGACGCCCTGGCGCTGCTGGAGGAGCAATCCGCGTGGCTCCTCGACCGGCTCGACGGCATGCCGCCCCGGGTGCCGTTTGCCGATGGCGCCGCGATTCCCATCCTCGGAGAGGAACACCTCATCCGGCATGAACCGATTTTGCGTGGAGGCGTCATCCGGGAAAGGGGCGTGATCAACGTCTCTGGCCGGATCGAACACCTGCCCCGCCGGGTCCGAGATTGGGTGCGCAAGGAAGCCCGAGCCGCCATCGAACCTGTCGCCGACGCCTTCGCCCGCCGGCTCGACCTGAAATATTCCAAAATTTCCATCCGTGACACCAAGTCGCGCTGGGGAAGCTGTGCGGCGTCCGGCAACCTGTCCTTTAGCTGGCGGCTGTTGATGACGCCTCAATGGGTTCTAGACTACGTGGTGGCCCATGAAGTTTCTCATTTGGCGCACATGAATCATGGCCCGGCATTTTGGCGCACGGTGGCGAGTCTCGACGTAATGACCGACCGGGCCCGCGAATGGCTCAACCGGGAAAGCGCCCGGCTGCACCGGATCGGCTCTTGAATGGCGGCGCAAGCTTCGGATAGCGCGGCTCCTTGGGGAGACCTAAAGTATGCCCATGAACAAGATCAGCACCCTAGGCCAATCCCCGCATGCCGACACGGTTCGACGTGTCTGCGAAATCATTGATGCGACGGAAGACGGCGCTCCTACCCTGGCCGAACTCGGCCGGGCGGTAAACCTCAGCCCTTATCACCTGCAACGTATCTTCAAAAAGACCACGGGCATGTCGCCCCGGGACTATGCGAACTCTCGGCGGGAAACCCGGCTGAAGGCCGAGCTCCGCAAAGGATCTAGTGTCACCGAGGCAATGTATGAGGCCGGATTCAGCGGCCCCAGCCGGCTCTATGAAAACGCCAAGTCCCGGCTGGGTATGACCCCGGCCAGCTTCGGCAAAGGCGGCAAGGGCGCAGTGATTTCATACGGGTTCGGCCGATGCAGCATAGGACTGGTTATCGTGGCCGCCACCGATCACGGGATTTGCTTCGTCGGCTTCGGCGAGACGGAAACGGATCTGATCAACGAGTTAGAGTCGGACTATCCGGCGGCCGAGTTGAAGAAGGACGCCGACTTCGTCGCGGCCCTAATCGATATCGTTACGGCGTTGACCGATCACGGGGCGGCGCCGGCTATCGACGTGGCATTGGATATTCAGGCCACGGCGTTTCAAAGGCTAGTTTGGGACACCTTGCAGTCCATCCCGGCGGGCCGGACCATGACTTACGGTGAAATTGCCGAGGCAATCGGCAAACCCACGGCGGCCCGGGCCGTCGGCCGGGCCTGCGCCACCAATCCGGTATCAATGGTTATTCCATGCCACCGGGCTGTGGGCTCGACCGGTGCTCTCACCGGCTATCGTTGGGGTAAGGCACGAAAAAGCGCCCTGCTCCGCTCGGAGCAAGGGCGCTCTTCGTAAATTACTTGCCGTCTTTGGAAACGTGATCCACGCCGGCACCGGCGGCAATCGCACCGCCGCAGACCAACAGGGCCGGTGGGAAGAAGGCTATAGCGACGCCACAGGCAGCGACGCCGGTGCTCACACCGGGATTTTCCTTCACCGTCTCAACGGATTTATCCATGACATTTTCGACCATGCCCTTGTCATTCATTTCCTTTTTGGCATGGCTCGCTGCAAAGCCCTGAGACACGAAACTCATCATCGCAAGGGCGGCGACCGTCGTCGTAAGAAAGCGCATATTCATCTCTCCGAAGTTTCTAATTGTGTTCAACCAAGAACCCCTGGGCCGACTATAGCCGGAAACACCCCGCCGAGGCCAATACCTATTCAAATTTGTAGATCCCTCGTCTGGTGCAACCGGTCGGCCGCGGTTTTGGCAAACCGCACATGCTGGGTTTTCCGGCGGGCGGCATTCATGGTGATTACCGGCGCTTCCCGTAAGACCGCCGCATTGTAGGGATCCGCGATGATGATCCCGCAGTCCTCCGGCAGAATTTCCACCGGAAACCCGTTGGCAACGGCAAAATACAACTGATCTCCGAACGGCAAATATTCCGGCCATTTACTGTCGGTTTTGTAGTCCGCCACAGAGGATTTGACCTCGACAATGACGAACCGTCCCCCCTTATCCAGGCCAATCACATCCACCCGCCGGTTGGTTTTCAATTTAAACTCGGTCAGTGGACTATACCCCAGATTGCGGAGATACCGGCAAACGCCGCGCACTATATCGTCGGCGGCAAACGGTCCAAGGACCGGTAGATCCTCTTCGAATTCAAATTTGTTCATGAAAAGTTCTCTCCCTAGCCTCTGTCTATACGATAGAACAAGCCGAGAACGCAAGTTTCCTGGAAAGACCGGCATCCTTGCCCTACTCTGCCGCCATGACCGAGGCCATCCTCAAGCAATCGCAACAGATTATTAGCCGGACCACGGACGGTCAGGGGTTGTACGAGATTACCCGCGACGTTGGCGACTGGACCGAGGGACAGAATATCGAGACGGGTCTCCTGACCCTTTACTGCCGGCATACCTCTGCATCCCTTGTCATCCAGGAGAACGCTGATCCTGATGTGATGCGGGATTTACAATCCTTCTTCAAAGCGCTGGTGCCCGAGGATACATCTCTTTATCGCCATTCGGCGGAAGGGGCCGATGATATGCCCGCCCACATCAAAGGCGCATTGACCGCCACTTCCATCGGTGTGCCGGTGAGCGGGGGCCGGTTGGCGTTGGGGACATGGCAAGGCATTTACCTGTTTGAACACCGGTTCCGGCCGCACTGCCGAGACATCGTGCTACACCTACAGGGAAGCTGAGCCGGTGACAGATCCTCATCGCGAGAAACTGGAAGCCGGTCTCCAGCGCCATCAAGCCGGCGACCTTGCCGGCGCAGAAGGCATCTACCGCGAGGTTCTCTCCGCTGATCCCGACCACCCCGACGCGAACCATTTTTTAGGGCTGATTGCTTTTCAACAAGGAACGGCTGATCGGGCGGTCAAACTCATTGAGCGGGCAATTCTGCGGGCGCCCGATCGTCCGACCTTTCATGCCAACCTGGGGGCGGCGTTGCTTGTCACCGGGAACGAGGCGGGTGCGCTGGCTGCCTACCGGGAGTCGGTCCGATTGCAGCCAGACAACGCGAATACGCTGCAAACCCTGGGAAGCCTGTTGGGCCAATGCCGTCAGTACGAAGAATCAGAATCCATGCTGCGGCAGGCCTTGGTTTTCCGACCCGCGTTTCCCGAAGCGCTCTGCGCCTTGGCGGCTGCCCTCAATGGCCTCAACCGGCCGGATGAAGCGGCGGCGGCGGCGCGGCAAGCCATCGAACTCTCGCCGGGTTTGGCCGACGCTTGGACCAATCTGGGCAACGCTTTGGAAAGACTGAAACAACCGGCGGAGGCCGAGACGGCCCATCGCCGGGCAATTGAGGCTGACCCGGCCGCCGTTCTGCCCCATTACAATCTGGGAAATCTGTTAAACGATTGCTGGCGTACGCTTGACGGCGTCGCCGAGCTGCGCACCGCCCTGGACATTGATCCTGGATATGCGCCGGCTCGGGGAAATCTGTTGCTCAATCTGCTGTACCTACCGGACCAAACCGAAGAGACCCTGTTCCGGGAGCATACCCATGTGATGCCCCGCCGCCCGGCAGAAGGAAGACCGAGCCACGACAATGATCAGGACCCGGACAGGCGGCTCCGTATAGGATACGTCTCGCCGGACCTCCGGACCCATTCCTGCGCCTATTTTCTGGAGCCCCTGCTCGCCCGGCATGATAAGGAAGCCGTGGAAGTGTTTGCCTACGCTAATGTGGAACGCCGGGATGAAACCACCCGTAAGCTGCGATCTCATACGAACCACTGGCGGGATATTTGGGGACTGGCGGACGACGCCGCAGCCGATCTGATCCGGGAAGATGGGATCGATATCCTGGTAGACCTGGCCGGTCACAGCGCTAACAACCGCCTGGGCCTGTTTGCCCTGAGACCCGCACCGGTGCAGGTGGCCTGGCTCGGATATCCGGCGACCACCGGGTTGAGCGAGATCGGCTACCGGATCACCGATGGCATCGCAGATCCGCCGGGCGTCGCGGATCAGTGGCATTCGGAAAAACTTATCCGGCTGGAAGGCGGCTTTCACTGCTATGAGGGCTCCATTGACGCGCCCGAGATTGCACCGCTGCTGAACCAGGGCAGCCGCGGGATTACGTTTGGATCCTTCAATAATATTTCTAAAATCTCGCCGGGAACGATCTCCGTTTGGGCGAGAATCCTGACGGAGGTCGAGGCATCTACGCTCATCTTGAAGGGCCGGATGCTCGAAAATGAAGTTGCGCGAACCCGCCTCATCGCCGCCTTTGAAGAAATGGACATTACGGCGGACCGGCTGGATTTGCGGCACTGGATCCCCCGGGATCAATCCCCTTTGTCTCTCTACGACGAGGTCGATATCGCCCTCGACACCTTTCCCTATAACGGCGCCACAACGACATTCGAGGCACTGTGGATGGGCGTACCCGTGGTGACACTTGCGGGCGAGCGGCATGCGGCACGGGTCGGCGCCTCGATCCTACAGAACATTGGGCTGCCGGAACTGATCGCCGGCTCAGAGGAGGGTTACGTGGCGGCCGCGGTCCAGTTGGCAGCCGCGCGGGAACGGCGGGAATCCCTCCGGTTAGAACTTCGAAACCGGCTGAAAGCATCCTCACTTGGCGACGCAGCCGGCTTTGCCGCAAAAATGGAGGCCGCCTATCGGGACATGTGGCGCGCCTGGTGCGATTCCTGAAAATTTTATCCTATTCTCTCAATTGACCGTTGACTCTTGCTCTCGGCATAACAAAATCCAAAGGAGTGATAAAAATCCTTCTTAGTGACTGTTAATGAGAACGTCCGCCACCGCCCCTGATCAAGATACACCCGCACCGTCTCCAAAGCCGATGAAGAATGTCTGGCGGGTGTTGATTATCGACGAGGATATGAAAGTACATGCGGACGTCCGCCATGCGCTGCGCGAATTGAAGGTCCGAGACATTCAGAGCGCAACATCGACCCAGCAGGCGCTTTCCATGCTGAGCCAATTCCGGGCCAACCTTATAATTCTTGATATCCAGATCAGGGGCGCAGCCGGCCTGAATTTTCTGCGGATGTTGCGGGCCGGACACACCGAGGCCGATATACACCTGCCGGTGGTTGCCATCGGCCGTAACATGGATCCGGAGCTTGGTCAAAAATCCTGCAACGCCGGTATTCACAATTTTATCCGCAAGCCGTTCGTAACGGAGAACCTGCAAAAACGTCTTGCCTCCACATTGAAGAAACCCCGGCGTCTTGTCGCGACGGCCAGCTACTTCGGTCCGGACCGGCGAAATCCCGCCAATGACGCCGACTATGCCGGTGAAGAACGTCGCGGCAGCGGCAGGATCCGGCCCCAAGTCAAAAAAGCCCTACCCAGGGACGCGGTCAAACGGCCGGAACACTTCCCCGGCCGTCGACCCGCAGGCAATGGCGGGGACGCGTTGGCGGACGCTCCACCGGCAAAGAACCCGTCCGGGGAAAACGTCCCGCTGGTCGATGATGATTCCGCCGCCAAACAAGACTCGGGTCTGGTAGAAGCTGTTTCCGGAAAACCCAAAGGCGATATAAAGAGAAAGACGCCGTTGGAACCCGCCGTTCAGCCCGCAAACCAATCTGACGAGAATAAGAAAAACTGGCAGGACGCGGTGGGCGAAGAGGACAAGAAAACGAACGCCGACCAAGAGCCGGGCATTGATGTGGCCGCCATCGTCTCAAGCCACGAAATTTGGCTGGCGAGCAAAGGCGTGCAGGGCGAAAAAGCAAACCTGAACAAGTCCGAATTGGCCGGCGCCGACCTTTCAGGCGTCAATCTGGCCAGCGCCAACATGCGCGACGCCAATTTGGAAGGGGCGAACCTGTCTGCGGCCAATCTCTTGGATGTCGATTTACGCAATGCCAACGTTTGCGCTGCGCAGCTGAAAGAAACAACCCTCGATAACGCCAAGTTGCGCCATGCCGAAATGAAGGGCGCAATCCTGCTGGAGGCGGGGCTCAAAGGAGCGGATTTGGCGGGTGCGGATTTGCGGGGCGTGGACCTGACCGGCGCCGACTTCAAGGGAGCTAACCTGCTTAGCACCGATATCCGTGGCACGCGGCTAAAGGGGTCGAACCTGACGCAAAAACAAATTGATCAGGCGCGAGGCGACGAGACCATGGAGTTGCCCCCCGGTCTGTTTATAAAAAAAGAAAAATAGAACGACAGTTATTCTGCGGCTGAGTTGCCCTCATGCACCCAAGACGCATGACGCTGAACGGTTTTGGTTCGCTGCCATTCCGCCAACATGTCCGGTGCGGTAGACCGCAACTTTTCCATCATTTCTGGCGTTTCGGTGCGAAGGGTTAGTTCCAGCCGGTGGCCGCTCGGATCATGGAAATAGATGGACCGGCAAAACCCATGGTCGGTCGGGCCGATGACATCCACCCCGGCATCAACCAGCGCCTGCTTGCGCTCCAACAACTCTTCCTCGCTTTCCACCACCAAGGCCAAATGCTGAACCCAGGCCGGGGTATTAGTGTCTTCCAAAGCGGGCGGGGATTCCGGCACTTCGAAAAAGGCGATGCAACTGCCGTCCTTCATGGCAAAGAATATATGCATGTAGGGGCATTTCTCGCCGGTTGACGGCACCGTGTCCTCGGATACGGCCGCGTAATATTCCAGCCCCAATAGCTTTGTGTAGAATTCCGCCGTTTCACCGGCGTCGGTGCAGCGGTACGCGACATGATGCAGCATTTGAACAGCCATGAGAGTCTCCTTCTCGGTCCCCGTCCTAATCAATCCTACGCCCTTCCCCTACCCTGGCGCAAGAAATCGCTGCCAAAGCCTTGAGTCAGGCGACAACCCCTTCTACCAATAGGCACCATGACTGTCCGTATCGAAATATCCCGTGAACTCGTGGAGTCAGGTGAGTTGGAGCGCATCGTTAAGGAATACGAGCGCGAAGGCCACTTTACTCTGATGGACCCGGAAGAACGGGACGCCTCCCGGCACCGGCTTTTGGACGACCTGCCGTTGGATGAGGATGTCTGGCTGTTCGCCTACGGTTCGTTGATCTGGAATCCAACGATCGAGTTTCTGGAGAAGCGCCCCGGCACCTTACTTGGATATCACCGCCAATTTTGCCTAAAGACTTTGATGGGCCGGGGCACGCCGGAAAATCCGGGCCTTACCCTGGCGCTTGAACCAGGCGGAGAATGCTGCGGTATTCTATTCCGGGTTGCCGCCGCCGAGCGGGAACAAGAACTGAAAATCGTCTGGGGCCGGGAAATGTTGTCTGGCGCTTACCATCCCCAGTGGGTCGAGGTGGAGACCGAACAGGAATCAGTGCGGGCCATCGCCTTCACCATGAACCACGACTATCACAATTACACCGGCCCTTTGCCTGAAGAAGATATCGTCAACACCATGGCGACGGCGAGCGGACCGCTGGGCGGCTGTTGGGAGTACTTATTTCAGACGTGCGATCATTTGGCCGAGAATGATCTGGATGACAGCCACCTGACCCGGCTGAAAGAACTGACCCTGGCCCATCCGGGGTTCATCGGCCGGGATAGAATAGGCTAGGATAGAATAGGTTAGGGCAGAATTGGTTAGGACTGGGGGACGATATGGCGGGCAAAAATCCCATTGACGGTTTTCAGGTTGATCCGGCTGAGATCAACTATATTGGGGAGGGCCTTCAGCGCCCGGAATGCATCCTGGCCAAACCGGATGGCACGCTCTGGGCCGCCGATGCGCGGGGCGGCGTGGTTAAACTGAGCCCCGACGGCAGTCAAAAAATCATCACCCAGGATCACGGCGGCGCCTTCTCCGGCGCGTCAGACGACGAATCCCGCTTTACCGAGGGGACCCTGCCCAACGGCCTCGCCTTCGGCAAAGAAGGGCAGATCTATATTTCAAACTTTGGCACCGATGTGCTGGAGGTGATGGCGCCCGACGGCAAGACCACCCTGATGTACGACACAATCGACGGACAGCCCATCGGCAAGGTGAATTTTGTCCTTCGAGATTCAAAGGACCGGCTGTGGCTGACCATCTCGACGCGGATCAAGAACTGGATGGAAGCGGTCAGTCCCAATGTGGCGGACGGCTATATCGCGCTGGCGGACGAAAACGGTCTTCATGTGGTCACCGACGGGTTGGCGTTTACCAACGAAGTACGCCTCGACGCCAACGAAGAGTATCTCTACATCGTCGAAACCTGCGGCCAACGCATCTCCAGGATGAAGGTCGCGCCGGACGGGTCCCTCTCCAACCGGGAAACCTATGGGCCCTCCAAGCTCGGCCATGGCGGCTTTCCCGACGGCATTGCCTTCGACGCCTACGGCAACCTCTGGGGAACGCTGATATTCTCCGATCAGATTTTCGCCATCACGCCTGAGGGGGACTATCGGACCATCCTGGACGACGACAATTTGGCGGCGACCGAGGCTCTGGAAGCGGCGTTCAAAGCGGACGAAGTGACACCCGATCTGATGCTGGCCACCGGCGGGACCATCGCCAACTGGTTTGCCAGCGTGACCTTCGGCGGGAATGATCTTAGGACCTGTTATATCGGCAGTCTCCGGGGCGCCCGCATCCCCTATTTCCCGTCGCCGGTCGCAGGGCTGCCCATGGCGCACTGGAACGATTAGTGACTGACGCCCTGTATCAGATGACCGCCGAATACAACCCGGTGCACGACCGGATTCTGTTCCGCGTCAGCACCCAAAAGCGGTTTGAATACAGGGTGTGGCTGACCCGGCGCATCGTAAAATCCCTTTGGGGCGTGGCGGTAAAATCCTTTGAGGCGGAGGCCGTGGCGGAGGTGCCGACCCCGGCGGCTCAGGAAAAGCCCAGAGTCAAACAAGCCGTCATGTCCATGAAACATCAGGAGGCCATTCAATCCAGCGACTTCACCAAAAAACACGACACCAAGACCAAGCCGCCGCCCGATGTGGAGCGGCCTTTGCTGGCGGTATCGGCGGAAATCGGCAAAACGCCAGAGGGGGTAACCCGTCTGATTTTCCACACGACCGAACGCAAGGACGTGAATCTCAATTTAAATAAGGAAATGCTGCACGCCGTGTGCCATATTCTGCAGCAAGCGGCGGATAAAGCCGGTTGGGACCTGCAGCTGAATGTTGGCGACGCCGGCGGGGTCATGACCGCAAACGCGGCCACGCTGAATTAACGGTTTTATCAGGGATACAACCATGGACAAAGACATCGAAAAAAATCTGCAGGCCGCCAACGCGCTCATCGACGCAGTCATGGACTTCGCCGTGGAATACGGGTTCCAGATTTTGGGCGCCCTGGTATTCCTGCTGATCGGCCTCAAGGTCTCCGGTTGGGTCGGCAAGAAGGTGGGCGCCCTGTGCGAAGCCAAAAATGTCGATCAGACCCTAAGCCGGTTCATCGGCAATATTGTGAAGATCATCCTGATCGGCATGCTGATCATCATTACGCTGGGCAATTTCGGCGTGTCCATCGCACCGCTGATTGCGCTGGCCGGCGCTTCCGCGTTCGGTGCGACCATGGCGCTGCAGGGACCCTTGTCCAACTACGGCGCGGGCATGGCCATCATCCTGAGCCGTACATTTGTTGTGGGTAATACGATCACCGTCGGCAAGGTTTCCGGCGTGGTAGAGGAAATCACCCTGGCCGCCACCCGATTGGTCGGCGAGGACGGGGAGGTCATCACCATCCCCAATAAGGAGATCGTCGGTCAAGTGATCGTCAATTCACAGGAAAAGCGCATCGTCGAAACCCGCATCGCCATCGGTTATGAGGAAGACACGGATAAAGCCATCGCCACATTACGCGATGCCATCATCGCCATCCCCGGCCTGGATGAAGAGCCCGGTCCGCAGATCGGTGTGCATGATTTCACCTATGGCGGCGTGATCATCGGGCTTCGGTTCTGGGTGCCGACCAACAGCTATTTCCAGCAGCGCTATCGGATCAACGGCACGTTGCTGACCGCGCTGAGGAACGCAAATATCGCCCTGATGCCGGCTGCCGGCCTTTCCGTCGCCGCCCCTGCGCTTACCGCCGATCACGAGGATCACTCCCCGCCGCCGCCGGTGGCGACCAGCTGATTATTTTTTCCGGGTTTCCACCACCGCCGAGAGCTGTTCCTTCGGCGGCACGATATCGGTGACCAGATCGCGGATCAGCCGCTTATTCGACAAGGGCTCAACGGTCATGGGCTCGGACGTAAGCCGCGCCGTACAGGCATAGTCGACCTTGTCATTCACCCGCACCATGCATTCCTTGCACGCGTTGGCGTTGACGCAGGCATAGCGGATAGCCAGGGTCGGATCGACGTCCTGGCGGATCCAGACCAGCGCGTCCAAAACCGACGCACCGGGCTCATACGGCACCTGAAATTCGTCGAACCGCGGCGTATCGTCGGGCCCGCCCCGCTGCACGCGCAAGGTCATGATCTGTTTTTCAATGCCGCTCATCGCCGCTCCAACGGCGCATAGGCCGCCTCGACTTTATCTCCGCTCAGGCCGACCACCTGGGTCTGTTCCAGCGCCGGGTCAGTCTGCTGATAATCCTCCCGCCAATGGGCGCCTCGGCTTTCCGTCCGGTTGAGCGCCGCCACGGTCACCGCTTCGGCCGTCAACAGAGACGACCGCAGATCGTACCAACCGCGCAAGCTCATATCAAAACCAGCCGCCGCGCCCGCCGGCAACGCCTCCAGCTCAGACCGCATGGATTGAATCCGCGCGAGCGCCGTTTCCAGACTTTCGGTGGTGCGAATCAAGCCCACCTGATCCCACATCAGTTCCCTTAACTCTTTCGCCATGCCATGGAACTCGGGACCGGGCTCTACATCTCCGCCATTGCCGCCCCGCGCCGCCAGTTGATCCAGCGCGTCATTGGCCGCCGCCCCGTCCCAGGCCCGTGTTTTGCCGGCCACAGCCTTCGCTGCAAACCGGCCCGCCCGTTCGCCAAACACAAAGGCTTCGGGGAGCGCGTTGCCCGACAATCTGTTGGCCCCATTGGCGCCGCCCACCGCTTCACCGGCGGCATACAAGCCGGGCACCCCAGTCGCCATGGCGCCGTCCACCCGGATGCCCCCCATGTGATAGTGGGCGATGGGGGACACTTCGATTGCTTGCTTTGTCAGATCAATACCGTTGTTCAGCAGCTTGTCGATGACCGGGCCGAAGGCGTCCCGCAAATCGTTCTCCGGCACATGTTCGAAGGACAGCCACGCCCCACCATGAGGCGTGCCCCGGCCGGCGGCCGCTTCCTGGACGATGGCAAACGACGTGATATCCCGGGGCGCGGTGTATTTCCCAGAATCCTCCGCCCCATAGTTATGGATGAATTCTTCCATCTGGCCGTTCAGCAATCTGCCGCCGAGCTTGTATCGGAACGGGTCCCACATGATCGGGTCCATGCCGACCAGCCGGGGGGCCAAGTGCCCGATGGGGAAGAACTGCACGAATTCCATATCCACCAGCTCCGCCCCGGCGCGCAAGGCCAGCGCGTAAGAATCCCCGCCCATATTGGCCGAGGCGCTATTCCGCCGGTAAATGCCCGTAAGCCCGCCGCCGGCCAATATGACGGCGTTGGCGGCGATGGTGACCGGCGCACCGTCTTCCTGGTTATAGCCGACTGCGCCGGTGACCGCGCCGTCCTGGACCACCAAATCGATGATGCCGACGCCGCTGATCCGGGCGATCTTGTCCCCTTGCGCCACCTCGCCCCGGAGGCAGCGAGCCACTGCCGGGCCTGTGTTCAGGAAATCCACATAGACGCAGCGGGGCACGGAATGGCCGGGTGCGGTAACCTGTTTCATATGCCCGTCTTCCCGGGCCCAGCCCACCTTCCAGCCGTCCATCTCCCAGATGCGCTCGACCGCTTCCTCGCACAGGATGGCGGCCAGTTGTTCGTTGCACAGCCCCCGGCCCGCCGTCAGCGTATCCGCGTAGTGATCTTCCCAGGTGTCGGGGGATTGCTCGCCGACGGCCGCGGCGACGGTCATCTGCGCCATGATGGTGGCCCCGCCCCGGCCCACCAGGTTCTTGTCCACCAGAATCACATCCGCGCCGTTGCGGGCCGCCGCAATGGCGGCATACATGCCCGCCGCGCCCGCGCCGACGACCAGAACGTCGGTGTCTAAATGGATAGGCTCGGACAACATCAGACCGGCTTCGGTCCTTCGGCGCCCTTGATCTGGATGCGATAGCCGGACCTTGTGTGGGGATGGTAGTCCCAGATCGCCTGATGCTGGCTCGCCCGGTTGTCCCAAAAGGCGATGGAATGGGCCCGCCATTTAAACCGCAACTGAAAATCCGGCCGGGCGATATGCTCAAACAAAAATCCCAGCAACGCATCGCTCTCGGCGCGGGACAGTTCGTTGATATGGGTGGTGAAACCGGGGTTCACATAGATCAATTTCCGCCCCGTCCCCGGATGGGTGGTGATCACCGGATGCACGGCCTTGGGATATTCCACGCCGGGCCGGGGATCGAACATGATCGCCCCGTCATGGGTGGCGGTGAGAGTTTCCAGAAACGACTGCATGGCCGGCGTCAGCGCGTCATAGGCCGCATACATGCTGGCGAACAACGTATCGCCGCCGCCGTCCGGCGGAACGATGTGCTGATGCAGGATGCTGCCCATGGGCGGTATCTCGGCGCAGCTTTGATCCGTGTGCCAGGTTTCCCCCGACACCCGTTTGGAGTTTTCGTCGAAATGCTGCCGGCGGATTTCCGGATGGCCGTCAACCATGCCCGACGCCGTGCCCTTGCCGCCCACATGCACATGGAGCTCGCCAAAGTACGCCGCAAAGCGGGCATGGGCGTCGAAGTCGATATCCTGTTCCCGGAAGAACAGCACCAGATACTGCAATAGCGCCTGATGCACCTCTTCGATTTGGCTGTTGGTCAGGGGCTGGCTGAGATCAATGCCGCCCACCTCCGCCCCGATATGGGGCGAGACCGGCGTGACGGTGATCGTGTCGTAGTCCGGGTTGGTCAGCGTCTCCATCGACCGATATTAGCCAAATTAGACGGGCGGAGGAAAGCCCGGAGGACAAATCACTCACGTCTAAGGCACAGTCATAAAATTGTCCCAATTCGCCGGTTTGATGCGGCCGTGAATTACGCTACCCTACCGTACCCGGCTATTAACCGGGATCGACAAACGGGAGACTTGAAAGACCGGTATGAAGGCGCCCCGCCAACATTTTATCCTGACAGCGGTTCTCGGCGCGGCGGTGATTGTTGCCTCGCCCGCCGGCGCGCAGGACGCCGCCCCGCCGGAGATTCCACAGGAAATTCAGCAGGAAGTGTTGAAGGAGCTGGAGAACGATCCGGAGTATCAGGAGACCCAGAAATTCCTGGACGACGCACAAAGTCAGGTCGCCAAGGTGCGCGCCGAAACCGACGCGCGCGCCAAAGAGATCGAGGCCCTGGCCGTCCGGGTCGGCGAAATCATCTCCAACATCGGTGCCACCAGCGAGGACAATACCAACCTGCGTTCCGAGATTTCCGTCCTCACCGATTTGTTGAAGTTGGAACGCCAGACCACCGGCGAATTACGCGAAGACCTCAAGAAACTGAACACCCGGTTCGATGATGCAAGGCTGGAACGGTTGAAATCGGATCAAAGGAAAGACCGGCAGATCGAAGAACTGCGCCGGGAAAACACCAAGGCGCTGAAGCGGCTCAACGAGGCGGTGGAGACCATCGCCGATCAGGCCAAGACCAATCAGGTGCTGGCCTCCGACCTGGAAGACGCGAAGAAAGAAATGGAGCGCCAGGACAAGGAAATCGAGCTCTTGAAGAAGAACCGCTACCGGCCGCGCCGCCGCACCACCCGCTAAGGCCCCCTCCCGTCATCTCTGATTCTTTTTGTTGTTTACGACCGGGATCGGCGCTACCTGGATACTTGGAATTTATTTCTAGATACAGATTTACCCCGAGCGCCGGAGAGATTTTATGACGCCCAAACAGCATTCACCCTATTCCCGGACCCAAGCTGATCACGACCGGGAGCGCCACGCCCGCGCCGTCGCCGCCGCCGCCTTTCTGGGCCGGCACGGCGACACCGAGCTGGCCCACCTGACCGAAGGGGAAATGGTCATCCCGCCCCATATCCTAACGCCTGAGCTTCATGCCGAGCTGGCCCAAGCCTTTGCCGCCGCCGGCGCGGACATGGGCCGCTACACCGTGGGGGGTGCGGACGATTCCTGTCCAGCCCCCTTGTCATGTACCACCCGTCTGTAGAGTTTCCGGCACTGGCGGTCTCATGTTTAGGGCCTGGTGCGGGCGGATATGGTTGTATTGTTTGAGCCATGTGTTGATGACGGCCTGTGCCTGTCTGATCGTTGAGAACCACTCGGCATTGAGAACTTCCCGTCTGAGTGTCCCATTGAAGCGTTCGTTGTATCCATTCTCCCAGGGACTGCCGGGATAGATCTGGATTGGTGTGATGCCAACCTTCTTGAGCCAGGCTTGGAGATCACGGGCAATGAACTCCGGGCCATTATCGGAGCGTAAGAATGTTGGCTTTCCATGTTTGAGGAACAGGGGATAGAGAACCTCCAGCACCTCTGCTGATCCCATCCTCGGCCTTGCCGCAACACAGAGGGCCTCTCTTGTATATTCATCCAACACGGTGAGCATCTTATAGCTACGACCACTGCTCAGCTTGTCGTGGACGAAATCGATACTCCAGATATGACCAGGATATTGAGGCCTGAGACGGATAACAGAACTGTCCTTGTGATAAAGCCTGCGCCGCTTCTTGTGGCGCTGAGGCAGCTGTAACCCTTCCTCCCGCCATATGCGTTCGACCTTCTTGTGATTGACGACCCAGCCCTCAATACGGAGGAGATGGGCAATCTTGCGATAGCCATACCGGCCATACTGCTTGGCTAGTCTGATAAGCGCTAAACGAAGCTCCTCATCATCTGTCTTGGGATGGGCTACATATCGCAGAGTACTGCGGGAGAGGCCGATCGTTCTGCAAGTCCGCCTCTCTGAGGTATCCAGCTTTTGGCGGACATGAACCACAGCCTGACGTAGATCGGCAGCCGTCAGGCTTTGGGTTTTAAATAATCCAGGCTCTCCTTGAGGATCAGCTTATCCAGCTCAAGCTCCGCAACAATCCGCTTCAACCGGGCATTCTCCTTCTCCATATCCTTCAACATCCGGAGTTGAGACTTGCCCATGCCGCCATACAGCTTCCGCCACTTATAATAGGTCGCGTCACTGATACCAGCAGAACGGACAGCCGTTTCAACTGTTCCACCTGACGCCAAATCCAGGTCAATCTGGCGCAAAATCCCCAATATATCTTCTTCGGAAAAGCGCTTCCGTGTCATCGATCCCCCCTGATTTAAGTTAGGGAATTATATCAAACCCGGTCCTGTTATAGGGGGGAAGGACAATCTTCGTCCTGATCCTTATCAGAACTGCTTCGATTAGCGTCTACAGTCTTTGATTGAACTTCGATATTTTCGCCCTCGTGAGAGACATCCGCCTTCGCTAATCGCCTCAACCGCGTGCGCTCTTTTGGATCATTTTCTATATCCGCAAGCCGATCGATTGCCCTATTCAATGCATCCATTGCTTTTGGACTTGCTGTCAGTTTGCTCATAAACCGGTCCCGCCGCTTCTCTATCTGCCGCCCCTGATCCGCCAGTTTCTTGGCTTGCGCCCTCTGTTCCGGCGTCAGCCGCTCGTCCGTCTGAGCCTTGTCCAGAATCTCTAGCTTCCGCTTCATTGATCTCATCGATAAATCACTAATTTGGGTCAATCATTGCCTCAAAACACCACTAGGTAGGTAACTCTTTAACCATGCCATTACAGTGGGTTAATGTCTCTGTGGAAATCTGTCGATTCCTGAGGTTGTTTGTAGAGGCAATGAGTGTTTATCGGGTGTTGGGGTAGGTGTTGATGTTTGGGTGGTTAGATAAGTTCGGTCCATATCATAAGAAGTTTTACACCATCATGATATGGGGAGTGTTGACTTCTATTGTCTTTCTTCCTGTCGGTGCGTGTTTTTTTGCCTATGCATTTTGGTTGCATGTACAGAAAGATGGCGAGAGGGCTAAGTTGGGTGACTACGATTGGGAGCGTTGGAGCCATGCGTCCGTAGAACAGAGAGAAGTCTGGATACGTAATGTTTTGGCGGACGAAAAGGCGGGCAAAGAACCACCGGAACCTTGGATGGAATATTGGTTGAAACATAAGAGATGAGGCGAAAACGCGAGGCGTCTACGGGACACCGATTGCGAGGGAAGGCAATACGACGCGCTCCACGGCTCTCTGGACGTCCTGACAGATTTAATAGCGGCGCGTCCTGCCGTTGATGTGCAGGATGCGGGTATTCAATTGCAGTTGGCGTTACGAACCTTGCGGATCGTTAACGGCAGCGACGCCGGTTGCCCGTTGACGGAGAAGGCAGAAAGGTTGATCGCAAATTCTCTGGTCGAGGTAACTTTTCAAATCTGAAAAAATTTGTCGGGGGGCACTAAATGGAAGTACGCGAGTGCGCTCGCCCCCCCGCCGGGGGGCGGAGTCGGGGGTGGGGTGGTAGGCCATGTCATCCGCCTCAACCTACACCGCCGCCACCTGTCTGAGTCTCAAAGGGCTATGGTGGGCGCAAAGCAGGAGCCAGAGGGCCAAGCCAATATCCGCGTTCAACAACGGATTATTGTGTCCATTCTGTGTCCATTTTTGAAAATCGCCCTGCTACGTCATGCCGCGAAAAAAGAAAAATCCCCCGGAAACCAAGGCTTCCGGGGGCGAGTTTTAACAGGGAGGCTTCACGTCTGGGAGACGTAGGGTCCGAAGACCCTTCCTTCCGGGCCTTGCGCCCAGAAGTACAACGACCTCAGCCGTTGATGAAGTAAAGATAGGTTACAGACTGCCCGGACGCCAGTGCCCATTCCGCATCGCACCCATGCTTTTTATGCATAGCAAAAGAAATTGGCGGAATTCTAGGGGTTTCCGGCCATAACTAGTGGGTAAACCATGGGGAAATTGACGACTATTTCCTAGATTCGAGGACTTTTCGGACCAAAAAGTCTCTAAAAACGGCAATCCTGGCCGATTGACGCAACTCTTCCGGATAGACGAAATAGACCTCTGTTGGCGGACTCTGGACCTCCGGCAGAATGCGCACCAACGACGAAGAACCCTCGAAGAAATAGTCCGGCAGCGCGCCGATGCCGAGGCCGCTCAACACCGCCCGGTAGATGCCATAAATATTATTGACCTTGAGGACCGGTTTCCGCGGATTGTCTTCGTCCCGGCCTTCCGTCATCAGGAAATTCAGGGACGGAATAAGCGCCGTCTGATCCCCCACCTCTTCACCAAAGGTAATGATCTTGTGGCGGTCCAAATCCTTCACACTTTGCGGCATGCCATGTTCTTTCAGATAGTCGGAAGAGGCAAATACGCTGTGGCGGATGCTCATCAAATGGCGTTGGATCAGGTCCGGCTGACGCGGCGGCGTTAGCCGGATCGCCACATCCGCTTCCCGCATGGCCAGGTCAAGATCGTCATAAACCAGAATGATGCTGACATCGATCTCCGGATAGGTATCCATGAACTCCTTGATGCGCGGCGTGAGCCAAACCGAGCCGAAACCGACCGTGGTGGTGATCCGCAAGGGGCCTTCCGGGCGTTCCTTACTCTCGGTGAGTTGCGCCTCCGCCATGGAAAGCTGATGATACACCTCATGCGCCGTGAGATAGAGGCTTTCCCCCTGTTCGGTCAGGATCAATCCCCGCGCATGGCGGTGAAACAGGGGGACTCCCAGGCTTTGTTCGAGGGAACTGATCTGCCGGCTGACCGCAGATTGGCTTAGGTTCAAGGCCTCGCCGGCATGGGTAAAGCTGCCCGCTTCGGCGACCGCGTGAAAAATTCTCAGCTTATCCCAGTCCATGAGTCGGAGCCCCCAGTTCGGACGGCTTCCCCGGCCGCCCCCCTGCCGTTCGCCAAGACCAAAGACCGGCGCGGCACGTTCGTTGGATTAGTTATATAACCAATCGGGCGGGGAAGGCGATGGTTTTATCGCCCGCATATGTCCTTTTACGCTATTCGGCGGCGGCTTTTTCGCCGTCCTCGAGCCCGGCCAGATATTTTTCCGTCTCCAGCGCCGCCATGCAGCCGGTGCCGGCCGCCGTCACGGCCTGGCGGAACACATGATCCTGCACGTCACCGGCCGCGAATACGCCGGGGATATCGGTCGCCGTGCTGTCGGGCTTGGTGATCAGATAGCCGTCATTGTCGGTCTTGAGCTGCCCTTCAAACAGATCCGTATTGGGCTTGTGGCCGATGGCGACGAACACGCCGTCCAGCGCCATCTCGGTAACCTCGCCGGAGTTCACGTTCTTCACCTTGATGCCGGTGACCGACGGCATGGGCCCGGACGTCTCGCCGGTGACTTCCTCCAGGACAGTGTCCCACATCACCTTGATCTTCGGATGGTTGAACAACCGGTCCTGCAGGATTTTTTCGGCGCGCAGCTCATCCCGGCGGTGGATCAGGGTGACCTTGGAGGCATGATTGGTGAGGTACAGTGCTTCTTCAACCGCCGTGTTGCCGCCGCCGATCACCGCCACTTTCTTTTCCCGGTAGAAAAAGCCGTCACAGGTGGCGCAGGCCGACACGCCGAAGCCCTGATAGGTCATCTCGCTCTCCAGGCCCAGCCACTTGGCTTGGGCGCCGGTGGCGACGATCAGCGCATCGCAGGTATAGGTGTCGCCGGAATCCCCGGTCAGGGTAAACGGCCGCTTGGACAAGTCACACTTGGTAATCATGTCGGCGATCATCTTTGTGCCCACATTCTCCGCCTGGGCCTGCATCTGCTCCATCAGCCAGGGGCCCTGGATCACGTCGGCAAAACCCGGATAATTCTCCACATCGGTAGTAATGGTCATCTGCCCGCCGGGCTGCATACCGTGCACCAGGGTGGGTTCCAGGCTGGCGCGCGCGGTGTAAATCGCCGCTGTCAGACCGGCCGCGCCGGAACCAAGAATAAGAACTTTGCTGTGAATGTTGGCCATGGGTTTGTCTTTCGAAACGAGGCTGAACCGGATGAAATTCGG
>Ga0181588_10000852_pt1 | contig 27001 bp, 18 predicted proteins | sample 071ome_26_FD_148607 | JGI IMG/M metagenome (GOLD analysis project Ga0181588, IMG submission 148607) | Coastal salt marsh microbial communities from the Groves Creek Marsh, Skidaway Island, Georgia - 071409BT metaG (spades assembly) | ecosystem: Environmental > Aquatic > Marine > Intertidal zone...
CGGGCTCGGCTGCGGCGGACTCGGCTGCGGCGGACTCGGCTGCGGCGGACTCGGCTGCGGCGGCGTGCCGATGCCTTGACCGAGGCTCGAGAACACGGCGTTGTTATGCGTGAGATAAGCCGCTTCGGCGTCGGTGTTGAACTGCGCCAAATCAGTCTGTGCAACTTGGACGTCCGCGCTTGTGTACGTGAAAAACGAGTAACCATTCGCCGCCTTCCAAGCGTCAATCGCCGCGGACACAGCTGCGTCGTGTGCCGCCTTGGCTGTATTGTTGACGTCGTTGTTGAATGCGTCGATGTTCGCCTCCGCCGTGGCGTACGCCAGAGTTTGGCTGCAAATGTAAGTATTCGCCGCACATTGGTCCGTCTTCCACGCGTTGAGCGCCGCTGAAGTGAAGCGGTCCTTGACGAGGGTGTTCAAATTGCTCACGGCGGCAGTACTTGTCACCGCGTTTCGCTCTGGAACGCTGACAGTGTAAGAATTCACCGATGACCAGGTGGCGATGCGATTCTGTTCCGTAGTCCAGTAATGCGCGTCGTACGCCGAAGCGAGCGCGGCATTGTACCCGGCGAGATCGTCCACAACTTGCTGAATGGTCCACGAAGGCGCGTACGAAGTCGCGCCATTTGAAGCCAAGAATGCATCCAAGCCAACTTGTTCGTCGTCTCGCAGCGCCGCGTGTTGCGCCAGGGCGAGCTGCGTGAAACGCGTCGTCCACTCGTTTGTCACCGAAGTGAGAGTTAAACCTTGCTTGTAACGCTGCTCGTGTTTGCTGTACGTGCTTCCTTGGTTGAGCAAACGGAAAAACTTGTAGAGAATATCCTTGGTGTCTTGCGCAATGTTGGCGTCGCTAATGCTGTGCGTATTCAGCCACGTCGTCAGGGTGCGTTGCACGCGCGCGTTGATCATCAAAAATCCCGCGTAACGCATATCCATCTGGAACGTCGTCGTATCATCCGGATTACCGATACCGTTCGCGGGTCGGGAAACCGGCGCTGACATCCACGGGCACTGGTACGTAAACCGCAGCGGTCCAAAATAGTTCGGAGAGTACTGCTGATAGTTGATTGAGGCGTCGTCATCCGCCCCCGTGAGCGTACACGCTTGATAGTCCGGATCTGATCCGTAGTTTGTGCTCACGTACGTGTCAAACGCAGAGGTAAACCTCGGCAAGTTGAACGGATTCATGATATCCGCTTGATAGTCCGTGTACACCTCATTCATCCTGATCCCTGGACACATATAACCCTGGCCCCGGGGCATGTCCAAGCACCCCGGGTGCGGGATTCGCGAATCGTCCTGGTGCGTGTACGCCCCATCCGCGAGCATCACGCCCACGAGCGGCGTTGCGATCATCATCACGATCATCATCACGAGCGTCGTCGTCATCCTCGTCGTCGTCATCGTCAACGTGTTCGACCGCGTCGCGCGTCGCGCGCGACCGCGCGCGTCGAACACGTCGGCATCGGCGTCGCGACGACGTAACACCATCTTCTTTGCGTTCGACTGTTCGACAGCAGTCTTCGGCCAGTCAGTCAGTCAGTCACGGACGACGGACGAACGGACGGCGGGTACTTCCGTAAAGCGCGAACGACGGCGCGAACGACGGCGCGAACGACGGCTTCGGCGGCGTCGATGGCGCGAACGGCGGCGTCGGCGTGTGAGGACGGTCATCGCGATGCATCGCGCTGGGTGTTGAAACACTTCTGGGTATCACGACTTTGTATACTGTTTACTCACACATAAAAGGATATTACATACTACAAGTATTTTATGGCTGTATGTGTACTATGAATCAATAAAAAATAAAACAGTACATCCTATGATACACGGTACAGTATGATACACGGTACGAACACGACGCGACCGGCGCGACTGGCGCGAGCGCGAGCGCGTCGCGAGCGGTCCTAAAGCTTGGACGCGCCGACGCCGGCGGCGTGCGCCGACGGCGCGGTGGCGCCCGCGCCGACGGGTAAAAACTTTGTGTGCCTCCCCGTCGCGATGACGCCCCCGTCGTCGACGCGAGTGATGACGCAGTCCATCCACGCGAGCGTCTTGCCCGTCTTGACGACGTCGCACCTCACCGAAACCCGGGCCCCTCGCTCCGCGGGGGCGACGTACGAACAACTGAGGTCGGTCGATACCCCGCCGCGGGTCTCGTTCGTCGAGAGCAACGCCGCCGTGGTGAGCACGTCGACGAGCGTCGCGATGGCGCCGCCGTGAAGGGTTCCAAAGGCGTTGGTGAGCTCGGGCGTGACTTCGAGTTCGCACTCGAACCGACCCGGTTTCGGCACGCGGGCGTTGGCGCATCGCCGGAGCGGCGCGGCGTCGTACCCGTTCCGCGCGATCGCTTCGGTGAGGAACCGTTCCGCGAGCGTCGGCATGTCGAGCCGCGCTTTGCGTCGGGTTTTGCCGACAAACTTTTTCTAATCCATCTTCATCGGACGACGCGAGAGAACAGAACAACGAATGCTGCACCGCTCGACGACGTCGATGCTTCGCGCGTTGGCGCGACGACGACGCGTCGACGACGTGCATCGATCGTCCACCGGTGTCTCCGCGGTCGGTGCGCGGATCATCGGCGGCGATGACGGGGAAATGGGTTGCTCGTCGTCGTCACTTTTGTTGAGGTTTTCATCTTCGTCAACTTCAACGACGCCGCCGCGACGCGGCGGTGAGGGAGAAGAAGACGGAGAAAACAGTAACCGAGTCGTCTACGTCGCGGCGTTGGGGGACACGGTGCGCAAGGTGAAGCTCTTATCGCTCGCGTCGCTCGGAGCGACGTGCGCGGGGTGTCCGCTCTTTCTCGAGATGTCGCAACCGGAAATGCTTTTAGAGGCGAAAATGGCTGTCAGCGCGACGGTGATTGGGTTCGGGTCGTTCACCACGGCGCTTTTGCAGTGGTTCATATCGCCGTACGTCAAGACGATGCGGATCGATGCGAAGGATGGGACGGTGGTGGCGAAGAAGTTTTCGTGGAACGCGCGCGAGTACGAGACGCGGTTTGAGCGAGAAGCGATGCGAGAGGCGGAGAGTTCGAGGCCTTTGGTGTCGTGGGAGGCGAATGGGGGTTATTATTACGTTGAAATGGGTGGGGTTCCGAGACGGATGTACGACGAGTTGGATTTAGGGCGGTTTGATGATCAAGCCAAGGCGGAAGCCGCCGCCGAGGCGATGGCGGATGAAGACGACGAGGACGAGCTACGATGAAAAGAAGGTGGTAGTGTAAACGTAGAATTCTTCTAAATACAAATTGTTGTGTAGTACGCGTTGGTTCTGTTCTTTCCCTCGTGCTGCTAAGTTGCGCCGCGTCGCGCGCGTTTCGCCGGGCTCGTCTCCGCCGGCGCGTCCTCCGCCTTCGTCTTCGCTCCGCGTCCGCTTCGTCGAACGCCGCCATCCTCAGTCTTCACCGCCGCCGCCGCCCCCTTGGCTCGTCTCGCCGCTGCACTACCACCACCGCTCGTCGTCGTTTTCTTCTTCGGTACAGCGCGCGCGAGAACGATGGATCCTTTTTTCGCGCCGCCGACGGCTCGATCGAGCACCACGGCGCCTCTGTAGTGCCACTCTTGTTCGTCTTCGTTCCAAAACGTCTCAAACGGTTCACCAGAGAGCGCGCACGTCTTCTGAGACTCGTCCGCGGGGACACTCACGCTTTCATCGACATCATCTCTCGCGGTGTCGTCCGCAGATCCAGCCTTGTCGTCGCCACCGCCGCCACCACCAAAGAAACTCGCAGCGACTTCCTCCGCCATGGTTTGCAAACCTTTCAACCAAGCCGCGGCGTCGACAAACCATTTCCTGCTCACCTTGCCCTCCTTGCGCCGACGCCGACGTGCATGGAGCCAATCCATGTGCGCGTCGAGCGCGGCGCGATCGATGAATCGCCTACCAGTCTGTGAGCACTGAAAAGGACGCTCAGAGTACAAGGATCGCACGACGGCTTCGCGACGCACGTTGAGCTCGCCAAGATCCTTCTTTGGATCGAAATCAGCCGTCAGCGGCGGCACCTCGCCCGGTTGCGCACGACTCACAGACGCGGACGGTGCGGTGCTAGCTGCGGACGCGCCCTTGGCTTCGAGGGAGGCGATAAGGGCGGAGAGATCGCCGCCGCTACCGCTCTGAAGCATGTTGGCGAGCATGTGGCCGCCCGCGGCGCCAGTGAGCGCGGGCGGAGGCGGCGGCGCCGCCTGCGCGTACCCACCGTGCTGCGCGTATTGTGGTTGAATGAGCGGTGGCGCTTGTGCGGCGTATCCCGTCCACTGTTGCGCCGGTGGTGCCCACTGCGGCGGCGGCGCGGCGGCGATCGGCGCTTGCCATTGTTGCTGCGCCGAAGCCGGAGCCGCCGGCGGCGCGAGGTACTCGTCGATTTCATCTAAAACACTCGAGGGAAACACGCTTTTCCAAGTTCCAAAGAGACGAACCATGCTCTTCTTTTGCGTCGCGTCCACTTTCGCGTACGCGGTGAGAAAGAGATCGCTCAATCCCTCGGAGAAACATCTGACAAAGGGTCCTCTAAGATTTTTCACCACGCTATCTAACAAGTAAAATCCGCACAGCTTATTCTTTGGCGGCAACTCTCTGATGTGCGCCCGAATCAACGTCGCCACGGTTCGCGCGCGCCCTACATCCTTACCAGCAATCTCTCCGGCTAATATGGTGAGAGAATTGATGATTGGTTTGCTGTTCAACACGAGTTCCGTCAGCGCCGACGCATACTCGTCAAACTCTTCTCCGCTCGTCGCCATCTTTCTCTCTCGCAAATCAATCACACGCGCGCGTCGACGCAGCAGCAGCGAGCACAAGAAGAACGTGAAACGTCGAGAACAGACAAGAGACACACACGGCAACGGCGAGACTAACAGTTCTGTATCTGTATTGACTGAAAGAATTGTTCTTCGAAACAAATAATTCCTGCGTGTTCCTCCCGAGCGGACAATCGGCGTGGACAAGCCCGAACGATTCTAAACCGACCGCCGACGTGGGCTATGCGGAATCACAGAGGTCTCTAAGATGGAACCTCTCGTACACGCGTCGGACTCTCGACGTTGAGTCGATCACTCAGTGAATGAAAGATCTCAAAAAATGACGCAAACAGCGCGCGTTCTCTACCGCGCCTCGTCGGGTTTGCGTACACGACTCGACGCGCGACGTCCCAAAGACCGTCTTTCGTTCGCTCGTGCGCGTTCGCTCGTGCGCGTTCGCGGACGACGTCGCGTCTCAGAGTGATGCTTCAAAGTCACTAGGGTTGGACTTCAAGTGTGGATTTGACTTGCGACGAGCGTCGCAGATTACAACGATGAATGATGGCTAGTGTGCTACACGGATATCGACGCCGATTCGTGATACCCGAATCACCGACGTTTCTTTCGCGCGGATTTCGCGCGGATTTCGGCGGCGTCAACGGCGGCGGCGCGCGTTTCGTTCGCCGGCGTCTTTGACTCTCCGAGCGTCGTCGCCGGCCCAAACTCCGGATGATCCCCTGGTAAAGCCTCCTTGAGAAGATCGACGCGTCGAAAAGTTCTAGAATCCATCCTATCTGTGTACAAGACACCGTTGAGATGGTCGAGCTCGTGCTGCAAGATTCTCGCTTGCCATCCGGTGGCTTCAAAATCGACGACGGAACCGTCCGCGCCGAGACCTTGACACCGCACGCGCAAATGTCTGCGCACCACGGCGCGGTATCCCGCAACGGAGAGACACCCTTCAAAGAAACTCGCCGATAAATCCCCGATCGGGGTCAAGACAGGATTGATGATAACCTTGACGGCGAACGGTTCGCGCTTTTGCAGTTTACGTTCCTCCTCCGACACGTCCGACATACCTTCCGCCGTGTCCTCCAAAACAATCACTCTCAACCGCGTCCCGAGCTGCGGCGCCGCCAACCCAACCCCTCTCGCCCGACACACGCTCACCATTTCGCTGATGAGCTCTTGAACATCCCCGTCGTCGATCCGTTTCGGGTCCACTTCCTTTGCCACGTCGCGCAGCGGCGGCGCGCCCGCCTGCAGCACCTCCCTTCGCCCGCGCGCCGCGTTCATCAGGTTTCCGAACGCGTTCAGCGGTTTCTCCTTCCACGTTCCATCGCGTTCGGATTCACCGTACGCCCGCGTCCGCGTCGTCGTCGCACCGCGTCGGCGCGTCTCGGCGCTCCCGCTCCTGAAACCAAAATCCGCTCCAACTCTACCGAGACTACGACGACGCCCCTCGCGCCGCGCCCTCGACGACGATGAGGTAACGCACGACGGTCGCGGCGTCGACGCCGTCGTCGTCGTCGTCGTCGTCGTCGTTCCGCGCATCGCTCGAACGTCGCGCGCGCGGGACTACGAGACATCCAATCCATCCATCCACGGATGTGTGGTCGCCCATCATTTAAACCCTACATACTGTATACACATACAATTACAAAACCCTAAGTACTCCCCGCAGATCCAAAGAGCGCCGCTGGAGATCGCCGAGGTTCGGCATCGTCAGACGCCGGCGCGCGCGCGCACTCGCGATGTCTGGCGGATCGCACCGACGAAACTCGCGATCACCCCCGCGCCGAGCCGGGGCGAACGCCGGCGCGGGCGCGGCGGCGGCGGCGCCACCGCCACCACCGCCGGGAATGCAAACGCAGCAGCGCCCGAACGCGGGTTGGGGTCGAGGCGCGGCACGAGGCGGGTCCGCGTCGACGCCGGGAATCGCGCCGCCGCCGGGAATGCGAGGCGGGGCGACGGCGACGCCGCCGCCGGGAATCGCGCCGCCGCCGGGGATGAGCCCGATGGGTCGAAACGCGCCGAACCCGCCGCAGGGCGGGGCGAACAGACGACCGAGCATGTTTGACTACGCAGCGCGAGGACAACAAGGACACGGTTCTGGTGTTTCTTCGCCGGCGTACCCGCCGGTACCGACGATGGGACGAACGAACGCGACGCCGAGACCTGGGTTTGATGTCGCGCCGCCGCCTGGGATGGGGGAACAGTCGCAGCAACAGAGACCGCGGCCGAGTTTGCTGGCGAGCGTGCGAACGAACGCTCGACCGAGTTTGTTGAGTCAGCAGAGACCGCCGGCGGTGATGATTGAACCGCCGACGCATCAGGGATCGGGAATGACGACGTCAACGACGGTGACGAGCGGGTTGGAGAGCGGGGAGTTGATGCCGACGCCGGGTGGAGGCGCGACGCCGACGCCGACGAGCGACGCGAACACGCCAAAGAAGAGAAAGTTGGGCGGGTGGGGTCAAGCGTTGGCAAGGTCGAAGACGCCGACGACGGCGATGGGGACGGATGCGCCGAGTGCGTTGCGTGAGGAAACGACGCCGGCGACGACGCCAAAGACGGCGGATCGGGGAGGGTGGGGCCAGGCGATGGCTCGCGCGCAGCAGAGCGCGCCGGCGACAACGGAACGCACCGTTGCGATTGAGACGCCGAGCGTCGATCCGGACGCGGTTAAAAAGGCGAGAGCAGCGGAGCAGAGACTCAAGGTGACGAAGGAGGCGCTGCTCGGTCAGATGGAACGCGTGGATGGCGAAGTGGCGAGCTTGGAGAAGGAGCTCGAGGCGTTGAAGAATTCCGCAGAGGAAGAAAAGCACGGCGCCGCGCTGGATTCTAAAGATGAGCTCTCTCGACACAGAAAGGAAACGGAAGCGCTGAGACTTCGGTTGTCCAACGCCGAGCGTGCGGCGGCTCGCGCCCAGGAGTACGCAGCGAATAAACTGCGCGAGGCGGCGACCATGGCGCGAGAAACGGGGACGAATAGATCGAGAAAGGCTTCCGCGGAGGTACAGGCTTTGAACAGACGCGCCGCGAGCGAGGCGGCGAAATCCATCAAAACCATGATGGATCGTCAAGGTACTCGCATTAAGCACGTCGAGGCTGACTTTAAGCACAACAAAAAGTTGGCGGCGGATGCGGTGAAGCGCGTCAAGACGGAGTTTGGATTGGAGTTGGCCAAGGATGTCAAGCTGGTGGATTTCAACGCCATTGTCGCGCGCGAGGTTGAGCACGCCAAGACGCCGTACATGATAGAGGTCGCACGCAAAGTGAAGGAGGTTTTACAGAAGCGTAAAGACGCCGTTTCCGCGCGCAACTACACCAACGCTCTCGCGTACATTAAGCAACGCGAGATTTGGCGCGTTAAGATGGTTCGCGAGGCGAACGACGCGTTGGCCAAGGATTTCGTCGGCGGCAAGAAAACCTTCACCCCCGGATCTCGCGCGAGCGGGCGCAACCGTTCGTCCAACGATCTCGGCGGCGTCGCGCGTTCCGAGTACGAAGAGATGCAAATCATCAAGTCGCTTCAGCGCAAGGAGGAGCTTCGTCACATGACCACCATCCCCGACATGGTGCTCGACCCGCAGCAGTTGCGATGGGAAATCTTTGACAGTCGGAACAACCTCGTCGAGGACCCCGTGGCGGAGCGCGATCGTATCAACCTCATCCGTCCATGGACGAAGGCGGAGAAGAAAATCTTTCACGAAAAGTTCAACTCGTACGGTAAAAACTTTCGTCGCATCGCCGAGCATTTGGAAGGCAGAGATACGGGCGACTGCGTCATGTACTATTACAAGTTTCAAAAGACGGACGAAGGCTTCCGAGGTCGCCGTCGCGCCGCCGCTAAGAAGCGTCGCGCGTACGCCGAGGCTCAGCGCCAACGCGCGTTTGACCCAGCCACCATCGAAGCGCAGCGCGAGGAACGTTCGGCGCCCACCGCCGAGGCTCGCCTCGAGCGCGCCGCGCTCGCCGCCGCCGCCAAAGCCGCCAAGGCCAAAGCCCGCGCCGAAAAGGCCAAAGCCAAGGCGGCTCGCGACGCCGAGGAGGCGAAAAAGAACGCCGATAAACCTCCGAGCAAAGGCCCCGAATGGACCGACATGGAAAAGACCAAGTTCGTCTCTGGTTTGCTCCAGTACGGCAAAGACTTCGTCGCCATTAGCTCCACCATTCGCACCCGTTCCCTCGACGCCGTGAAACAGTTTTACGTCGACAACCGCGAGGCCATGGACCTCGATTCCCTCGTCGGCGGCGGGTGACAATCGACGACGGAAACGCCGATAGCGAATTGTTTTCAGTGTACAGAAAAAACTCTTTGTTTGACACAAAAATCTGATAGTGCCCCAACCCCCCCCCGCGCGCGCGTTTCGTCGTCGCCGTTACGCGAGCTTTAAAAACGTTTCACCCCGCGTCGTCGTCGTCGTCCATCCGCCGCCGGGCCGGTCGAGTCGTCTCCCGGCCGACGCGCGTTTCGTCGCGTTTTGTCCACACTGGAATGATACACGTAACTGTTTACCCACATAAACCATGCTAGTCACAGTATCCACGAGTCACAAACCGTCGTTTATCGAGAGACTCGGTCGAGTTCGCGACGTAACACCCGACGACGTCGCGACGTCCGCGCGACTTCCGCGCGCGGGTATCGGCGAAACGCGCCGCCATGCGAACGACGGACGCGAGCGAACGCTCGGGTCTCCTCGCGACGGAACCGTCGGAACCGTCGGCGTCGGCGTCGACGTCGACTTTCGCGAGCAACGGTCGCGCGAGCGGTGGCTCGAAGCGCAACACCAAAATCGCGCTGGTCGCGATCGGGTGCGGCGCGCTCGTCGGTGCCACGGTCGCGGCGGTTCGTGAGACGGCGAACGCGACGAGCGGTAGCGGTAATGATGATCGTCGACGCGGATCGACGGCGCGGTTGGGTGGAGACTCGGACGCGGACGGCGGGTTGGGTTTACTCGTCGGCGGGGCGACGTTTCCGCAGACGTACAAGCTCGCGCCGAGCGGACCGGAGGGCGACGACGAGTTTAAAACGACCGAGGATAACTGGGCGTTGTATCACGAGAGGGGGGATAAAGACGTGAAGCGGGCGACGATGTATGATTTCACCCACTGGCCCACGGCGGAGTTGGAAGAGGCGGTGATGTGGGTCAAGGGTACGTCGCCCGAGGCGTTTGAAGCGTTCGACGCCATTCAGACGTTTCCAGAGGATCACAAGTTGCACGCGACGCGAATCAGTCAAGGGTTGGAGAACGTCGGACCGGCGTTTAGTCATTTGTCGGTGTGGTTAAAGGCGAAGAAGCACGAGGCGAGCGCGGCCATCATCGCGGCGCCGGACGCGTACATCAACGCGCACTGCGGTCCGCCGACGGAGTTTGATTCGTTCCTGTTGAGCTTTTTGCTTCGCGGGCCGTCGCATTGGGACGTCTTGTTTCTCGATCGCGGCGAGCGCGGGGTGGATGCGCGTCAACTCGCCGCGCCGGACGCGTTGTTTAGGAACAAGGCTTGGGACAAGTCGTACATTTTGTACAAGAATGTCGCCAAGATTGTCGGCGAGCGACTCGAAACCGAGTTTTACATGGTGTCAAAGCGTTTCCTCGACGGCTTGACGTCCAACCTGAGGCGAGACGCGCTCGTCGACGTCAACGCGTGGTTGAACAGAGGGTGCGAAACGGGTCAATTGGCGTGTTATTCGTACACGGCGGAGAACTGGTACGAAGGGGCGACGAGCGGACGTAAAGCCGCCATGCCGAAACCGAGCTCGTACGCGCCGATTACGGATGATTACATGATTCGTCACACACACTCGACGGCACACAACGGCGACACGGGTGCGACGGCGGATGATGCTAACGCGACCGCCACTATCGCCGATGAGAAGGGATCGAGCGCGCCGCGGGCTACTATCGAGTCTTCGTCGTCTACGACTCTGCGAGCGCAGCCAGACGCCCCGGCGACGAGCGCCGACGACGCTCTAGACGCCGGCGACAACGTCACCTCGGCCAACATCACCACCGTACCGCTGACACCCATCGTTGCGCCATCGGATGCCAAGGCCATCGCCGCGCTCGGCGACTCGCCGCAAGGCTCGCGCGCCGCGCGACTCGCCGCGGCGACGACGGTTGCCTTTGGCGCCGAAACCAGTCGGTACATCTAGAAGAACGCGTCTAGCAAAATGTTCATTTGATAAAATCTTAAACTTTCAAGCGTGACCACATGGCTCATACCCGAGCTCGTCTTCTTTTCATAGACGCAGTACGTCGTACGGTATTACAAGCACTCTACGGGTAACGCGATCGAGCGATTAACTGTCCTCCTCGGCTTCGTCGTCCCAAGTCATCGGGACTTCACCCGACGCCTTGCCCATGACGGTCGAAACCAAAATCGGAATGTTTTGCTTAAACTCCTCCGTTCCCCAAAACGATCCCTCCCGTCGAGGGTCCCAGCTCGCGCTGAGAACCCCGTAGGAGATTCCCACGAACGCCGCGCCGAAGGTCAGACTCGACGCCGTGAAAAACACCGCCGGCGGCACGTCCACATCCAGAACCTTTTTGGCTACGTAATAGGCTGGACCGGTCATGAACCCGAATATCAGCGGCGTACCGCAGAAAATCCCCACGCGCTTCAACATGCGATCCGTAACGACTTGAGGCACCCCTTGCGCCGACCTCGCGGCGTATTTACGATCGAACGCCTCTCGCTTTTGCGTTTCATCCGCGCGTTTCCGCTCCGCCTCGCGTCGCAACGCCGTCAACTTTTTATTATCGTACGCCGCCGAGGAAGCCGACGCCGACGACGTCGCGCGTTTCCTGCTACCACCACCGCGCGCTTGCTTTTCCCGCGCTTCGATCGCCGCCGCGTCCGCGTCGTCTTGCGCTTTTTGCGGGGCGTTTCGAAGTCGAGCGTTTCTACCCTTGGCTGCGGTTTTAACCTCTTCTCTTTGTTTTAACCGACGACGCATCGGCGCGATCGGCGTCGACGTCTTCGACGCGGCGTGCGCGTACATGGTGTCGGGTCGTCTTCTTCGTTGTCGTCGCGTATCGGTATCGGACTCGGACTCGCACCGCGGCGCAGACTGCAGAGAAGTGAGAATCATTTTCTTCTTTATCTTCAACGCGCTCGTCGCGAAACTAGACTAAACTCGAGTCTACGATTGGATTTACGAGCGCGCCGATGCCCTCGATCTCGATCTCCACCACGTCCCCGTCGCGAAGAAATTTCGGCACGGGTTTACACCCGGCGCCAACCCCGCGCGGGGTACCGGTGAGGAAGACGTCACCCGGACGAAGCGTTTGGTGACGACTGGTGACGGCGACGAGCCGAGCGACGGAGAAAATCATCTTATCAATCGTCGAGTCTTGACGAATCTCGCCGTTTACTTTTGTGGTGAGTCTCTGTGAGCCGAGAACGAACCCACCTTCGTTGTCGTCGTCGTCGCCGCTCGTCGGTCGTTTCGCGGCGCCGACGATCCACGGTCCGAGCGGACAAAACGTGTCGCACGATTTGCCCAAGAACCACTGCTGATGGGATTTTTGTAAAACCCGCGCCGTGACGTCGTTCGCGATCGTCCACCCGCCGACGTACGTCGCGATGATGTCCTCCTCGCTCATATCCTCGGGAATGTTCTTCGTCTCGCGTCCGATGACGACGCAGAGTTCACCCTCGTAATCCACGTCCGTTCGTCCCGCGACGTCCACGGCGTCTCCGTACCCGACGGCGCTCGTGCTCGCCTTTGGAAACACGATCGGAAGCTCCGGGACCGCCTCCCTCGAGATCCCGGGCATGGTGGAGTCCACCTCGCCCACGTGTTCGAGGTAGTTTTTCCCGACGCACGCGATTTTCGCATCCGCGTCGACGGGCGACAGCAACGCCGCGTTCCGCAAGAGCGCTCCGGAGCGCTCGCGCGTCATCGTCCACGCGTCGTCGGTGTAGAGCTCCATGCACCGAGACATGGTCGTCGGTGTCGTCGTCACGGAAGATGACGTCGACGTCGTCGGCGATTCGTCGCCGTCCACGGCTCGACGACGCGTGAACGACGGCGAGTAAATCTCATCACCGCCCTCGGCGAGTAACAACCCGACGCGCGGTTGTCCTTCCTCGGTTCCTCCTGGAAGTGTGTACCGGATGAACCTGTGTTTCGGGCACGTCGGTCGCGGTCGAGATGGGGCTACGATTGTCATCGGACCGTTTTTAGTCGTCGTCGTCGTCGGTCCGGCTGACATTTTCGCGTCGCGGTGTGCGGTTTCTCGTCTTTTTGCATTACACGCTCGCTCGTTCCGACTGACTCGCTTAGGAACGACGGGTTCTCTTGGTCGACGACGTGCTCGTCTTCTTTTCCTTGGCTTGGATCGCGGCGATAGCGTCGAGCTCGGACGCGCTTCGCGCGAGGTAACTGCGAACGTAATCGTCGGCGATGCTCGGATTGGCGTTGAATTCGCTCATCAATCGCGACAAGTCGCTCGAGTACTGTCTAGACATTTGCCTCGACGCGGCTCGAGTGAGACCGGCGACGTTCGGTCGAGGGACGGTATCGAAGAGCTTTTGAATGTCCGGTGGAACTGTGGATGCGGCGGTGAGGGCTGGGGTTGGCACGCGCGCGGGCGGAGGCGGCATGGAGGCGGCGGGCTTCTTCGAGTCGCCGTTCCCGCAGCCTCCGCGCACGATGGCTTCGAGCGACGGCGCCGGTTCCGGGGGCATGGACGACCCAGAGGGAACCTTGAGCGGGGTTCCTCTCGCGAATCCCCCTTTCGACGTACGCGGTTTCCCTTCGTACACGAGCGCCACGTCTTTCGCCGTGAGTCCGAGCTCACCCAAAACGACTTCGTCGAGCACCCACTCCGCCGCTTGCCGCTCCTCCTTCTTGGTGAATAAATACTTGACGTCATCGTTGGCTATGTTCACCCTCCCATCGGTGGCGATGTACACGATCATTCTGAAAAACGGTTCAATCTCGGCGTTTTTGTACCAGTACCCACCCTCGGAAAAGGTGTCCCCGTACGTCTCGACGAGAAACCGGTCAAACGCCTTGCGATAGCCCACGCCCTCTCTCGAGATGAAACTCTGATGCCCCGCCGCGCGAATGATGGCTGTGGTAAATCTCGCGATGGCGCGTCGACGATCGGCGCGTTTCGGGATGTGTACCCACCCGTGGTGATCGCCCAGATCGTTCGCAGAGTGTTGCGCGTTCACCTTGCCGAGCGACGCGGATTGGAAACCGCCGGCGTTGGACGCCGCGGACGCATTCGTCGTCGTCGTCGTCGTCCTTCTACCACTCTTTCTTGATGACTTTGTATTTATCGTCGTCGTCGTCGTCGGTGGAGTCGCAGCGCGTCTGCTACTCTTCCGTCTCGTCGTCGGTTCAGCCGTCGTCGGTTCAGCCGTCGTCGGTTCCGTCGTCGTCGTCGTCGTACCAAACGCGGCGAAATCTTCTCCTCGCAACCGCCCGCCCCCTTCTCTCGCGAACGTCACCTCATTCAACGGGTACGGATCCGGCGCGAACCCTAACCCATCCCCAGCGCTTCTCCACGACGGTAACCGCCGCCTCGGCGACCGCCCGCCCCCGAACGGACTCCCCGGTTCGCTCCCGTCTTCGCTCTGCTCGCGCGCGAGCGCCCCGACGCGACCGTCGTCCACGTCCACCGCCCCTCTCACCGCCGTCCCGCTCCCCCCGCCCGCCCCGGGGTTCCCCGGTACGCCCAGAAGTTTCCCGAGGAATTCCGTCGTCGATTGTCGACGCAATCGCGGCGGAGACGTCGTCCTTCGCATGTTCCTTTCGCGTCGTCCCAATCCCCGTCGTCCCTCCACTGCTGGATTGCGGATTACTCTCGCGTCCGTCCGTCCGTCCGTCTCGCGTCTCGTCCGCGCCTCGTCGTCGTCGTCGGGCGCGACGAATAAGATTCGCGCGGTCTTCACGGATGCGCGCGCGCGCGCGGCGGATCGCTTCGCGCGTCGTCGAGTCGGATCGACGTCGACGCCACGTGGACCGTTTCGCGCGCGACCGCACACACACAAACACGTGGAGCGCTGATATCGCACGCGAAACCGACGATGACTGCGATCTATATCCCACGGTACGTTACGTAAGTGCGTACTATGTAACACATTTTACTATATATATGTGTGTATATGTGAATGTGTGCATGCGTTCGTCGATCTACCGTACAATCAATCGCGCGACATCTATCTCATCGTCATCGCATCGCATCGAGTCGAGTCGTCGTCGTCGGTGGGTGGGTGGCGGTGAGATTCTGGATCGGGCGCCGGGGGTCGGGACGTTCGCGGTATTGCCTTGCCGTCATTAAAAGAGGGAAAAGATGCCCGCGGCGAGCGACGGCTGGCGAGCGACGCGCGCGTGAAGCGCGCGTCCCGTGAAAGCGCTCTGTTTGACGTAGATCGCCGCGGGTCTATTTTTGTAAATCATCTTGTAGTCGATCGTTCGATTCAAATCGATTCAAATCCATCCATCCGAAGGATTGATCGATCTGACTCGACTCGACTCGACTCGACTCGTCTGAGCTTGAAATCTTGAGCGGTCACTACTGTTGCCGCACGACGACGACTTGCGGCTGCTGTTGCGGCTGCTTTTGCGTCCACGGCGATTCGCGTGGACATATGAAGCGACGACATATGAAGAGAACGATGACCGCAAAGGCGATGCAACCGATTGCGATGCCAGCGATTTCACCTTTGCTGAGGTCGTCGTCGTCGTCGTCGGTGGCGGCGTCGGTGGCGGCGCCGTCGCCGGTGGAGCCCGAGCTGGTGTATGTCATGACATCGTATGTCAAGACTGACCCAGGCTGGTTGCCTGGAACATAGGTCGGTTGCGGTGACAACTGAGAATTTTGGGCTCTGGTACAGCCAACTGAGAGGAAGACATTTTCAAGAACAATCGCTCCGTCGCCAACGGCGCCGTTCGTAGGCGCGTTGCCAAAGTTTGCAAAGGCGCCGTCGCGACACTCATCGGGCTGGGGGATACGCAAGAAATCGCCCCATACACCGGTAGAATCGTCGCGTTTGAAGACATAGATTCCGAGTTCGTTTGATGTAGTAGTATAAGACGCGGCCAAGAGGCCATTGGATCCAGCGATGTCGCCGTTCGTTCCAATCGTGTACCCAGACGGAACTGTCAACCTGTCAGCGAGCTCGTATTCGCCCGCAGACACGCTCCACGTGTACACGTACACGGACGAACCGAGACCACCGTCATCGTCGTTCGGCGCGCCGACGAAGATATCGTAGCTGTGCATGTGCACATTCGCCCCGAAAGAGACGGAAGCGTCCGAAACAGCGGCGGTATTGCTCGGAGAAGGGATGTTTTGTAACTCCGACCAGGAGTTTGGTGTTCCAATTACCGAACCGTCGCGCTTGTAGATTACGACTTCACCGTTTGTGTTCGCCCCCGATGCACCGAACGCGATGAAAAGGGTTCCTGTATTTTGGCTTATCATGTCAATCGAGTCGAAACCTGTGGTTACTATGACCTGCGTCTCGGCCCACTGAGAAGAAGAGAACTCAAAGATGTGAATCGTACTGTCAGTGCCGGCGTTGCCACACTTGACGAGCGCGTAATTATTAACGGTTCGCACTTGACTTCCGCAAGATGTTCGCTCACCACTCGGCGTCAAAACTGTACCAGGTTGGATTACTCCGTTGCCTCCGTTGGTGGCTTGTTCGAAAATCACGGCTCTGCCCTCTACAGGGTTCGGAAAGCTCGACGCATACGCCGGCTCGCCGACGATCATCCAGTACGCGCCGACGTCCACCGCGGCACCCCACGAAGTGTAGGGGGCCGTCGTGGCGGGCGTCGGCGGACCCACCCAGTCAGGAGCTCCGGTGAATTCGCGTTCGGGTATAAAGTCGACGCGCGTCCCTGCTTGATATCCCACAACGTATCGCCCGTCGTGATGACGCATCGAGTACGCGTATCCGTACACCCCAGAGTCTCCAAGCCTCCTGCTCGACGCATCGGTCACGTCCGTCCACTCACCCCGCGCGCGCTCGAACAAACCGCACGCAAAGGCTACGAACGCGACGAGCGCCCACCGAGCCCGGGGAACGGCAACGCCCATTCGCGCCGTGGGTGATCGTTCAAACGCGTCGACGGACGGACGGTCCGCGCGCGGGTCGCGGGGGGGTGGGGTGGTCGGAGAGAGCTGGTTTCGCTCGAACGACGCTTTTTCCGCGCCAGTTCCCGTCGCGGCGATTCGCGTCACGACCGAACGAGACGATCGCGCGGCGCGTACACTGACGCGTCGCGATCGTCGCGTTCGCTCGGTCGGTCGGTCGCTCGGTCGGTCGGTCGGTCGTCTCGATCGTCTCGATCGATCGGATACCCGACACACGTATTCAAGTATGTAATTAACCCGTGTATCGTACGAGTGAGACTCCATGGGTGCGAGCGATAAAAATTTAGGCGGACGACGAACGACGAAGGGGGGGGCCTGTCCGTCCGTCGGCAGAGCGTCGTCAAACGCTACCACGTCATCGCGCACACCCGCGCGTCAGCAGCGATGGTTGTTCGAATGCGTATCACCGCCGTCCTGGCGTTGTGCTTGCTCTCGCTCGTCTCCGGCGCGACGGCAAAGTTGCACAAACTCGATCACAATCCGATTCCCCACAAGTCGAAGAAAGTCGAGTCGAGTGCTCACGGTGCGCCCGCATCCGCAACTCCAACGAAGGGACGGCAGCTCTCCAGTTCGTGTTCTAATCACGATGCCTGCGGTGCCACTGAATACTGCTATGAGTCTTCGGCCACTGAAGGCGGGCAATGCTACCACTGTTACGGATGCTACGCCGACCGAGACTCTATCGATGGTCAGTGTCCGTCGAAGTGCTCGTACGCGGAGGGATGTTCTGTCCTTTACCCTTTCGATTACGGCGACAATGTATTCGTCCCTTCTGATGATCTCGACGACGACTACGACAACAATCCAGACAACAACTTATACGCCTATTGGGAATCGTGTGGAGCGTTCGGAAAGAAAGCCAACAGATGGTGTCAGTTACCAGACGAGCCCGAATACTGCTTTTCGAAGTCAGGCGACGACTGCTGTGAAGTAAACGGCGGTGCGGTCGCTGGTCTCGTCGTCGGTCTTGTTGTTGGTCTCACCGGCATCATCACGCTCATCTTATATTTCTGTGGTTGTTGCTGTTTCCGAAGAAAGCAAATCGTCGTGATGCAACAGCCGCAACAGATGCAACAACCTCAAGTTGTCGTCGTTCCCGCCGGTACACGATGAAGCCCGCACGTTGAAACAACATCCGTCTCGATAACACAGTGGTAGTCAAAGTTACCGCATTCAGGCTCTGTGTCTCTCGGCACTGGCAATCTGTGTGACTCTTCTGGTTTAAAATAAGTCTCAAATGTATCAATCAACCGCGTGGTTTTTCAGCTCACCACAACCGCATGCTTTTCCACGCACAAAGAATAAAATGAACGATGGCTTGATGTAATACCACACTCGGCGTCTGACACCAACCAAGCCTACGGAGCACGAAGCCTCTAACGATCGCGACAACACGCCCCAGTGAGTCCCATGCCAAAACTGCGGAGGAACGAGTACTTTCACGCGTGTTTGGATAGGAAACACTCGATGCGCGAGACGCATACACCGGTGAAAATGTCAAAATCATCTCCTTCGTTCAACGCGCTCGGTTCCACGAGCGCCGCGTTTGTGTGTTTGTAATCAAAACTTTATTGTTGATCTTTTACGAGTCGTCTCGTCGTCGTGGAACCGGGCGCGACGGTGCGTTCGCGTCGCGTTCGCGACGATCGGATGGATGCGCCGGAAACCTCTTCTTTCTGTCTGTCTGCCTCTGGCTCACATGGTGTGTTTTAGCGTGAGTATACGTTGTTTACTTACGTATTAAAACGTATCTTTAACGTGTCCGTGTGTCCGTCGTGCGTGGTCGGGCGCGGTCGAGCGCGGCGCGACGTCGGGTGGATGGCTCAGAGCGCGGCGCGTCGACGCGGTGCCCGTTTCGTCGTCCGTTCGCGGGGTTTGACGTTCGTCCGTTATCGCGCGCGCGAGGCGGGGAGTCGCCCTCCCCGTCGTCGTCGTCGTCGTCGTCGGTTCTCGTCGTCGTCGGCGGATCTCGTCGACAAGGGCGCGAGCTCGCCGGTCACCGGTTCGATCCGCGCGTGGATAGACAGACGACGAACGAAGGGTCGAGGACGCGCGATCGAGCGAGAGTGATCCGGTAAGATGTCGTCGTCGTCGTCGTATCATCACTCGTTACACCACCGCGGGGGTAAGGGTGGTTTCGGCGGCGCGTCGCCGGCGCACGGAGGACGCGGGTCGTCGTCGAGCCGACGCGGTCACTCGGGAAGCGGAAGCGTGCTTCGGCGAGTGCTCGCGTGGACGTGCGCGCTGGTGTTTTGCGGGGTCTTGGTGTACGGTGCGGTGGAGTACGGGAGCGACGGCGGGGGAGCCATGGGGGGCGGGGCGTCGGTGTGGAAGGATGGACCGCTGAGCGCGTTTAATCTGGCGGCGAGAAAGACGTCGACGAGAGAGCTCAAGAGGACGTGTGCGAAGAGCGTCGCGACGGAGGGGACGTTTATGGTGACCGGGGCCGCTGGTTTCGTCGGGAGTAACGTGGCGACGGCGCTCAAGGAGCGCGGGGCGGGAGTGGTTGGTTTGGATAACGTCAACGACTATTACCCGAGAGGTTTGAAGAGGAGCCGAATCGCAAAGCTTAAAGAGATTGGCGTGCACGTCGTTGAGGCGGATCTCAACGACGCGTCGACGGTGAGGAAAATATTGGATACGTGTCGCGTGACGACCATCGTGCACTTGGCGGCGCAGGCTGGGGTGAGGTACGCGGTGAAGAACCCGGGGGCGTACGTGCACTCCAACGTCGCCGGTTTCGTCACCTTGCTTGAAGAGGTGGTTCGCACGAAGAATCCGATGCCCAAGGTGATCTTTGCCTCGTCCTCGAGCGTGTACGGGTTGAACACAAAGGTGCCGTTCAGCGAATCCGACGTGACGGATTCCCCGGCGTCGCTCTACGCGGCGACGAAAAAGGCGGATGAACTCTTGGCGCACACGTACAATCACATTCACGGCGTCGCGCTCACGGCGTTGCGCTTCTTCACCGTCTACGGGCCGTACGGGCGACCGGACATGGCGTACTTTTCTTTCGCAAACAACATCGTAAAGGGAAAGCCGATTAAGATTTTCAAAAACGCTGACGGCGGCGAGTTGGCGCGCGATTTCACGTACATTGACGACGTCGTGCGAGGCACCATCGCCGCGTGCGACACGAGCGAGCCGAGCGGTAAAAAGCCGGACGGTTCCAAGCCTCCGTTTCGCGTGTACAACCTCGGCAACACCCATCCGGTGACGGTGAGCGATTTCGTGTCCACGCTGGAAAAAGCGCTGGGAAAGACGGCGAAGCGCGACTACGTGCCGATGCCCAAGACGGGCGACGTCCCGTTTACCCACGCCGACATTAGCGCCGCGAAGAGAGATTTGGGTTACAATCCGACCATCGCTTTGGACGAGGGCTTGAAAAACTTTGTCCATTGGTACGTTGAATATTACAAGGATGGGAAAAACGCCGAGGACACCAACTACGTGCCGATGTGACGACGGCGCGCGGCGACGACGCCGTCGTCGTCCGGGAACCACCCGGGAGGGATGAAAACGAAAGAATCCGACGATAACGTTTACGACTTAGCGCATCATTATTATACCGACAATTAATAGCGTCCGCCACGGCGCCACGACGTCCCCGTTCGATCGACCGACGACGATCGCGACCAAAAAAGTAACGTCGTTTCTCCACCCGTAATCGACATACCACTCTTTCAGTGGACACATCCCGTCCAAAAAGTCCCGTCTTAGCGAATATTCGTCTAGAATACAGCAAGGGGTATTGGTCTAGTGGTATGATACTCTCTTAGGGTTCCTGCGTGCTATGTACATAGTGGCACATCTGGAACGCGAGACACGATGCGTCGGTCGCGCGACGCGATGGTATATCATCATCACCGGGATAAAACGGCTACGATGCGAGTGACGAACTCGTAACGTGGCGACAATTTAACCTGGGAGTGGTCGTGGGTTCGATTCCCTCATACCCCCACCTTTTTTTGACTACAAATGATATTTATACCACTTAATTACGAGTCAAATGTCCGAGTTGTATTTTATCACACATATCGAGGGTGACCGACCAAGCGTCCTGTTGGTAACAGACGACAGACGACGACGACGACGACGACGACGACGCGCCATGTCGACGACGCACCCGAGCCGTGAGTTTTGTTGTGGATTCCGACGACGTGACGCTCGACGAATCGCGAGCGCTGCGAAACCGACGACGACGGCGACGACGACGACGACGCGACGACGACGACGGGTGAAGGCGTTGGCTTTAACGACATCGACTTCATCATCATCTTCTTCAAAGACGACTCGGACGCGGGCGGCGTCCGAGTCGTCCGCATCGGTATCGGCGTCAACCGATGGTTCGTCCTCGTCCCACCGGACGAACGCGCCGCCACCGAGGACGTGCGCGGCGGCGGCGGAAGAGGCGCGGTCGGTGATTCGAACGCTTCGAGACGCGCTGCTCTCGTCAGAGGCGACGGACGAATCACGAAAAACCACCGGGCGGACGCGGAAAATCCGAATCGAGCTCCCGCTCCCTTCGCTCGATTTGGGCGGGGACCGAATCGCGTATCTCGGCTTGCACGGACAAGCGGCGGATTGGAGCGGCGGGATGGAACAGCGATATCGCGTTACGCGCAAACTCATCGAAGAACACGCGCTCGCCGGGTACGATTACACGTATCACGGTTTACTCGATCGCGACGCCGAGGGTATGGGGTTGTGGACGTGCGGAGACTTTATGACGATGACGACGCACCCGAGCGACACGACGTTTGGGTACTTTATCAAACTCTTAAACGGCGAGTACGGGGGATTGGAAAAGATTCGCGACGACCCGACGCACCTCGTCGTCGTCGTCAACGCGTTTTGGAGCGGTAAAGGGGAATCTGTGGGCCAGCCTTGGGAGTTTGGGTTGAAGAAGGCGGCGCGGGAGACGCTCGGAGGTAGTAGCGGCGATTGGGAAAAGGCGTATTCGTGTAGACGCGCGAGAAGCGCGGCGGGCGTCGAAGGGACGCTCATTCGTCGTTGGCCGGGCGCGTGGCGATTGTTTGACGCCGACGGATACGACGTCGTGCGCGAGTGGGACGAAGAGCCAAGCAATAGGGAAATTGCCGAAGCCTTGAACGATTACGCCGGTCGACCCGAGGTGGCGGGGTTTAATCGCGCCGCGGCGGATACGTCGAGGGACGACGACGTCATCACGTGAATGTATCGTCATGTTTTTGTGTTGTGCTGTTGTTCGAGTTGTTGAAATTGAATCGCTACCGCTATCACTATCATTCGCTAGTTCTACTAAGTTTTACACTACCGCCATCCGTCGTCGGATGAGCACCGCGACGGTTTCAATCCATTTGGCGCTCGTCGGCGCGTGATCGAAACACGCCAATCGCTCAATCGCGAACCCGCGCTCGATAAATTTATCATCCATGTCCCGACGAAGCGATTTATAATCGCACGCGACGTAAATGACGATGTCAAATTCTCTCGAAACAAAATCGAGCGTTTTCGGGTCCAAACCACCGCGAGGAGGATCGACGAGGAGAACCGTCGCGGCGGCGGCGTTCGCTTTCGCGTTCCTCTGCGTCACCCACTCCTCCGCCGGCGCGCACACAATCTCCGCGCGATCTCCCACGTCGTTGCGCGCGAAATTCTCGCGCGCCGCCTCGACGAGTTCATCGTTAATCTCCACCGCGTACGCGCCCAAACTAAAGTACGGCGCGAGCGTCACCGAGTGATTCCCGCACCCGGCGTACAACTCGACGAATCGCGTCGGCGTCAATCCATCCTTCGTGAGCGCGCGGGCGACGTCACACAAGTAATTCGCCGTCTGTTCCGCCACGTCAGGGTTTGGGTTACTAAAAGACCCTTCTCTATGCTTGAAAACGACGGTTCTTCGTTCTTCCGCTTCTCGATCGCCGCCAGAGAACGTCGTCGTCGTCGTCGTCGTCTCTTCGAAGACGTAATCGCCCCTCCCGACGACGAGATGCGGCGAAATCTTCTTCCTCTTCCCAATCACCCCCACAACCGCGGGTTCAACCGCCATCATCCGCATCGCCATCGCTCTCCACGCCTCTTCGTCGAACGCATCGCGATCGTGCGTCGTGCTCACGACGATTTCCGTCGCCGCTCGATTACTCAATACGCTCGCCGCGCGCATCGACGAGGACGCGCTACCGTCCCCATTCTCCTCCTCCACGTGCGCGATCGAACGCAAGAGCGCATCCACGCCTCGACGCACCCCCTCGCTCTCTTCTCGCACGACGCGTCTCGCATCGAAAACGTCCATCAATTCCCCTCCGTTCGGCGTCGTCGTCATCAAACGCAAACGCGCCGAAACCGCCCGAGCGCTTCTCCCGGCATCTTCTTCTCGCCGCCGCGGCGCCGGCGGTTTCGGCGCGACCCCGAAACTCGCCCGAGTGCGGTGTCCATCGATCCTCGGCGACGCGAACGCCTCGACGCGTTTAAACCTCTCGCTCTTCGGCGCCGCGTCGAACGTTCGCGTCACCGAGCGCACTTTTTCTTCAAACGAGCGCATCGCTGACGCGTCGTCGTCGTCGTCGTCGTCGTCGTCGTCGTCGTCCCGCGTCGTCGCGCCCGCGGTCCCGCCCTCGCGTCGGCGACGACGCGCGCACCGCGACGACGACGGTCGCGACCCACCGACGGTGGTCGAACGCGTCGCCGCGAAGAGTCGCCGCATCGCTCAAAAAGTGCGCGCGCGCGCTCGACTGACGTCACGACACACCGCGACGCGTTCGACGACGACGACGACGACGACCTCGACGACGGAGAGACGGAAGAGAAGAGAAGGATCGACATGCAGACGGCGATGACGACGACGACGACGGCCCGCGCGACGACGACGACGAAGTACGCGGTTTCGATGCGAATTCAGCGACACCGACGCGTGAGCGTCGTTACGCGCGGAAACACCGGGCGGCGCGCCGACGCGGCGCTGACGACGAGCACGACGAGCGGTGCGATCACCGATCGTCGTCGTGTCTTCGCCCCGGGACGACGAACGAACGCGACGGGCGTCGTCGTTCGCGCCGCGGCGGCTGGTGACTCGGACGACGAGGGTACCTTTATGGAGGGCATCGACGTCCACGCGGCGCTCGACGCGGGTTTCGGATCGATCGCTTTGCTCGGTGCCACGGCGTTGAGCTTGATTTTGGCCAACAGTGCGCTCAGTGGACCGTACCTGAGCTTTTGGCACGCCCACGTCGGGCCGGCGGCGCTGGCGTTGAACATGTCGTTGCACCACTGGGTCAACGAGGGGTTGATGGCGTTGTTCTTTTTCGCCGTCGGATTGGAAATCAAACGCGAATTCGTGCACGGGTCGCTGCAGAGCCTGAAACAGGCGGCTTTGCCGTGCATCGGGGCGCTCGGTGGGATGGTGGTGCCGATGTCGATGTATTTGCTGTGTAATAACCCGGCGATGAGCGCGGCGGCGGTTACGGCGGGTTGGGCCATTCCGATGGCGACGGATATCGCGTTCGCCATGGGGGTGTACAACTTTTTTAAGAATAAGATGCCGTCGGGCGTCGCGGCGTTTTTGTTGACGTTGGCCACCGTGGATGATCTCGGGGCGATCGCCGTCATCGCGGTGTGCTTTGCCAAGTCGTTGACGATGTCGTACATCGCGGGGGCGTGCGCGGCTACGGCGGCGCTCTTCGTCGCGTGCAAGAAAAACGTCACCAACATGGCTGTCTACGCCGGGCTTGGCTCGGCTCTTTGGTACTGTTTGTTGCAGGGCGGTATCAACGCCGACGTCGCGGGCGTCATCGCGGCGTTTGCCGTGCCAGCGCACGCCGCGGCTCCGGCGGGAAGCAAGGCTACGCCCGAGCACGAAGGCGGCGAGCCAACGCTCCTCGATCACTTGGTGCACAAGTTTGCCCCGCTTTCGGCGCTCGTCATCATGCCCCTCTTCGCCTTGGCCAACACGGGCGTTCCGCTCGACGCCTCGATGGTGTCCGGCATCCTCACCGAACCCGTCGGCCAAGGTATCATGCTCGGTTTACTCCTCGGTAAGCCCGTCGGCATCGCCGGTTTGTCCTGGCTCGCCGTCAAGTCCAAGGTTGGCAAGCTTCCGCACGGGATGAACAACACCCACCTCATCACTGTCGGTCTCCTCGGCGGTATCGGTTTCACCATGTGCTTGTTCCTCGTCGAGATGGCGCTGGCGAACAACCCGGCGGCGGCGAACGTCGCCAAGCTCGCCGTGTTGGCTTCGTCCACGTGCGCCGCCGTTCTTGGCGCCTGTCTCATGGCGCGTCTTCCGGATGCGGAAGATCAAAAGCTCAAGACGGCGTAACTGATGAACAAGAAAATAAACAAATAAAGACACGATACTACTACCGGTAGTCTCTTCTTTTGATAAAAGTGATAGTATAACAATTAGTAGTACTCCTGGATCGGCTCGCGCGCGACGCTTCGGCCGTCGATGGCGCGCGCGACGCTCTCTGAAAATCTCGATGCCTCAGCAAAGGCGCGATCGGATGGATACACGGCGTACGGATCGTACGCGTTGACGAATGGGCGCATTTCCTCTGGCCAATACACCCAAAACAAAGCGCCCTGAATGTACCCGTCGCGGTCGTCGACGGCGCTTCGGTACACCTGCGAAAAGACATTTCTGTAATACGTCGCCACTTGTCGCTCGTTGCGCGGCGTCGCGACGCGAGCGATGACCGTTCGTCGACCGGAATTATCCGCGGCGCGGGTGAGCGCTCGAGCGCCGCCGGGCGCAGCGCCGAATTCCTCGACGACGAGCGGTTTGCCGAGCAACAATTTGGCGTCTTGCTCGTGCGCGCGAATCCATTCGCGGGTAAATCGTTCCGAGTTCATCGCGACCGATGGGGCGTAGACGCCCCAGTTGTCTTTCCATAGGTGGCACGTAACGTAATCGATGTGCGGCGAGGCGTGATTACGGACGAAATCTTGCCCCGTCGTCGCCGCCCAAGCCGCGGGATTGGCGTCGACGTTTTCTGAAGGCGAATCCGCGGCGTAGAATCCTTCCTCGCCAATCGTGAGCATGTGGTTCGGATCGATCGATTTCACAAAGGCTGCCATCTCATCGATCCAACGCTGCAGCGCGTCGCCGCATCCGCGACACCGCGGTTCGTTTATCAAATTCCACGCCGCGATGGTTCCGTCGTCGCGATACTCTCTGCCACCCTTCATCGCGTTTTTGCGCGTTAAAATCTTTCCAACGCGCTCCTTGTACACTCGTCGGCACTCTTCACGACTGAAGAACGCCGCGTCGTCATCGGAGTCGTCATCGGAGTCGTCATCGGAATCGTTCGTCATTCCGACGACGCACGCCGCTTTATCGTCGTTGTGAAAATAATCGCTCAGCGCCAACACGACGTACACGCCCAATCTCTCCGCCTCGGCGACGATCCAATCGACACCGATCATCACGCGCTCTCGTTCTTCATCCGTGAAATTCTCTCGATCCCCGTGCACGGAGAACGCCCAGGTGCGCGCGACGTTCATTCCCGCGTCTCTCGCGCTTCGCATGGCTTTGGACGCCATCGCTCGACCATCCGCGTTCGCGGCGTCAAATCCAAAGGACCCTCGTCGAGTCGTCATTTCCGACGCGAGCTCCGTCAGTCCGTACGCGTTAAAACCTCGAAAAACCACGCGCGCGTCGTCGTCGTCGCCGTCGCCGACGAGGAACCGTCGTCCATCCGTACGAATGAAGGACGTTCCGAACGCGTTCGCGTCCACCCGACGAGCCGCAAACGTGAAAGCCGCGCACGCGACGACGATGACGTGCATCGCAAAAACACCACCACCACAACGACGACGCTCGAAGAACACGATTGATGGACGCATCGATCGATCGAACGCTCGCGTCGAGCACTCACGACGACGTTCGTTTCTCTTCCATCCGACCCGCGCGACCGACGTTCGGTCGCTTCAACCTCGGCCGCGCGAACCAAAATTCCAAATTCCAATCGTCAATCCCCGTGTCGTCGATCGAGCGACCGCGTGCGGCACACCACCGTCGAGACGAGACGTGTGCGGTTCGAATCGTCGCGCGAATGCAGCGCGCGGCGTCGACAAATCGACGGATGGCGTCGCGTTTTCATCGTCTTCAGTGTGACATGACTCACTCACGACAACCAAAACCTCGAAGCG
>Ga0181588_10000859_pt1 | contig 26858 bp, 28 predicted proteins | sample 071ome_26_FD_148607 | JGI IMG/M metagenome (GOLD analysis project Ga0181588, IMG submission 148607) | Coastal salt marsh microbial communities from the Groves Creek Marsh, Skidaway Island, Georgia - 071409BT metaG (spades assembly) | ecosystem: Environmental > Aquatic > Marine > Intertidal zone...
TAACTGGTCGTCAAACATGAGTGAGGTTCTCGTTAAAGGCGGTTTCGAAGAGGCGCGACTGATGCAGGCGGTCTAACTTATCTGTTTGAGTGCGGCCTGAGTGGCAGGTCGGTCGAGCATGCTTTGATAATGCGCCATCAGTCGCGGCAGAGTAGCGACGTCGACACCATCGCTTTCAAGCCACGAGCAGATGGTAAAGAGATAGGGGTCGCAGATCGTATAGGCTTCGCCGTGTACCCAGGGTCCTTTAAGAAAATCATCTTCGATTAGCCGCATCACGGCGGTCATCGATTCCGGAATCTTCTGCTTCAACGCCTCAAGCGCGTGCGGATCATCTGTCCAGCGCGTGCCACGCATTCGATGTGCATGGGCCACATGTACCGTTGAGGCAAGGTAACTGTTGAATTCCTGAATCTTGGCAAAGATAAAGGGATCATGGGCGCCGACCAGAGAATCAGAACCAAAACGCTGAGCGACATACAGCAGGATGGCAGGAGTCTCGGTGAGGATCCCTGACTCCGTAATCAGGGCAGGTACCCGGCCCTTGGGATTCACGGCCTGATAGGCAGCCTCTTTTTGCTCGTTGCGAGAAAAATCCAGCACTGAAAGTTCGTAATCCGCCTCCACCTCCTCCAGGAGGATGACCGAGGCGAGCGCGATACTCCCGTTGGCGGCAAAAATCTTGAGCATGGAAATTCCTGAGATGGGTTGGACAGCGGATTTTGCCCTAAAAAGTGGCCCCTGTACCGGTGCGGGACTGATCCTGAAGTAATTTATTTTTGGAATAACGCTCATAAGGGTGAGGGTATTTGGGTTCTGCGATCCAGAATGGTTGTTAGGCCGGAGAAAGTGAAATTGTTGCTATCATCTGCGCTTCGAAACCGGAGGGAAATTCATGAGTTTTACGGGCACCGACCGATACGTCGCGACCGAGGATCTGGCAATGGCGGTGAATGCCGCCGTGACGCTGGAAAGGCCACTGCTGATTAAAGGTGAGCCGGGTACCGGCAAGACGATGCTGGCAGAGGAAGTGGCTGCCGCACTCAACAAGCCATTAATCCGCTGGCATATCAAATCGACGAGCAAGGCCCAACAGGGGCTCTACGAGTACGATGCCGTATCGCGCCTGAGGGATTCGCAGTTGGGCGATGGGCGTGTGGGGGAGATCGGCAACTACATCCGCCCCGGCAAGCTCTGGGAAGCCTTCGACTCGCCGGAGCAGGCAGTGCTGCTGATCGATGAGATTGATAAGGCCGATATCGAATTTCCCAATGACCTGCTGCTGGAACTCGACCGGATGGAGTTCTTTGTCTATGAGACCGGTGAAACGATTGCGGCAAAGCATCGACCGATTGTGGTGATTACCAGCAACAATGAAAAAGAGCTGCCCGATGCGTTCTTGCGCCGGTGTTTCTTTCATTTCATCTCGTTTCCCGATAAGTCCACCATGGAAAAGATTGTCCAAGTGCACTATCCGGATATTCGCAAGACGCTCATCCGGGAGGCGCTCGATGTCTTTTTTGAAGTGCGCGATGTCCCCGGCCTCAAGAAAAAGCCGTCCACTTCCGAGTTGATTGACTGGCTTAAGCTGCTCATGGCAGATGATATTCCAGAGGAAATCCTGAAGTCGCGCGATCCCAGCCAGGCGATTCCTCCGCTGTACGGTGCTTTGCTCAAGAATGAACAGGATGTCCATATGCTGCAGCGCCTGGCATTCATGGCGCGCCGGGAGAGTTCCCCCAACTAGCCCACTGCGGAACACCTCTTTTGCTGATCAGTTTCTTTCAAACGCTAAAGCAATCCGGTATCCCCGTATCGGTCAAAGAGTACCTGATGCTGCTGGAGGCGCTTCAGGCACGGTTGGTGTTTGCGTCTGTTGATGATTTCTATCTTCTCGCTAGAGCATGTCTTGTCAAAGACGAGAAGTACTTTGACCGCTTCGATCGGGCCTTCGGCGCCTGGTTCAGCGAGATGGAGAGCATTGACGACATCATTAATGCCCTGATACCGGAAGATTGGCTGCGGGCCGAACTAGAGAAATATCTCACCGATGAGGAAAAAGCCAAGATCGAATCGCTCGGCAGTCTTGAAAAGCTGTTGGAGGAATTTCGCAAACGCCTGGAAGAGCAGGAGAAGCGTCACTCCGGAGGGAGCAAATGGGTTGGGACCGGCGGGACATCACCGTTTGGCAATAGCGGGTATCACCCGGAGGGCATCCGGGTAGGCGGAGAAAGTCGTAACCGCAGCGCCGTCAAAGTCTGGGAAGAGCGCCAGTACCGTAATCTGGACGACTCAATCACGATCGGCACCCGCAGCATCAAGATGGCCTTAAGGCGACTGCGTAAATTTGCGCGCAACGGTGCCGAAGAGGAGCTTGATTTGGAGGATACGATCCGTTCGACTGCCCGCAACGCGGGGTTGCTGGATATCCGCATGGTGCCCGAGCGCCACAACGCGGTAAAGGTGCTGGTGTTTTTTGACGTTGGCGGATCAATGTATCCCTATGTCAGAAGCTGTGAGGAGTTGTTTTCTGCGGCACGCAGCGAGTTCAAGCATCTGGATTACTACTACTTTCATAATTTCTTCTATGATTTTCTGTGGCGCGACAATCATCGCCGACGCAACGAAACCATTCCCACCTGGGATGTGCTGCATACCTACCAGCAGGACTACAAGGTCATTATTGTGGGTGATGCCTCGATGGCGCCGTATGAAGTCGTGAGCGTAGGGGGCAGTGTCGAGTATATGAACCGAGAATCCGGCGTGACCTGGATGGGGCGCCTTAAAGAAAATTTCGAAAAAGTGATCTGGCTGAACCCAACGCCCAAGGCGCACTGGGGCTATACCCAGTCGATCGGGCTGATTCAGGAACTGGTGGAAGACCATATGTATCCGCTCACGCTGGAAGGTCTGGATCAGGGTGTTCGTCATCTGGCGAGCTAGCCTGGAGCCGTCTCGATTTGTCTAGATTGCCGATAACGCCGACCGAGTTGGCTAGCCTGGTGGGGGTCGAGACCGGGGTATCAGATTGGATCACAGTAGACCAGTCGCGGATCAATGCCTTTGCAGCGTGTACTGAAGACTTTCAATTCATTCACATCGATCCTGTTGAAGCGAAAGAGAAAGCGGGTTTTGACAACACGATTGCACATGGATTTCTGGTTTTGTCGTTGTTATCCCATTTCGCAGTGCAGGCGGCGGTTGCGCTGGAGCGGGCCCAGGTCAGCATCAACTATGGCTTTGAGAAATTGCGTTTTCTGACTCCAGTGGTGAGTGGAACCCGGGTTCGCGGTCGTTTTGTACTGGCCGATGCGGCAGAGCGAAAACCCGGCCAATGGCTGCTTTCCTACGATGTCACGGTTGAAATTGAGGACGAGCCCAAACCCGCAATCGTCGCTCGTTGGCTGATTCTCCAGGTTCTCGATAACGCCAACGCGTGACGAAAAAAGCCAACAACCCCAGCACCCTCGCTGCATAGATGGCTGAATCCATCCGCCCAGTCGTTTCCCAAAGCGCTGGAAACGTTCATTCGGTAGCAACGGCTTTCTTCGGTCGGTTTGCGCATACCCCAAGCCGCGGCGCGCTTGAAATCCTTAACGACACGCTGGTGCTTGTTGATGATAAGGGGATGATTAGCGATGTGCTGACGCCGGCCGATCCAAATTTTCAGGAAGCCTTTGATCAGGTCACAGCCTCCGGCCGGTTGGTGCGTTCGGGGAAAACCCGCATGTTTCTTCCCGGCATGGTGGATCTTCACGTGCATGCGCCCCAGTGGCCGCAACTCGGCAGAGCATTAGATCTGCCGCTGGATGAGTGGCTTAACACCTGCACTTTTCCACTGGAGGCACAGTTTCGAGACACAGCGCTGGCACGTAGCGTCTACCCTGATCTGGTTGCCACGTTGCTGGCTCACGGGACGACGACAGCAGTGTATTTTTCAACCATCCACAGGGAGGCCACCCAGGTGCTCGCCGAGGTCTGCCTTCAGGCGGGGCAGCGATCGTTCATCGGCAAGGTAGTCATGGATGATCCTGAGCAATGTCCAGACGACTACCGCGATGCGTCCACCGCTCAGGCGATTGACGAAACCGAGCGCTTTATCGATTTTGTCCGAGAACTTTCAGGTAACGGGGCAGATCTGGTTCAGCCAACGGTTACGCCAAGGTTTATTCCGAGCTGTACGCATAGCGTATTACTGGAGCTGGGCCGCGTTGCTGACCAGATGGACTGTCGCGTGCAGACGCACTGCTCGGAAGGAGATTGGGAGCATCAGTTTGTGCTCGAGCGCTACGGACAAAGCGATACTGCGGCACTGTCCGATTTAGGTCTTTTACGGCGGGGCTCCGTGTTGGCCCACTGCAATTTCATTTCTCCAACCGATATGGAGATGATAAAAGGTGCTGGTACTGGGATCGCACATTGTCCGATCTCCAACGCCTACTTTGCCAATTCGGTGTTTCCTTTGAGAAGGGCGCTGGATGCCGGTGTTAATGTAGGTATGGGAACAGACATATCTGCAGGCCCGAGTCCCTCGATTTTTGAAAACGTCCGGTTCGCGATCGCGGCATCACGGATGCTTGAGGAGGGTGTTGATCCAACCGTTGCGCCAGAGCATCGGGGCACGTCAGGATCCCGAATCGATTTTCGTGAGGCACTTTGGGTTGCAACGGCGGGAGGTGCACAGGTGCTGGATATTCCCGTCGGGTTATTTGAGAAAGGCCGCTACTTTGATGCCATCCTCGTGGATTACCCTGAACCACAGGGTGCGTCTTCGGCAGGTTCCGACAACGATGGTGAGGATCTCATACAGTCGTTGCTTTATAACGCGTCCCGCTCCGATATCCGGTGCGTTTGGATAAACGGCCGACTGACGCACAGCCTCGACGTGGCGTTAGGGGAATCGAACAGTTGATACAAAAAACTCGTGCGCATTCGGATGGCTAAATCACCTCAGTTCTGATTACATCTCAATATGGCATTTCGACGAATCAAACAGTTTCTAAGACGACGCAAGCTAGCCAAGGCTGGAATAGTCGTCGACGTCTCTTGTCGGTTTGTCTCTTATGGCGCCCGTTCGGGAGTGTGGAGCATCGTGCCCGAGGCATTGACGGGAGGCGTGGTCTACTCGGCGGGAGTCGGCAACAACATCGCCTGGGATCTTGCCATGATCGAACACCATCAGGTGGAATTGCATGCTTTCGATCCTACACCGCGGTCAGTGCGATGGATCACAGAAGAGGCACTGCCCTCACAATTTCATTTCCATCCGCAGGGGGTTGGCGCCATTGACGGCGCACAGGCGTTTTCAGAGCCCAATCGGGAGCGCAAGTTCAATTACACCCGTGCAGATCTTGGCGATCCGCAGGATAAAGTAGTGCAGTGTGAGGTCAGAAGACTGGACACCCTGCGTCAGGAGCTGGGACATCAAGAGATCGACATCCTCAAGATGGATGTCGAGGGAGAAGAGATGTCGGTCCTGCCCGACATGCTTGCCTCAGGTATCCAGCCAGGTCAGTTGCTGGTCGAATTTCATTACAACTATCCGCAAATCCCTTTCAGTGATTTCCTTGGCCTGATCTCACAGTTACGGGATTCAGGTTACCGAATATTTCATATCTCCGAGCGCGGTTATGAATTTGGCTTTATTCACCGCCGACTGCTGCCCAAGGACCCAACATGATCAATAGGCGTCGTATTTAAGATTGAGGAAGGCCAGGTCCGCTAGTATCGTGGCTCGTTAGAAAAGGAGAAAAGTCATGAATGTGCTCAAAACCACCGAACTGATGACCGTGCGCCAGCATGGTGCCATGGAGTACACCACGCCGCCTTGCGATCTTGATGAGGTGCGCCGATACCGGCTCGGGCGAATTCAGGAAGAGCTCGTCCGACAGGACCTCGCCGGAATCATTCTTTACGATCAGTTGAATACGCGTTATGCCACGGACGCGACCAATATGCAGATTTGGTGCTCTCACAACGAAGCGCGTTATGTTTATGTGCCTGCCAGCGGCGGAGCGTTAATTTTTGAGTACGGTGGCAAGAACCTCTTGTCGGAGGGTCTGCCTGGCATTGATGACACCATTAAGCCCGTATCGTTCTTTTATATGTCTGCCGGTCAACATGTCGCCGAGCGGGCCAAGAAATGGGCCGTTCAAATGGACGCCATTATTCGGGAACATAGCGGGGGTAACCGCCGGATCGCTATCGACCGGCTGGCGCCTGTCGGCGTTCAGGAAATGGAAGCGTTGGGATACGAAGTGCACGATGGATTCACCGTAATGGAGAAAGCGCGCGAGATCAAAAGCGCGGGTGAGATCGCCCTGATGCGAAAATCCATCGAAGTCTGTGAAAGCGCGATTCAGCAGATGCGTGAAGCGATGAAGCCTGGGATCACAGAAAATGCGCTGTGGGCCGAGTTACATCATGGCAACATCGCCGGCGGCGGAGAATGGATAGAAACGAGGCTGCTCTCGTCTGGGCCGCGCACAAATCCCTGGTTTCGGGAATGTTCAATGAGGCCCATTGAAAAAGGGGATATGGTCAGTTTCGACACCGACCTTGTGGGCCCTTATGGTTATTGCTGCGACATGTCACGGTCATGGATTTGTGACGCCGAGCCGGACGATGAGCAGCGAAGGTTGTATGCTGCAGCCTACGAGCAGATAAAGCGCAATACGGAACTGCTGAAACCGGGCCTGGGGTATCGGGAACTTACTGAAAAACTCCATCCCATGGCCGATGAATATATCCCGGGCCGCTATAGCGTTGCCATGCACGGTGTGGGTCTGTGTGATGAGGCGCCGGCGATCTATTACCCGCAGGACTATGACGAGGTAGGCTACGATGGCGTTTTTGAAGAAGGTATGGTCATCTGCGTAGAGGCGCTTATCGGAGCTGAAGGCGGCAAAGAGTGTGTGAAACTGGAGGAACAGGTATTGATCACAGCGGATGGGCACGAGCAGTTGACGACCTATCCGCTGGAAGACCACTGGGTTTGAGCCCATCCTCTTCGCGATGCAGATTCTTCTAGATATTTAAAGCCCCGATGATCTCGCAGGATCTGGTCGAAACCTATCAGCGAGACGGTGTCGTGTGTCTGCGAGACGCTATCCCGGAAAAGTGGCTGGCACTTGGGCGCGAGGGTATTGATCAGAACCTCAAAAACCCCGGCCGCTTTTTCAGAGACCATACCCCGACGGGCGCCTCAAGTCGTTACGTCTTTGAGTATTGGACCTGGCCCCAAACCCCTCCGTTTGAGGATGTCATCAGGAACTCCCCGCTGGGCGAAATTGCCGGCACGCTGATGCAGGCGAACCATGTTCATATGGTGATGGATAACTGGTTCATGCGCGAAGCAGGCGCGAGCAACGGTGCTCCCTGGCACCACGACGAGCCCTATTTTGATTTCGAGGGGACGCTTTGCATCATTTGGATTCCGCTTGAGCGAGCTCCGATTGAGGATGGCCTCACTTTTGTCCGTGGCTCACATCGGTGGGGCCAACTTTATGTCGCGCCAGAGTTCAGCGAGAACGTGCCCTTTGTTTGCGAAGGAAGCCAGTATCAACCGGTACCTGACATCGACGCCCACTCTGAGGATTACGAGTTTCTTTCGTGGGAGGTCGATGTGGGTGATTGTCTGGTGTTTGATTTCAGGACCCTGCATTGTGTGACCAACAGAGATCAGTCAGCTCAGCAATCGCAGCGCCGGATGACGTTCCGTTTTGGAGCAGACGATACGGTCTTTTCCCCTCGGGGTAGGTGGACAGAGGAAACCTCGGCTTATCTGATGGGTCTTGGCCAGAAGCCCGGCAGTCCGATCGACTGCGATTTGATGCCAAAGGTGTGGGCGACAGCCTGATTGCTCATATGAGCCCGGAAACTATTTTCCGAGTGGCCCGGCGATGACAGCTCCGATGAACGTTCTCTTTTTGATGGCCGATCAATTGGCGCCGCACTTTCTGCCGGCCTATGGTCATCGGGTCGTCAAAACCCCAAGGCTTGACGAAATAGCGGAAAAAAGCCTCATTTTCGATGCCCACTACTCGAATTCGCCCCTGTGTGTTCCAGCCCGGGCAGGGTTGATGACAGGCCGGATGCCGTCGGCGATCGACTGCTTTGACAGTGGCTGTGATTACCCGTTCTCTGTCCCGACTCTCGCACATTATCTGCGAGTCGGTGGCTATGAGACCGTGCAAAGCGGTAAAGCGCACTTTATCGGCCCGGATCAGTTACATGGTCTCGAGAAGAGACTGACGACAGATATCTGTCCTTCCGATAATTGCTGGTACGGCATCTGGGATGATCCCGACCGGATTCTCGACTGGTTCCACACCCTTGAAAATGCGGCAACAGCCGGGATTGCTGAACGGTCCAGCCAGCAGGATCATGACTTTGACGCAGCACATACCGCGGTCCGCTGGCTGTATGACTATGCCCGCGGCCCCAAACAGCGGCCGTTCTTTCTGAAAGTGTCTTTCACTCATCCGCACGATCCTTATGTCACGCCGCCGGCCTATTGGAACCGGTATCTGGATGACGAAATCGATATGCCGATCACCCCCAACATTCCGGTGTCAGACCGTGATCCCCACGGGCAGTGGCTTTACCGGCACTATGATCGCGGAGAATTCGAGATAACCGACGATCATGTCCGGAGAGCGCGGCATGGCTATTACGGCTCCGTCTCGCTGGTGGATGATCTCGTAGGACAGGTGATGGACGCCCTGAAGGCGGCACGGCTCGATCAGAACACCATCGTTGTTTTTACGGCCGATCACGGAGATATGCTGGGCGAGCGGGGCGCCTGGTACAAGATGAGTTTTTACGAACGCTCCTGCCGCGTCCCACTGATGATCTCGATTCCGGGTGAAGAGGGCGGACGGCGGATCAGCCAATGCACATCGCTCATCGATCTGATGCCGACCTTGCTGAATCTAACCCTCGACAAGGGCTGCGCCGATCTCGTCGAGCCGATAGAAGGGCGCAGTCTGCTAGGCCTTATCGGCGGCGATTCAGACGGTTGGGACGATCAAACCCGTTCTGAGATTCTGTTTGAAGGTGTCAGCGCGCCTGGTTTGATGATTCGCCGGGGTTCAAGAAAATACGTCCACTGGCAGGGGCGGCCGTGCAGTCTTTTCGATCTTGCCTCCGATCCTGAAGAGAGCAATAACCTGGTTGCGCATTCCGCGCATCAAGACGAAGTGGCAGCCTTCGAAAGCCAGGTGCAGCGTGAGTGGCCGTTTGAGGCCTTAACCGAACGGATCCTGATAAAGCAACGCCGAAACGCACTGGTGCACCGGGCGTTAATGACGGGACAGCATACGCCGTTTGATTTCCAACCCTTTGACGATGCATCAAAGCGGTTTTATCGGGGCCACGGTAACTGGCATGAAGCGGAAGCCAGAGACTTTCTGAGATTTGATCTTCCCGAGAAACAATAGAAGCGGCTGCGGAGAATTCGGCATAATCGGCTGAATTGGTCCTAGAGCCCCAGAGCAAGGAAGAGAAATGGCTATTGAAGATTTCTTTAATCAGAATACGATCGTTGATCTGAGTTTTTTTAATTTTCGTAATTCGGTTACGGCAGCCTATTTCGCTAACGACAAACTGGAAGTCCAGAAGGTCAACGATAACTTCCGCTCATTTTTCCCTATCCTGGGCAATGTCACGAATGTTTATTTCCCGGATGTGCTTGAACAACTGGGGGTTTCGGGAGAACAGATTGATGAGTTTGTTCTGAAAATTGAGAAAGAGGGTCAAATTCTGATTCCCGAGGTACAGATGGACATCGACGGGAATGTTCGGGTTTATTCGTTGCTTTCCACCCATACCACCGACGCCGTTTTCCCCTACCTTAATGGAGTCCAAGGTCAGTTCGTGGACCGTACCCAGGAATGGCATCTCAAACGTGATAAAGAGTCCCTGCTGGAGGAGCAGCTCAAGAATCAGGAACTCATCTCGAGCAAAACGCGGGAACTTGAGCGGCTGGCCAATCGGCTGGCCCAGTACCTTTCTCCCCAGATCTATGAAACGATCTTCTCAGGAAAAGAATCCGCAGAGGAGACCTACACCCGAAAAAACCTGACTGTGTTCTTCTCCGACATTGTGCAGTTTACCGATATGAGCGATTCTCTCGAGCCTGAGAAGTTGGCCAAGGTGATCAATTCTTATCTGTCCGAGATGACCCAGATTGCGCTCGATTGTGGAGGCACCATCGACAAGTTCATCGGTGATGCGATTCTGATCTTTTTTGGAGACCCAGAGACGCGAGGGGAGCGGGAAGATGCTTTAGACTGTATCGACATGGCAACCCGAATGCAGACGCGAATCAGGGAAATGCAGGGCTACTGGAAGACAAACGGTGTTTCTGACGGCTTTAAGGTCCGCATGGGTATTACCTCAGGCTATTGCACGGTCGGTAACTTCGGTTCCAACCAGAGAATGGATTACACGGTGCTCGGCAAACCCGTCAATCTTGCCGCCAGACTGCAATCGCTGGCAAAGGCGGACCAGATTCTGATTTCTGACACAACGCGCTCGCTGGTGGAGCAGCAGGTGGATTGCAGCTTCGTGGATGAGGTGCAGCCAAAAGGGTTTTCCCGACCGGTCAAGTTTCACTCGGTTGACGGATTTAAAGAGGCTCATCAGCGCGAGAGTGCCAGTCTCAGTCGCACGCTGGATCACATTGAGGTTAATGTCCTGGACAGTTCCGATATTCCCGCAGCCATGAGCGAGCTCAAGCAGATTCAAAAAGAACTTGAAGAACAGATCAGAAATGCCGGTCAGAAAAAGGGAGACGACGCCTGAATGAATGCCCGAAATCGGAGTCAGAAGATGACTCAAGAAATAAGGGAGAGAGTCCAGTGACCGATCCCTCCTGGGTACAGCGAAGATTGTCAGGCGAAGGTTTGCCCCTCCTGATTGATGGCGGTATGGGAACCGAACTTGAGAAGTCCGGTGTTCCGATGGATGGCAAAGTCTGGAGTGCCCGCGCCATGTTGTCGCATCCGGATAAGGTGCGCGACGTGCACGAGCGCTATATCCGGGCTGGCGCGGAAGCCATTATCACCAATACGTTTTCTTCAGCCCGACATATGCTGGAGCCGGGAGATCTCGGCGCCGAAGTAAGAAACCTCAACCTCAAGGCAGTGGAGCTCGCGCGCCAAGCCCGCGATACTGCCGCCACCTCATCGGTTGCGCTGGTCGGCTCTATCTGTGAGTGGTCATACGATGAGCATCCCGCCTGGAATTCGCCCGAAGTGGTGGGGCAGGCAGCAGCGGAGCAGGCCGAGATTCTGGCCGAGGCCGGGGTTGAGTTTCTTGCTGTAGAAATGTGCGAGAGGGTAGAACTGTCGGATGCGGTTGTCGAGGCGGTTATCCGTGTTGGGCTTCCGGTCTGGCTCGGGGTCAGTGCACGCCGACATCGGGATCAAGAAAGGTTGTCATCGTTCGGATATCCGGAGCGTGATTTCGAAGAGGTCGTGAGAGTGGTTTCCCGATATCCCGCAGCCATTATCAACGTCATGCATACCCCGGTTTCCGATGTCGGTGCGGCACTTGAAGTGGTGCGCAGTCATTGGAAGGGGCCTGTAGGGGTCTATCCCGAATCGGGCGAATTCATGATGCCAAACTGGAATTTTGTTGACGCCATTGATCCAGCAACGTTGGCTGAGAATGCCGTTTTATGGGCGAATGACGGTGTCCGGCTGATCGGTGGCTGTTGTGGTTTGGGTCCTGACCATATTGCGGCCGTGTTGCAGGCACTGAATTCCTAACGGTAGTCTCCAGCGGCCGACGACGTGGCAGCCAGAGTTAGTCCGTCGTCGTTATCCAGTCGATAACGTAGTCCTGCAAGTCGTCTTCAGGGATCTGTGTTTCTGAAACAATACGACCACTCACCTTCAGCGAATCGGGATCCATCAAAGATCTGCGACCCTCATGCATCAGACGATAGGCGCACGTAGAAGGCATGATGTCCAGAAGCGACAGGTTCTCCGGGGATAACTTCACGCAGTCGGGCTGGATGGTGCATCGATTGGTGTAGTCCGTGCAGCGACAGGTCTCGGTATCGAGGAAACGGCAGGCCACATTGGTGTAATGCACCTTGCCGGTGTCCTCATCCTCCAGCTTAACAAGACAGCAACGGCCGCAGCCGTCACATAGGGCTTCCCATTCGTTCTGATCTAGAGACAGCAGCGGACTGGTCATGCTAAAACTCTCTGCCATGAATCAGCATTGTGCATGAGCCGACCATGATACGAAAGCAGATCCGGCCCAAAAAAGGGCGATCATGAGTACGCAAGCCAGTCGTCAGTTGATTGTGGCGCTTCACGATATCTGGAACATCGGCAGCGTTGAGAAGATCCCGGAGATTTACGGAGAAAACTGTACAGTGCACTGGGCGAAAGGTTGGGGTCCTGCCTCAAGCGGGCACGCTCAGATCAAAGAAGCGATTCTTCACACCCGATGTATCTTTCCCGACTGGCACGAGGACGTGTTGGATATGGTCGTCACACCCGACAAGGTGGTGACCCGCTATTGTTCAACGGGAACCCAGCATAAAGAGTATCTGGGGATTGCGGCCACAGGAAAAAAAGTGCAATTTGAAGAGATTTCCATCTATCGTATCCAGGATTCTCTGGTCGTGGAGCAATGGTGTTTGGGCGACGATCTGCATTGTATTGCGCAGCTCAAAGGGGGAGGGAAGCCGCGCACTGGATAAACCAGGGCGAACCGTCCATGAATTCCGATATGCGAAAACTGGCGATTCTCCTGATGATCGCAAGTTCTGTCGTGATCAGTTTTTCAGGCTTAATTGTCCGGATTCTGGAAGTCGGCCCTCTCGTGATGAATTTTTACCGCGGCATGTTTTTGATGTGCGCGGTCATGGTACTGCTGGTGGTGCGTTATCGGGGCGCCACCATTGTTCGGGTGATCAGCGTAGGATGGTCGGGGATCATCGCGGGGATAATGCTGGCGGCTGCCGCGATCACGTTTTTGCAGTCACTCACCCACACTACCGTGGCCAATACGTTATTTGTCCTGGCCGCTATTCCCTTCGTGACGGCAGGCCTCGCCTGGATCTTTCTGAAGGAACGCCCCAATTCAGCAACGCTCATCACGATGGTCGTCGCCTTTGCAGGTATCGTCATCATGATCGGCGAGGGCTTTACCATCGGCGCTGCCTATGGAAACGTCATGGCCTTGCTGACGACTCTCAGCTTTTCGATTTATGCCGTGCTGGTCAGGCGCAACCGTCAGGTCGATATGTTGCCGGCGATACTGATTTCCACGCTTATCATCATGGCGGTGGTGGCGCTGATGCGCCAGGGCGAACTCGAGATCTCCCGTCAGGATCTATGGCTTTGTCTGCTATGGGGTGGTGTCATGTCCGGATTTACCAGCGCCTGCTTCATTGTGGCGTCAAGGCACATTGTGGCTGCGGAGCTGACGATCTTCATGCTGCTGGAGTTCGCTCTGGGGCCGGTGTGGGTGTGGCTCTTCGTTAACGAGAGTCCCTCCCGCTGGACTCTGGTCGGGGGCGCTTTGGTGATCTGTGCTGTGCTTGGAAGATCATTTGCGGAATTCAGGTCTCGCGGGTCATCCCGCCGCGCTGCCTGACCGCTTGCAGTTGTCTCGAGAGAACGGTCAGGCAGGGATTGCGTGAATGATGCCTTTCTCATTTCCCACGACCCGAGTTTGGCGCATCCGTCGACGCCAGCGGGCCGCATCATAACCGGCTCCGCGATGCAGCAAGCATCGGTTGTCCCAGATCACGGTCTGTCCTGCTGCCCAAGCGTGGCGGAGGATGTGCGCCGGCTCAGTTGTATGTTGCAGTAACCGGTCGAGCAACTCGCGGCTTTCAACGCCAGACATTCCCACAACGGAACGCGCGTGAGATCCGATGTAGTAGTTTTTATGACCGTTTCCCGGATTGGTGCGCACCATGGGATGCATGACCGGCGGCAGGGATGCCGCATGATTGGGGTTAACGGGGGCGACCGTACTGCGCGAGAAAACATAGTCGTGGATAACGTGCATTGATGCAAGACGCTGTTGCTCATCCTGAGATAAGCGCTGATAGCCCGATCGCATGCTGACAAATTCCGTCTCTCCGCCCTCCGCAGGCACCTCATAGGCATGCAGAATCGAGACAAACGACGGAGTCTCACGGAACGACGAGTCTGAGTGCCATAACTGATTGCCGCTTTGATAGCGTGCGTTCGTTTGATCCTGCAGGCTGCCGTCGTCCTTCACGTTGCCTACGGTGCCGAAGTAGCTGACCTCGCCGGTGCTTCCGTAAAGCACATGTTCGGCTTCCGGTGTGCCAAGCAGCCTTGTGAAGGCAAGCTGTTTCTCATCGCTCATATCCTGATCCGGGAAACACAGCAGCGAATACTCATCAATGGCCTGGCGCACCGATATCAGTGTTTCGGGATCCGTCATACCGCTCAACGTGACGCCTCGGATGCATGCGCCAAAGTCTTGATGTAAGGGCTCGATCTGCACGGGGTGTCTCAATGGGGCGAATAGTCTGATATTGAGTAGCCGGAGAATGCGGTACGCCGCATCTCACGACGGTATCCGTAATAATCATTCACCGCATAGTGCTGGGTGGAAAAGTTGTCCCAGATTGCCACCATTCCCTCGGACCAGCGAAGTCGGCAACAGTATTCGGGCTGGGTCGTATGCTGGAACAGTGCATCAAGAATAGGGCGGCTTTCTTCCTCGCTCATTCCATCCAGTCGCAGGGTATACGTGGGGTTGAGATAGAGCGCGCGGCGGTTGGTGACGGGATGCGTCAGAACGGCTGGGTGAAACCGTTCCCGGTCGGCATCGGGATCGTTACGAAGGGAGCTGCCCTTCATAGATTGTTCCTCAACGGGCGGTGCCCATTTGATGCCGTAGGGCTTTCCCACATGCACCAGCTTGCGGTTATTGAGAATCTCCCGCAGCGGCGCCGCCAGTCCATCCCAGGCAGCCTGTTGGTTCGAAAACAGCGTATCCCCGCCAAAGGGAGGCACCTCAAGCGCGCACAACACGGAGCCATTGGGCGGCTGGTCAAAAAAACTGAGGTCGGTATGCCATCCGCCACCAAAAACGCCGGCCGCGTCATCCGCTTCTTTGATCACGTGGGTCATCTCCGGATGGGGGGCCTTACCCGGAGCGTAGGGATTGACCATCGGTTTGCCGAAGACTTCAGATAACAGACGGTGCTGAGCTGCATCAAGAAACTGATCCTTAATGACCAACACCAGGTGCGTATCAAGGGCGGCCCGAAGCGCATGCTCAAGGTCCTCAGAGATCGGCTGTTTGAGATCAAGGCCGGAGAGTTCCGCCCCTATTGCTCCTGTAATCGGGGTGATCCGCATCAGCAATGCCCGAACTGAGAGGGTTTCTCAGTTTTCAGGAGTCTCTTGCCACAGCGTCGGAAACATCGACTCCGGCATGGGCGCTCCAGGCGTGACGCCAAGATCCTCCAAGGGAGGCGAAGTCTCACCGGCGCGTTCGCAGTAGACCATGTCGTCACCGAGCCACCGTGTCGAAAACGCCCGTCGACGGGCCTTGATTGGCGCATCGGTTGTGCCGTGCAAAGTCCGGAAATCAAAAAGCAGGGTGTCCCCCGGCTCCAGGGCAAAGCTCCGGATATCCTCTTCGCGCAGGGCTTCTTCGACCTGTGTGACTGAAGCCATGGCTTTGTCATCCTGGACATAATCGGAGCCGTCAACAAAATGGCGGGGAAAGTACAGCTGGCTGCTTTTATGGGACCCGGCCAAGAAGCGAACGGCCGTCTCCGCAGGTGTTGCGTCAAGAGAGACATATACGCTCACATTCTGACGTCCATCGACACAGTAGTAGGGGAGATCATGGTGCCATGGCGTTGCCGTTTGGGTGCCGGGTTCCTTGCAGAAGACATGTTCGTGAAAAAGCTGGGCCCGGGAAGACCGCATAAACTGCGCTGCCAGACAGGCGGCCGGTGATTCTGAGACAAAAGCGGTGTATTCAGGGATTCTGTGCCAGTTGCAGTAACTGTCGAAAAACCTTCCTCCACCGCCAGGCGCAACGCTGTCACAGGGAAACGCATAGTCATCGGACTGATCCATGTTGCGCTGCAGTCCCGCCCTCAGCCGATCGACCCAGTCGGAAAACAGCCCACGAATCAGGATAACGCCCTCACGTTGATAAAGATCAACCTGATCGACAGTCGCTTGCGCTTCAGGCGATGACCCGAGTCGTGCGATGACATCCGGTGATGGCCGCCAGTCAACGGTCGTGTAATTTCCTTTTGCGTCTGAACTCTGCATGAGCGATCCTATCAAAATGTGGTCTGTTATTGTCTTTGCAAAGCGCGTGAATTTAGTGTCACGAACTGGTCATTGTAAAGCGACACAATTTAAAAGCGAAATCAATTAAGACAGCAACCAAATATAGACTTTGCCCCGACTGCTTGTTAGGGTGACGAAAAACTCAAGCCGTCGATATCCAACTTAGCGAGAAGCCCCGTCAGGTCCATGCTGCGAAAGTACAGACAAAAGATCAATGTTCGCCAGGCCATCGATCTTTCCGGGGGGCATCTTATTTATCGTGAGCAGGACGCCGGACTTTACTTTTGTGGCCCTGAGAGCGTGCAGATTTGTTCGTTACTGCAACAGGTTTTTAAGTCCTTGAAGGTGTCGCGGCGGTTTGAGTACGCGCGTTTCGATGATTTTGGTGCAGTCTTTGTGGGAATCAAAGTCGAAGTGCACTCGGATGAGTTTCCGGTTGTCGCGTCCGCCCTTCGCCTAAGCGGGATGGAGATCACCAGTCTCTAGTCGATGGTTTCAGCGGGTTTTATACCGACAAACCTGCCCCATCGCTGAGCACCGTTTCGGGCGCGGTCGATTTTTCCTTGCCAATCCTTCGTTAGCTCCTCGCGGACATTCTGGTCGATATCCAGAGTCTGGATCGTTTTGAGTTCGGCCTCGCTGAAATCGATGAACTGCTTTGTGACATCTTCGGCCTCCACCCCTTCAAACCCGGCTTCCTCGATTAAGGTCTGGTATCCAGACACGCTGCGCAGGTGATAGTTTCTTTGGCTGATGTACTGCTGGAAATCTTCAGAAAAAGGCCCCTCTGCGCAGCAGTAGTCGGTGAACAAGAGTTTTCCGGAAGGTTTAAGAGCGCGAAAAAGTTTTGCAAAGAGCTGCTCTTTGTCTTTAATGTGAAGGAATACGTCTCGACTATAGATGCCGTCGTAAGCGCCTTTCGTTTCAATCTCCAGACAGTTCTGATTGGCTAGCGACACCTGGCCGGCAAGTCCTGTTTCGGCGAGTCGCATCTCGGCCAATTCCAACATGTTGTCTGACAAGTCAATGGCATCGACCTCAAGATTAAATTTTTGCTTCATCAGGAATGCACTTCCCCCGATGCCGCATCCCACATCAAGAACGCGACTGCCTGGATTCAGGTCAAGTTTCTCGATGAGTTCGATGGCGCAGCCCCTGCCACCCGGGCTGACAAAAGTTCTGCCGTAAACCTGTTCGTACTTGAGGATGGATTCGCGCGAGTATTGACCGGAATCCAGAAAGGCCTTGCCTGTGCTGGTGTCGTTATGAGTCAGGGCCATTTTCAACAGCCACAAGGTGTGCAGAAAAAGCGTCGGTCGCCATCAGGGTTCGGCATCGCTGCAGTCGACCCACCGCATATGCCCAAAAATCATCGGCGGGATTCTGGTTGGCATGCTGAACGACTCCCCACAGTGTCCAAAGGAGATCGCACATTGCCTTATACATAATCATCCGGCCTACATCAAAAGGATCCGGGTCATGGCCGAAGTAGGCGGCCAGCAGAATGCGCTCCTGCTCAGGGGAGAAATCTCCCTCGACCGAGAGGTCGCCCAGGTCCCACATGGGATCGTTATTGCCCCCATACTCAAAGTCGATGACGAAAACCTGATTTCCATCGTCGATACAGTTTTCGACCATCGGATCGCAGTGGCAGGGTGCTGAAGGAAGGGTATGTCTCGAAAGCGCATTGCGCACGGCTTCGCCACTTTCCTGCACCGAGGAATAGCCTTCGGGCAATTGTGCTTTAAGTTGGCTGACTACCTCAAGGTACTGATCAATTTGCTCGAAGAGATTAAAGTCTCCTTCGAAAGGTTTCGGACTGTCATGAAGGCGTCGAAATGCCCGCCCCGTTCGTTCCAGCACCGCTGCATCCTTGAACCGCTCGATATCGAGAGTGATCGCATTCTCGATATAGCGGGTAACCATCGTGCCTGTGCTTGAGTCGAAATAAAGAATCTCTGCATTGACCCCGACATCGGAGGCGATTTGTGCATTTTTCTGCTCACGCACTCGGTCAATGTAATCCTCTGTTCCTTCCCCTGCCAGGCGAAGTACGAATCGTCCCTCGGGAGACTGCACCAGAAAGTTTCGGTTGGTAAGGCCTCCCAGCCGCTCCGCGGCGAGATCTTTTGAGTCATACTGACTAAAAGGCGGCACCGAGCCGAGCGCCTCTTGAAGTGAATCATCCATCTGAGGGTTCTCCAGGTAAATGACGACGCGACTTGGCTTTCCTTTGAATCTGCCGGATTATTGTCTCGGAAGCAGGTTCTCAGGATCGTAAAGCCCTTTGCAGCCGACTGCTTCAACTTTAACGGGATAGGGCTCGTCGAAGTACTCAAGCAGGAGTTCGCGTCCTTCCTCTGCATACTCTTTGGGAAGATAGGCGAGCGCAATGTTTTTGCCTACCGATGGGCCAAAAGCGATACTGGTGGTGTAAGACCGTCGCCCCAGTGCATCGACCAGCACCTCGCCGGAGTCTGGATCCACGACAGGGCAGATACCGACGGGGTAGCGCTCCACCCCGTCTTTGTCCCGGTTATCCGTCATGGTAAGGGTGCACAAGTAAGCAGGCTGGGACGTCCGTTCCCGCTGCGCCACATATGCTGATTTGCCATGAAAATCCGCTTCCTTAACGGTCGGACGAGCAAGCCCCGCCTCGATCAGGTTGTATTCAGTAAGAAGATCGGCATTCTGAAGACGGAAACTCTTTTCCAGGCGTCTTGAATTTGCGTAGGTTTCCACGCCGACCGGCGTCGCGCCTTGCTCAAAAATCAGATCCCACAATGACATCCCATAGCTGAAGGGGACATGCAGTTCCCAGCCGGATTCACCGACATAGGAAATCCGGAAAGCGAGTACCGGGATTCCCCGTACGGTGATTTCTTTTGTTGTCGCAAAAGGGAAGTTTGACGGATCCATTTCTTCAGGTGCATCCGCGACAGCCTGAATGATCTTGAGTGCATTCGGCCCCCACAGACCAAGACAGGCCATATGATCGCTGCGGTCCTCAATGAAGACACTCCAGTTATGGTCTTGCGCCATCCGCTGCAGCCACACGCAGTCACGGTTACCGGCATCAGCACCATCGACGATCCGGAAACGATCTTCTGCAAGACGCAGCACAGTCAAGTCGGCACGGACTCCGCCCTCCTGATCCAGGAAGTGGGTATAGATTCCTTTTCCGATCGCGGTGGTGCCTCCGACCTTGGCGACGCAGGCGTATTCCATAAGTGTTTCGGCATCATTGCCGCTGACGTCATACACGGCGAAATGTGACAGGTTGACCATGCCGGCACCCTCTGACATTGCCAGATGCTCTGCGTTTGAGACCCGCCAGAAATGCCGGTTGTCCCATTCGTTCTCCCGCACTGGAACCTGATCAGCGTATTTTTCAAGCAGATGTTCGTTGGCGGCATAGCCATGCGCCCGCTCCCAGCCCGCGAGTTCCATAAAGTAACCACCCAGTTCCTGTTCGCGCTGCCAGAAGGGGCTGCGGCGCAGACCACGACCCTGCGTATAGGGTTCGCGGTTATGAACTGCAGGGTTATAGATTTTGAAAGCGCTTTCGTAACAGCGCCCCCGAATGTATTCGGGCGTTTTCTGCATCGGGTAATAGCGCGCTATGTCAATGCTGTTGATGTCCATCTCGGCAACCCCGTCCGTCATCATATCGACGAGCACCTTGGCGACACCTGGGGCATCCTTGACCCATACCGCTTCGGCGTACCAGAGCCCCCGGGTTTTCGGTGACTCGCCGATCGAAGGACCGCCATCGGCAGTAACCTGCAGCAGGCCGTTAAAGGAATGTCTTTCGTTCCAGCCAAGTTCGCCGAGGATGGGCGTCAGTTCCATCGCCCGCTCCAAAGGTTCGATGATCTGTTCAAGCTCGAGGTCACGTTGCGAGGGCGACCAGTGGGATTCGCCTTTTTCGAGTAGATCTTTGGGGTGAACCAGTCTCGGATCTTTTTCTTCGTAGTAACCCCATTCGATCTGCCCGCCTTCGGCTGTGGTGGGGTCGCCGGTGTCACGCAGGTACGCGGAATTGCCCTGATCACGCAAAAGCGGGTATCCGATCTCTTTGCCGGTGCCGGCGAACTCTTCGTAGGGACCAAAAAAAGAAAGCGGATGATCAACAGGCATGATCGGAAGATCTTCTCCCGCCATCTGTGCAACCAGTCGACCCCACAGACCTGCGCAGACGACAACGGCGTCGGCAGCAATCGTACCGCGACTGGTTTCTACTGCCTGGATGCGGCCGTCAGCGATCTTGAATCCAGTAGCCTCGGTGTTTTGGAAGACCTGCAGTTTGCCGCTCGCTTCAGCCTGATCGACCAGTTTGCCGGCAACCGTCTGTGACCGGGGAATGACCAGACCGGCATCCGGATCCCACATGGCGCCCTGAACCATGTCCTGTTCGATAAGCGGCATCTTCTCTTTGGTTTCTTCAGCACTGATCATTTTCACGTTGGTGCCAAAGGCCCGTCCTGAACTGACTTTGCGCTTGAGTTCCGCCATTCGTTCATCGTCATCATGCCGGGCGACCTCAAGGCCGCCGACGCGGCTGTAGTGACCCATCGCGTCATAGAACTCCACGCTGTAGCGTGTGGTGTAGCAGGTCATGTTGTCATGGGCCGTCATGTAACAGAAATCCGACGCATGAGAGGTGGAGCCGATGTCCGTGGGCACCGACGATTTGTCTACCCCAACAATGTCCGTCCAGCCCTTGGCAATCAGGTGGTGGGCGACGGACGAGCCGACGATGCCGCCGATACCGATGATGACGACATTTGCTTTCTCGGGAAAACTGGCCATGAATGACTCCTGCTCTACTGCGCGAAACTTGTGAACATGGAACACCGCCGTCTGAAAACGGGAAAGGTGGTTCTTTTGCGACAGATAGGTTACGCCTGAGTTCCGTGAAAAATCAACCGCACGGGCGAAGCCGTCTCGGGCCAGGGCGCCGGATCTCGATCCCGGGGCTTCCCTACATCGATGCACTCATCAAGACGATCCCGCCAACGACGATCAGGGCCGCCGTCACGCGATAGAGCAGGTGGCGCTCTTTCAGGAAAAATGCCCCAATGAGGACGGCGATGACCACGCTCGTCTCACGCAGCGCGGACACCCAGGCCATGGGATGCGTATTCATGACATAGATCACCAGTCCATAGGCCATCGCAGAAACCAGGCCACTGAACCAGAGGCCACGCCAGTGCGCCAGGTAGTAGGGTTTCCATGTGGTTCTTCGCATGGCGATGACGAGCGGACAGAAGGTTGCCGCCTCCAGCACGAACAGCCAAAGAATGTAACTGAGCTCCGTGCCGGCCTCCCGGACGCCCAACCCATCGGCCAGGGTGTAGGCCGTGATCCAAAGTGCGGTCCCAAAAGCAAAGAAGATCGGTTTGAGCGCGCCTTGGCGCGGCAGGCCGTCTTCAAAACTGAGGCTGACGATGCCAACGCTGGCCACGGCGAGGCCTGCCATCGCGAATGGGGGAAAGTGTTCACCGGCAACCAGTGTCCCGGATACGGCGATCAGGAGAGGCGCGCTGCCCCGGGCCAACGGATAAACCACTCCAAGGTCTCCATGCTGATACCCGTTGATGAGAAAGACGTAGTAACCCCAGTGCAACGCTACAGAAAGTGCGAGATAGGGCCAAGAGGCGGGATCAGGCAAGGGAAAGAAGGGCAGCAGGCAAAGACCCAGCATCCCGGAGCAGGCGTGCATGAGACCGATACTCAGCAGCTTGTCGTTGCCCGCTTTAACAAAGGCGTTCCAGGAGGCATGCAGCAGCGCCGCCACCAGGACAAGAAACATTACCGACAAAGTCACAGCATGGATCCGAACATTCTCAGCCGCAGAATTGGGTGAAGGGTCTAATGCATCAGAGGATCAAAGCAGTCTATCTGAAATGGTCGGGAAAAATAGGACACGTACGATCCGTGAATCGGAGGGTTATATGAAACGGTTTGCCAAGCTGTTTGTTGTGCAGTCAGAGCACGCCGGATTACACTTCCTCCGGAACTTATATATTGATTTAGGACAGCGTGATGGCATCCAGTGACGGCAGGAGTCGGGACCTCGTAAGCACGATACCGGGCGCCGGTTGGGATTTTGGCCTGGACCGCCATCCTTATCACGAGATCGAAAGACCCTTTGGACCGCGTTATACGGTTTACAACCGGCGCTTGATGGCTTGTCAGTTTGACAAGATTGATACCGAAGAGGGTTACTGGCTGCTGCGCCAGAAGGCAGCGGTGCTGAACACGGGCGAATACCCTCTACAGTTCGAGGGCCCGGATGCGGAGCGTCTTCTTGACCTGCTTTTCACCAAAGACTTCACAAAACTGAAGCCCGGTCGATGCGGCTACGGTATTCCCTGTTACGAAGATGGCGGGATGATTACAGATGGGGTGGTGCTTCGTCTGGCGAACGATCTTTTCTGGTATGCCCGGGCGGATGGGGACTTCTATAGTTGGGCACGTTCGCATACTCGTGGAATGGATGTCACGATTTCTGATCCCGATATCTATGTCTCTCAGGTGCAGGGCCCGCTTTCAATGAAAGTGCTTGAGGCCGCTTCGGATGACGGCATGCCCGAACCCTTCGGATACTTCGGGATCGCCCGGGCCCGTTTTGGCGGTCAAGAGGTCGTGATTTCACGGACCGGCTATACCAACGAGCTGGGGTGGGAGTTCTATACGGAGCCCCATCATGATGCGCAAGCGTTATGGCACCACCTTCAAACAAAAGGCGCGCCCTACGGGATCGGCCTGCATGGACTTGATTCGATGCTCATTCGTCGAATCGAAGCCGGGATTCTGAACGCGGGATCAGATTTTGACCTGTTCACGACGCCTTTTGACGTCGGCCTCGGGCGTTTCGTGGATCTGGAGAAAGGGGATTTCATGGGCAAGGAGGCGCTGGCCAATGCGTCTCGCGAGACTCGGCTGTTCGGCATTATCTGTCCTTCAGCCGAGCCCCACATTGGCGCTGAGGTTGAGGTGTCAGGCCAACCGTGTGGTGTCGTTACTGCGGGTGCGTTTTCACCCTTTCTAAAGCACGGGATCGGATATGCCCTGATGGATGCTTCTGACTCGAAGGAAGGGGTCGCTGTGCGCGTAGGATGTATTGATGGTGAGCAACATGAAGGCACACTCACCTCTCTTCCTTTTTACGATCCCAACGCCGAGATTCCAAGGGGCAAGCGAGTCGATATCCCGGAGCATACCTAAGCGAGTGCTTTTGCCCACTGCGCAGCACCCGGGAGCGAGGCTGCGGCCAGGTTGAGACTAAATCGTTTGCCGGATGCCGAAGTCCTTTCGGTAAATCGCGACCAGCATGGCCCCGGTCGTCGCCATCAGTCCGATCTGAAAAGCAGAATTGGCGATTGTCCAGACCGGAATGGCTGGAATAATCAGGATCGCGCTCAAAAAGCTCGTAATGAAAATCAGGCGGGATTCAGTTTCAGGATAATTCCACGCTTTCACAAAGGTCGGGACAGAAGCCAGCGTATTGGCGGCCGTCGCGAGCAAAACCGCGACCAGGGGAGAGTCGGCCAGCTGCCAGAAAACCAGTGCTGCCAGGGAAAGTCCGCCACAGAACCAGTCGAATCGTCCAAGACGCCAGTAACTGTTCTTATTTATAAAAGAAGCAAGAAAGATGACGCCGGGAACCACTCCGCCGATCAACACCCTGATAGACGCCCAAACATCGGCATCCGCATCAAACGCTGCACCAAGACTGATCAGGGGAGCCAGAGCCCAGAGCGACCAGGAGACCCGGTTGGGCTTCGTCCTCCCTGCAAGGGTGTCACGCAGATAGCCATAACCCCCCCAGACCATCAGCAGGCCGCTGACGACAACAAGAAATTGGGGGAAGGTCATCTACGTTATTCAGCGATCATGTAGAACTTGCGAAGAGTCTCGGTCACTTCCCAAACACATTGGGTTCCTTTAGCGATAAAGAACGTGTCTCCAGCGGTAAAGGTGTCCGACGAACCATCTGCATTGGTCATGGTCACGGATCCTGAGATCACTGTCATCATTTCATGTACGGGATAAGCCTCGATATCTTCACGGCAGGGCGCACACTCCCACACACCGCTCAGGATGGAATTGTCATCCGTCTGAAAAAAAGTATGGTTGGTCTCACTGTGGTCGGAGGTTGTAAATGCAGAAGCGTCGATCATGTCGGACGGGCCCATGCCTGTTTCAGGGTCTCCGTCTGGCAGCAGTCTGAATACGTTGGTGGTCATTGTTTTTCCTGAGATGGGAGTTTTGGTGAAGCGAGGAACAAGATTCTATTATTTTTTGAAATACCCAAGGGCTGTGCATAATACCGGGCTACGAATCCCCTTAAGGCGTATCCAATGCACCTAGCCCGTTTCCCCCGTATTTTCCTTGCTCATCTTCCCACGCCTCTAGAGCGAATGGATCGCCTTACTGAAGCACTGGGCGGACCCGAGATCTGGATTAAACGCGATGACTGTACGGGTCTTTCGACTGGGGGAAATAAGACTCGAAAGCTGGAATTCCTGATGGCAGAGGCCAAGGCCTGGGGGGCAGATCTTGTTATCACTCAGGGCGCCACCCAATCAAACCATGCGCGCCAGACTGCTGCTTTTTCCGCCAAGTTGGGAATGGACTGCCATCTTCTGCTGGAAGACCGTACCGGCTACAAAGAAGAGAACTACAACCATAACGGCAACGTGTTGCTTGATGTGTTGCACGGGGCGACTTATGAGCGGCGCGGCCCTGGGCTGGACATGAATGCAGAGATGGAAGCCGTTGCCCAGACCTTTCGGGAGCAGGGGAGGAAGGTCTATACCATCCCCGGAGGGGGTTCCAATACAACGGGTGCGTTGGGTTACGCCAATTGTGCCCTGGAGTTGGTCGGGCAAGCGAATGATCGGGACCTCGTCATCGATCATATCGTCCACGCAACCGGCAGCACGGGAACCCAGGCGGGTCTTGTCACGGGATTGAAGGCGCTGAATGCACAGATTCCTGTCTATGGGATTTCAGTCCGGGCCGAAAAAGAGACTCAGGAAAAAAATGTCCTGAAGCTCGCTGAAGGCACAGCGGATCTTATCGGCTGCCACGGGATCGTCAGTGGGGCAGATATCGTCGCCAACTCAGATTACGTGGGCGATGGTTACGGGATTCCGACCGACGCCGGCATCGAGGCAATTGAAATGTTTGCGAAACTCGAAGGAATTCTGCTCGATCCTGTGTATTCCGCGAAGGGGGCAGCGGGGATGATTGATCTGATTCGAAAGGGCCAATATAAGAAAGGCGAGCGTATCGTGTTTCTGCATACCGGAGGATCGGCATCCTTGTTTGGCTATCCTTCGGCTTTTGGGGTTCCAGCCAATTCCTGACTTCAGGGGAAAAGACGTTTTCTCGTCGATAAGCGTCTAGATCGTCGTGACAGACATCAAAGCAAATGTCTAAGCGTGAAAAAGACCTGAGCCGCGAATACGAAGCGGTTTACTCCCAATTTGACTCACCGCTGATTCAGAAAGTCCGCTCCGAGGCTTTCGAGGAAGACATCGGCCAGCACTCATGGCTTGTCGCAAACGAGTTGCGTGAATATCTCAACTGGTTCTCGTTGTCTTGCGCCGATCAAGTCCTCGATTTCGGTTGTGGGCCGGCTGGCCCGCTGACCTACCTTGTGACCCACAGCGAGGTAACGGCTGCAGGTGTTGATATCAATGCTGCAGCGCTAACGTCTGCGCAAAAGCGGGTTACTGCCATGGGGCTAAGCGACCGCATCGCACTTCATGATGTGAGTGGCAACGCAGAGCTACCCTTTGCGAATGAGAGTTTCAGTCACGTCATCAGTATTGATGTGGTGATGCATCTTCCTGATCGGAAAGATAGTTTGGCCGAGTTGTGGCGGGTACTCAAACCGGGCGGACGTTTGCTGTTTACCGATGCTTGTATTGTTAATGGGGTCTTGTCAGACGAGGATATCCGGATACGCAGCCACTACGGTCTTAGCCATTTCGTTCCCGAAGGATTTAATGAATCAGCGCTTGCCTCAGCCGGATTTACGCCCGAGAAAAAAGAAAAACACAGTGATGGCCTAATCGCAATCTGCAGCGGCCGCTGGCAGACGAGAGAAAAATACAAAAAAGAGTTGGTGGCTGAGTTTGGCGAAGCCGCGTTCGAACACGAGCAGGCTTATCTCAAAAAACTCGTCGAGCTCTATTCAGAGCAAAAATTACTCCGCTACGCTTATCTCGCAAACAAGTCATGAAAGCCAAAGTACTTGACTATCTTGTTGGGTCGGCCACCAACGCCAAACCATAGAGCATAACGGTGGCGGCGAGAAACGCGGTCATTCCGCCTACGTCATGAGGCGGGCTCACGGTGTTGACGTCAACGGCAACGATGTTGAGCCCCCGAAGACCGCTGATCAAAGTCAATCCTTCGCGGGCAGATGCGCCACCGAAAGTGGGCGTACAGACGCCGGGCGCACACGAAGGATCAAAGAAATCCATATCAAAACAAAGATACACCGGCCTGCCT
>Ga0181588_10000861_pt1 | contig 26857 bp, 24 predicted proteins | sample 071ome_26_FD_148607 | JGI IMG/M metagenome (GOLD analysis project Ga0181588, IMG submission 148607) | Coastal salt marsh microbial communities from the Groves Creek Marsh, Skidaway Island, Georgia - 071409BT metaG (spades assembly) | ecosystem: Environmental > Aquatic > Marine > Intertidal zone...
ATCCTTGCAGGCGGAATATCGACACTCCAGCCTTGCAGTCAGTTGCGTTCACCCCGGCGGCATTCGCACTAACATCGCGCGCGCGGCGCGTACCGACGGTAACTCCAATCACGCTAACGCAGACGCTCGCGATGCGCACTTCCAGAGCCTGGCGCGGACCTCGCCCGAGCAAGCGGCAGAGATTATTCTCAGGGGTACCGCGCGCGCAAAGCGCCGCATCATGGTGGGCTGGGACGCCTGGCTGATTTTGCAACTCACCAAAATTTTGCCCACGGGATACCACTGGATTACCGCCCGAGTCGCCGATGACTGAGCCCCCTCGGGCACACGCGGCATCGTTGGCAGGCACCGACCGTCTGGAGCGACAGCCGCTGGTCCTGCTGTTCGTGGGCTTATTCGCTACCGCAGTGGGGCAGGCCTTCGTCTTTGCCATACTGCCGCCCTTGGGACGGTCAGTCGGCATGGATGAAATCCATATCACCGCCATCATTTCAACCTCGGCACTGGTCTTCACCTTGGTGGCGCCGATGTGGGGCAGATTTTCCGACCGCGTCGGCCGCAAGCCGGTGATTCTGATCGGGCTGGCTGGATATTCTCTGGGGTCACTGAGTTTTGCCATTTTGTTCGGCGCAGCGGGTCAAGGAATGATCACCGGCACCACCTTGTTTCTGGTGGCACTGGTACTGCGTTCACTCCAGGCGGCGACCATGTCTGCGACCCATCCGGGCTGTACCGCTTACGCGGTTGATCACACGGTCGCGCGATTCCGCATCAAGACGCTATCGCGACTCTCGAGCGCCAATAGTCTCGGCATGATCATGGGGCCCGTGCTGGCAGGGCTGGTTGCAGGGCTGGGTTTGCTGGCACCTCTGGTCGTTGCATCGATACTCTGTGCGGCGGCCGCCATCATCATCGCGCTCAAACTCTCTATCGGAGTGCCGCCGCGGGCCGTATCGATACATACCCAGAAGATCGGCTATCTCGATGCCAGAGTCCGGATGTATCTGTTATCAGCGATTGGCGCGTTCACCGGATTCGCCATGGTGCAACAGACGCTTGCGTTTCGGCTACAGGACAGTCTGGCGCTGACCGGCATCGAGACAGCTCAGTATGCCGGTTGGGCCATGATGGCATCAGCCGCCAGCACCTTAGCCATGCAGGTATTCATTGCTCAGCGCTTTAACGGCCCTCCCCTACAGCTGGTCCGTTGGGGGGCAGGCATTTTGGCTGGGGGTACCGTTGCCATTAGCACCTTCGATAGCTGGCCCGCGGTGCTCACCAGCATGGCGCTGATCGGGGCCGGTTTGGGTTTATTGATGCCGGCAGTTTCCGCCGGCGCGTCGATCGCCGTGGAGCCGGAAGAGCAAGGGGGTGTCGCGGGCTTGATCAGTGCCTGCCCAGCCGCCGGTTTTGTGCTGGGTCCGGTGACCGGCGGCTTTCTGTATCAGTACGGCAGCGCGGCGGCCGCCTGGGGCGCCGCGATCATTTTGGTCGGTGTCTTTCTGGCCACGCTAGCGCGCGCCCGAACGCCGGCGCACTGATCCGCAGTCTATCCTGCGCTCAACGCCTCGACGGCAGCGCGAATGGCCGCGGGAATCTCGGCCGCCCGGCCGGTCTCCCGGTTCACAAAAGCATGAGTGAAGGTGCCGGTCACACAGGTTTGCTCCGCATCGGGCGCGAATACACCGACCTCCCAGGTCAGCGATTTCTCCCCCATGCGCACCACACGTAAGCCGAGACGCAGGGTGGCAGGGTAACTCGCAGGGGCGAAATAATTGGCACTGGAGTGCACAACGTAGCCAACAACCTGATCAGATGCAGGATTAAGGTCGCCGTGTTCGATCAAAAATCGATTCACCACAGAATCAAAATAAGCGTAGTAGGCGACGTTGTTGATATGGCCGTAGATGTCATTATCGGCCCAACGGGATTCCAGCGAATAAAAAATCGCATAGTCAGCGGGCTTGGCGGGGCGCGGCCGATCGCTCACGCGGCCCCCTGCCAAGCGGCGTGGTAAAGGTTCAGTGCCGCGGCCTCGTCCACGTCGACGGGATTATTGACCAGTAGCCGCTGTTGCAGCACGGCATCGGCAGCGAGCATGGGCAGATCGCTCTCTGGCACTCCCGCCGACGCGAGTGAATCGGGTAGCGACGCATCGCTAATTAACTGCTCAAACCACGCGACGAACCCGTCAAGGCCCGGGCCGGCGCCTTCCGGCAAAAGCTCAGCCAGCTCGAGGTACTGTGCCTCTACAGCGGAGGCATTAAAGCGCAACACCGCGGGCAGCATCAGTGCGTTACTCAGGCCATGGGGCATGTGATAGTGCCCCCCCAGCGGGTAGGCAAGCGCATGCACCGCCGCAACGGGGGCATTGGCAAATGCTTGCCCGGCGAAAGTGGCGCCGAGCAGCATTGCCTCTCGCGCCACGAGATCCTCTGGGTGAGACAACACCCGGCGCTGATTGGCGGAGAGCAGCTGCAGTGCGCGGCGCGCCAACATGTCAGATATGGGATTTTTCTTGATTTTTGAAGTGTAGGCCTCGATCGCGTGGACCATCGCGTCGATACCGGTCATCGCTGTCACATGAGAAGGCAGACCGACAGTCAGTTCAGCATCGAGGATAGCGATATCCGGCAGCAAAGTGGCCGAACTAATGCCTGCCTTCGTAGTTTCTCCGGTAGTAATCACCGCAACTGGCGTCACCTCCGACCCGGTACCCGCCGTGGTTGGAATCAGCACCAGTGGCAACCGGCCACCCGCGACTTGATCGACCCCATAGAGCGACGACAATGGCTGGTCACCTTTCGCGAGCACGGCAATCGCTTTAGCGACATCCATAGAGCTACCGCCGCCCAGCCCAATCAGACCATCGACTTCGTCGGCCTTGAGCTGCTCAAAGGCCGCCATCACGATTGACTCCGAGGGATCAGCGGCCACCTCGCAGAAGAGACTCACTGCCTCGCAGCATGCGGCGGCACATGCGGTGAGGGGCTCGACCAGCCCCGCTGCCACCAACCCCGCATCCGTCACAATCATGGGTCTGCGAATACCCAGCTCTTCGCAGACGGCACCGATCTCACGCGCAGCCCCGGGACCAACCCGGAGTGAGGCAACCGTATTAAATCGATACAGCGTCATATCAGAAGGTCAAGATCACCTTGCCCTTGGCGCGACGCTCCATCATCGCCGCGTAGGCCGCCTCATATTCCTCAATCGGAAATAAATCGGTAATCACGGGCTTGAGCTTGCCTTCCTCGAACCACTGCCAAACGGTCGCAATGTTGGCTTGGTGCGCCTCGGGCTCTTCCATGGTGAATCGACCCCAAAAGACACCCACTAGCGCACATCCCTTCAACAACGTGAGGTTGAGGGGAATACTGGGGATCGGGCCAGAAGCAAAGCCGATCACCAGGTAACGCCCATTCCAACCCATAGACCGGACCGCCGGCTCGCTGAAATCGCCACCGACGGGGTCATACACCACGTCGACGCCCTTGCCGCCGGTCAGCTCTTTGACGCGATCCTTTAACGACTCGGTGCTGTAGTTAATGGTGTGGTCGGCACCTAACTGGGTACAGAGCGCTAATTTATCGTCGCTGCTCGCCGCAGCGATTACGGTGGCTCCGAGCGCCTTACCCAGCTCGACCGCAGTGCTGCCGACTCCCCCGGCCGCACCGAGCACCAATAACGTTTCGCCGGGCTGGATATTCGCCCGCTGCACCAGCGCGTGATAGGACGTCAGGTAAGTAATCGACACACCGGCCGCCGCCTCAAAAGACAAGGCTGAAGGCTTTGTTAGCACCGCGAGCTCGTGCGCGACGATCTCTTCACAGAATCCGCCGGAGCCGCCACTGTGGATGACCTCATCACCCACTTGCCAACGGGTGACCGCCGCACCGACTTCTTCGATCACGCCTGCGCACTCGCCACCGGGAATGAAGGGCAAATCGGGCTGAAATTGATACTTGCCTTGAATGATCAGGACATCAGGGAAATTCAAACCCGCGGCTTTGACGCGAATCCTGACATCGTTATCACCCAATTCAGGTGAGGGCCAATCGGCCACCAGATCGAGTCGATCTGGCAGCCCGTGTTCTCGACAGAGCAAAGCTTTCATATCAGAAGACCTCGAATAAACCTGCTGCACCCATACCGCCGCCAACACACATCGTCACAACGACATACTTCACGCCGCGTCGCTTACCCTCGATCAAGGCATGCCCGAGCAATCGGGATCCGCTCATGCCATAGGGGTGCCCGACCGCGATGGCGCCGCCATTAACGTTCAGCTTGTCGTTATCGATGCCCAATCGATCCCGGCAATACAACACCTGAACTGCAAACGCCTCGTTGAGCTCCCAAAGACCAATATCGTCCACCGATAAGCCATGCTGCTTCAGGAGTTTCGGCACCGCAAACACCGGGCCAATCCCCATCTCATCGGGCTCGCACCCGGCTACCGCGATGCCCCGATACGCACCCAGAGGCGTCAACCCCAGCTTTTCAGCCGTTGTCGCGTCCATGACTACTTGCGCCGAGGCGCCGTCAGACAGCTGCGACGCGTTACCCGCAGTAATCGTACCGCCCTCGATCACCGTTTTGAGTCCCTGCACGCCCTCGAGCGTGGAGGCACGAACGCCCTCGTCGGTACTGACCGTCGCTTCTGCGGTGGACTGCTCACCGGTCTCTTTGTTGTAAACAATCCGATCGCACGTGACGGGTACCAGCTCGTCGTCAAACTTTCCCGCTTCATATCCGGCAGCGGCACGTTGCTGCGATTGCAGCCCATACTCATCCATCGCATCACGGCTGACACCGTAGCGCGCTGCCACGGTCTCGGCGGTCTGCAACATGGGCATATAGATGTCCTTGTGCATGGCCAACAGTTCTTCATCCACTGCCCGATGCCGATTCATGTGTTCGTTCTGAACTAAGGAGATAGAATCGACGCCGCCACCGACAACCACTTCCATACCGTCGTGCAGCACCTGTTTTGCGGCAATCGCGACGGCCATCATGCCTGACGAGCACTGACGATCGACGGTCATACCCGACACGGTAACCGGCAAGCCCGCGCGGAGCGCAGCGGTTCGACCAATGTTGCCGCCCTGACTTCCCTGAGTCAGCGCACTCCCCATGATGCAATCTTCAACGCGCTCTGGATCAATACCCGCGCGCGCCACGGCGGCGCTGATGGCATGCCCGGCCAACGTGGGCGATGCGAGATTATTAAAGCCACCTCGGTAGGCTTTGCCAATCGGTGTCCGTGCGGTGGAAACAATGACTGCTTCTCTCATTTATCTGTCCTCTTTAACGTGTTAATTGCTAATTCAGTCTGCGGGAGTACCGGGCGCCGTCCGCACCCGATTGGCTGATCTCAGATTCATCAACGTCCCAGCCTTACCGATTCAGGACCCGGGGGCGATGCCCAAGCCCTTCATCGCCTGACCGACCATCTTGATACTCTGCTCGAAGCCAGCCTGTAATGCCCGCTCACCACCCTCGGAAATTTGTGCCCAATGTGCCGCAATACCCTCCGGCGTCTGCTCTGCTTCGGGCAACCACATCCCCTCGGTCTCAACGATTTTTGCCACAGCGAAGGCACCCGCTCCGGCCGCCAATATCGTGCGCGTGGGCGCATCGTCCGACACCAAAAACAAGACCGCGGGCGTTACCGTCTCCGGCGTCAGCAAAGCAAAGGCCTTCTCCTCAATCAGACCCTCGGTCATCCGGGTGCCGGCGGTGGGCGCAAGCGCATTGATCTTTACGTTGTACTTCGCGCCTTCTTGCGCCAGCGTATTCATCATGCCGACAACACCCATCTTGGCGGCGCCATAATTGGTCTGCCCAAAGTTGCCATAGAGCCCGCTGGAAGATGACGTTACGACGATGCGGCCATATTCCTGTTCCTTCATAATGTCCCAGCAGGCCTTGGTGCAGTGCATCGTGCCCATCAGGTGCACGTCCGTCACCAGCCGAAAATCATCGACCGTGCCTTTAGAGAAACTCTTGTCGCGCAAAATGCCCGCGTTATTAACGAGGATGTCGATGCGACCCCAGCGCGCCATCGTCTGCGCCACCATGTCTTCGACCTGCGCCAGATCCGCAACATTAGCGCCGTGTGCCATGGCCTCTCCGCCAAGCGCCTCGATCTCGGCAACGACTGCCAATGAAGCTTCCGAATTGGCGCCCTCACCCGATACAGAACCACCGAGGTCATTCACCACCACTTTAGCGCCTCGTTTGGCGAGCTCGATCGCGTGGCTTCTTCCCAAGCCTCCGCCGGCTCCGGTGACGATGGCGACCTTGTTGTCATAACGGACTGTCATTTTTGCTCTCCCGACCTCTCAACCTATGATGGACATACCCAACCACTCGGCATACACCGCAGGGGTATCCTCACCTTCAATTTCTACCGTGACCGCCTGCTTTACCAGAAATCGGTTGGCATCTTTGCGGTCTACCGACAGGATTTCTGTATGGGCCCTGATGCGCTTGCCCGCCCGAACCGGATTGAGAAAACGCACTTTATCGAGCCCGTAATTCACCCCCATCACAATTCCTTCGGGGTAGACGCCGTTTTCCGAGCACAGCTTAGTCATGAGAGACAGCGTCAAAAACCCGTGTGCGATGGTGCCGCCAAATGGGGTTTGCGCTGCGGCCGCCTCATCGATATGAATAAACTGATGATCCTCGGTGCAGTCCGCAAAGGTGTTGATGCGCGCTTGATCAACTTCAAACCACTCCCCCAGCGGTAGCTTGGTACCCGCCTGGGCCTCCATCTCTTCTGGCTTCACCATCGTCATTGCCATATCTACGGTCTCCTGTTGTCTCGCTCTCAAACGCGCCTCTGTTGAGCGTCTCGGCGTTAGTCTGTGCTCGCACCCCGCGGTAATTGCGTCGCGATTCCGCGCTCGGCCCAGAGGCGCCTATCCATCAATCGCTGCGCGTCAACCATCGCGGAAGGTCGCGGCCGTCTCAGTGGTTTCGCTCAGGTACTGTTTGATCTCATTGCGCCCCACCACCATGCGGTGTACGGCGTCGGGGCCATCCGCCAAGCGCAAAGTGCGCTGGCCCGACCACATCTCGGCGAGCGGAGTGTCTTGAGAGACGCCGATGCCACCATGGATCTGAATCGCGTCGTCGATCACTTTTAATGCCATGTTGGGTACCACGGTCTTGATCATCGAGATCCAGATCCTCGCTTCTTTTGGCGTTGTGTTATCCATCATCCATGCCGTTTTCAGCGTCAACAGCCTGGCCTGCTCGATGTTCATGCGGGCGTCAGCAATAATGTCGATATTGCCGCCCAACTTATACAAGGGGCGACCAAACGCCTCCCTCGCAGTCGCCCGCTCGCACAGCAACTGCAGCGCTTTTTCGGCCGCGCCAATTGAGCGCATGCAATGGTGAATCCTGCCCGGTCCCAGTCGGCCCTGAGAAATCTCAAAGCCTCTGCCCGGACCCAAAATCATGTTGTCCTTAGGCACGCGGACATTCTCGAGCTTGACCCGCATATGGCCATGAGGCGCATCGAGCATATTGAAGACCTTGAGGGGCCTCACAATATTCACGCCGGAGGTATCCATCGGCACCAGAATCTGCGACTGCTGCAGGTGCTTGGGTGCGTCCGGGTCGGTCTTGACCATACAGATCATCACCTTGCATCGAGGGTCACCCGCGCCCGAGGTCCAGTGTTTTTCCCCGTTGATGACCCACTCGTCACCATCGAGCGTCGCCAGCGTGCAGATGTTGGTCGCGTCGGACGATGCCACCGCGGGCTCTGTCATACCGAAGCAAGACCGAATTTCCCCCGCCAGCAATGGCTCCAGCCACCGCTTTTTTTGCGCTTCGCTACCGTACTTATGCAGCACTTCCATGTTGCCGGTATCGGGCGCCGAGCAATTAAAGACCTCCGCGGCGAGCCGCGATTTACCCATTTCCTCAGCAAGATAGGCGTATTCGACCGTGTTCAGCCCCGAGCCCTTTTCTCCCGTCAGGAAAAAATTCCACAGGCCGGCATCGCGCGCCCGGGTTTTGAGGTCATCCAGAATTTCGTATTGCCGCGGCGTCAACTCAAAGGGATCGCCGACTTCAATCTCTGCGACATACTCCCCTTCGACCGGCATCACATGATGGTCGATGAAAGTTCGTACCTGATCGAGCAAGGGCGCAACTGTTGGCGAGACGCCTAAATCCATAGCGGGTTCCTCTGTATCTTGACTGGTCTACGATGGACCCTGCGCGGACGACATGGGCTACACCTGTGAGCGCGGCGGATAATGGCATACTCTATGCCATAAAATCCAGATCCGTCTGCGACCGGTCACCAAGTGGCGACGCCGCTCTGGGTGGCCGACGACAGTAACGCAGGCGCGTCGGGCCAGCAAGGCAACTTCGCGCAAGCGCCGGGTCGACCGGGCACTGCCCACACCAGCATCGCGCAACATGGTCTCCCCCGACTCCAGACCACGTCACTTTTTTGATCGGCGCTTTTTTGATCGGCGCTTTTTTGGTCGGCGCTTTGTTGATCAGCGCTCACGCCAGCCTCGCGGCACAGCGGATTTATGGGCTACTATCACTATCGTACCTATGACGCCGAGGCCTATATGAGCGAAACATTTCTAAGCCAGCATCCCACGCGTCTGCGCCTTATCGGCACAGTAGTTGCCTTGATCGCCATGCCGTTTTCGGCGCTCGTGGACGCGCAAAACACGCCGTTTGTTCCTATCGACACCACTGCGCTGAACACCATGAAACAGATGGATCTCTCCAACCTTCCTGTCGCCGACGGTCCTTTCGGCGGGACCTGGGACTCAAACTTTGGAGAACTGCGGCTACATCAAACGGATAACGTGGTCATCGGTGACTACGGCAACAAGGGCATTATCCTTGCCGAAGTCATCACCCCGAATTGCATTGCCGGCGTTTTTACCAACGGGGATCGCTTGGGTCAGTTTTCGTTTCGGGTCATCGAAACAGGGCGCTTCACGGGTGTGTACCGATGGGGTGAGGGGGGCAGTGGCGCTGCGTGGGAGGCCGAGCAGACCAGCGCATTTATTCCAGCGAGTTTTAGCAACTTTAAGCCGGGCAGCGAGGCTCTGGCGCACGGCTCTAATGACAACGATACGCTGAACGGCGACTGGCAAACCAACTTTGGCACGCTCCGCCTACGGCATTCGGATTTGTTCTTATATGGTGATTACGCAAACCGCGGCATCATCGCTGCGCGCTGGGACGGACAACAATTCGTGGGGCTTTTCACTAACCGCGAGCTCGCGGCAGGCAATCAAGTCGGCAAGACCACTTTCACCGCGGATATGCTAAATGGCAAATTAACGGGAGGTAGCTGGTCACTACCCAATGGCAGCGCCGGGTCATGGCGCGTCGACGGGGGCAATGAATCCGAGGCTCAATTCAACAACATAGCTCCGGACGGATCCTGCGCGCCCCTCTGGCCCTTTTAACACGGCGAGGCTGCGCTGGATAATTTCACAGCCAGATATTCGCGGGCCCAGCGACTACTTTTTCACCCACTGACCGTTGGGCGCCTGAATGTATTGGCCGCGAGCAGTTTTATCGATGGCTTTTTTACCCGCCATCGTCTCGACGGACTTCAGATCAATACCATTAGAGCGCGCGATGGACTGATATTCGCTCCGTCGCTGACTATTTACCTGATCCATCAAGCGCCGCGCATCCGCGGGCGCACTGCTATTTACTAATCCCAAATAACCATTCTGCTGCTCGCCCACATAGCCCTGCGACTTAGCAGTATTCAGGTCCATCGCATAAGCCGATAGCGCCATCAACATGAGGCACGTGGCGAAGATCGTTTTCTTTAAAAAATGCATGGCTGACTCCCTGGTCTCAACTTTGCCGCTGTCGATTAAAAGAGCTCACTGTTCTCATCGAACAAGTCGTCGAGTTCCTTGTCCACCTGAACTCTAATTTCATGTTCAATCTTGACGTTGATATTAAGCTCAATCGGGCCCTCTGGCGGCGCAACCGCGACGGTTGGCGTACAGCCATAGCACCCGACACTCAGGATCAATATTGCGAAACAATGTCTTGCCGACATAACACCCTCGCTGACGGATTCATTTTTTTTGCTCGAATTTCCGCGTGACCCACAGGTTGACCGACTCTATGGTCTGCAGGCTCTGCAATAGATTGAGTAGATTGTTCTCTAGAGTCAAATTCAATTTTACCTGCCGACCGTTTTGATAATCGGGGTTGCTACCCAGCACCGAGGTGCGCAAAAACATAACACCCGCTTCGTCGAGCGTAATGTCAGCCTCAAGCTGCTCAAACTGTAAATTCGACAGCGCGGCCGCGACCGCACCCACCCGCTGATCTATCTGCGCGGGATCCACCGCCGGCTGATAGCGCAATGCTCCCGGTGAACCCTGCAGTCTCCCGGCGTCTACCAGCACATTGCCGCCCTGCCACACCAGTGGCAGCGACGCCGTCGCCCGCCCCTGAATGTCGACGCCCTCGGTACCCGCCACCGCGACGACGGCCGCCAAATCAATCTCGTTGAGGTAGACCGTGCCCAGCGGTCCATCGCGAGAGAAATCGCGGAATTGGTCGATGACCAACTGGCCGCCCAGCGCACTGCCTTCGGCATGCGCCAGAACCCAACCCTTTTCATCCTGAAGAATCACGCCGGCGAGGTCCGTAATCTGCACACCGGTGTTCACTGCCTCCAGCGAGAAGCTGATCGGGGCGGCCGGGCTGATGTTGCCGTTGATTAATAAGAGCTCAAACGGTGCAAGGTTAAGACCCGCAAGCCCGACGCCTCCGCTGGTGAGATAGCCCTCAGACGCGCGACCGACAACGGCCACGCTGAACCCCTCTGGGCTGTAGGTGCCCTGAGTGTCGAGGCGGACCAGCAAGCTGGTGACCTCAAACTCGGTCAGATCAGGCTGCGCGCGCCTGACCTCGCTAACAAGCGAGGCCCAATCCCACAGCACGCTGTCGGTGCGCCCGCGAAAATCGAGGCGCTCGTCCTGCACCGCGTAGGTCAGTTGGAACTCGCCCAATGGCCCCCAAGGGGAAAACGCCGAGATGTCACCCGTCACCGCCGCTTGCGCATGGCGCAGACTCGCGATGACATTTATCGGGGGTATTGCTTGCCCTTCCATCTGCGTTGTCAGCGTGACATACCCGCTTATCTGCTGCTCAACCTTGTTCGCGACAACAGACAAACCGCTGCTTTCCGCCCGCAGCGCCCAGGTGGGCCCCGCTGCCGACAGAGCAGTGTCAACGGTACTCATATCCCCCTCACCGGTCGCTGGGTTCCAGCGACCGGTGAGGGCAGTACCGAAGTCCTCGATCACGAGCTCCCCCCACTCGACCTCAGCGAGGCGAACAACGCCTTCCCTGAGGGTCACTGCCGGCGCCGCGAACCCCGCCTCCCACGTCGCATCCACAACAAAATTCAATTGCTCGTCAGGATCGGGTGATGTCAGTTCGGGCGTGGTCACAACCAGCGCCCCGGCACCGAGAGGGTCGAGGCTCATTTCGCCATCGATGGACAGCTGCCGCCCGTCCAAGGGCGATGGTAGTGCCGCGACGCCCACAAAATGTGCTGCGAATGGCGGAGGGGAATTGGGCGCATTCGCGAGCGCTTCGGTGTCGCTATAGAGCTTTAATCGCACCTCTGCACTGAGTGCCGAGAGCTCTATTTCGGGCACGATGTCTGGCGCTACGATATCTCCCTGCCAGACGAATTCATCGCTCACCGCCCGCATTGTCCACCTAATATCGATGCGGTAATCACCCGCCAGCTGGGCGCTGCCCGCCCAATGCTCGGGACCGTTACTCTGCCATCCCAGACTGAAGTGCTGGTCTTGGGCGCTGACGGCTAGCGACCCGCTTTGCAGCGAACTCGGTTTTGGCAGGCTCATCACGAGCTCATCACTGCCCGCAACCCAGGTCAGTTGATCGAGCGATATCTCAACGGTTGCGATAGCCGGCCACCACGACGCCTTACGAAAATCGGTTATCTGCCAGGATGCTGGAGCGTCACTCGGAACCGAGGACGAGTCATCACCTGAGGTACCGGCCGCGACCCAGGTTATATCCGCTGCCGCTATCGAGGAGAGCCGCAGCGGCAGCGACGGATCAGCGGCGAAGGACCACCGCCAGTCCAACTGAGATACGCGCAATCGGCCCTGCGGCAAGGTTACGTCGAGCGCGGCCAAATAACCGCCCCCCGGCGCGATCTCGAGCCCAGACAGTTGCTGCAGGGAAATCGCTTCCGGCAGTACCCAGCGCGCCACGTCGGCCACCGAATAGCGCCAAACAATATAGCCAACCGCGCCGAGCAGGATCACCGTCACGAGGCACAGCAGGATGCCGAGACGTCGCAGCATCAAATGACACGCCACGGCATCATGGCAGATCGCCAAAGTACAACCGCGGAATGTGTGTGATTCGCCTTCAACATGCCACGCTCTGATCTCACTCTGAACTCAAGGTATTCGACTCATAAGGGTACAGGTAGGGTTAATGATTCTTTGACCTGCTCCATCACCACATAGCTTGTGGACTCCAGCACCCCCGGCAACGTCAGTAAGGTTTCGCCGAGTAGCACCCGATAGGCATTCATATCCGCCACGCGGGCCTTCAATAGGTAATCAAAATTTCCAGAGACAAGATAGCACTCCTGTACTTCTGGCAAATCGAGCGCGCTCGCCGTGAACTCTTCAAAGATATCCTGCGACGTCCGGTTGAGACGGATTTGTACAAACACGACTAACCCGCGGTTCAGCGCTGTGGGATTCAGCACCGCCTGATAGTGCTGAATCACACCCTCCCGCTCGAGCCGTTTCACGCGCTCCTTGCAGGGAGTGGTGCTCAGCCCCACCTTTCGCGCCAGCTCGGTATGGGGTATCCGCGCATCCTGCTGCAGCAAACGCACGATGTTGCGGTCAATTTTGTCCAGTTGTTTTAACTGCTGTGGCACCGTTTTCCTCCTCTGACGGGCTTTGTTACGGCGCCCATAGGCCTATTAGAATAGACCTTGGTATGCTGTTTTTATAGTTAAAATAGCTTTATAAATATAAAAATATACATTTTATGACTATTAATACGCCTTAATCTCATTAATTCGCCCTTCTCGAAGATGAGCCGCCCTCGCGACAATACAGACTGTCATGATGAGGGGGTCAAACCCATGTTGATCGGCGTACCAAAAGAGATAAAAGCACAGGAGTTCCGAGTCGGTATGACGCCCGCGGGCGCGAGGGAGCTGGTCTCCCTGGGGCATCGAGTGGTGGTCGAGCAGAACTGCGGCCTCGCCATCGGACTAACCGATGCGCTTTATCAAGCGGCCGGCGCCGAAGTCGCAGCGTCCGCAGACGAGATCTACGCTGCCGCCGACATGATCGTCAAAGTCAAAGAACCGCAGGCAGAGGAATGCCGGCAGCTGCGGCCGGGGCAGATCCTGTTTACTTACCTCCACCTAGCGGCAGACCCCCAACAAGCGCAACTGCTGATGGACTCGGGGGCCACCTGTATCGCCTACGAGACCATCACGTCCGCGCAGGGCGGCTTGCCGCTGCTGGCACCCATGAGCGTGGTCGCCGGCAGACTATCGGTGCAAGCAGGGGCGCACCAGATGGAGATTCATCAGGGAGGAAGTGGCACGTTGTTAGGGGGCGTGCCGGGAGTCCCGCCTGGCAAAGTCCTTGTTCTGGGAGGCGGCGTTGTTGGCACCAGTGCGCTGCGAGTAGCGCTAGGGATGGGCGCTGAGGTGACTGTCGTTGATCGATCTGTGAGCCGACTCACCGAGCTCGATGAACAGTACCGCGGTCAGCTACGCACCGTGTACTCGACGGCCGAGGCGATTGAGCAGCTCGCGCAAGAGGCAGATTTGATTATCGGCGCAGTACTAATTCCCGGCGCGTCGGCGCCGAAACTGGTGACTCACAGCATGCTGGCCAAAATGAAGCCGGGAACCGTCATGGTGGACGTGGCAATTGATCAGGGCGGTTGCTTTGAGACCTCGCACCCCACAACGCATGCGGACCCAACCTACGTGGTTGATGGCGTGGTGCACTACTGTGTCGCCAACATGCCGGGGGCCGTTGCGCGAACCGCTACCATGGCGCTGACCAACGCAACGTTGCCCTATGTCATGCGATTGGCCAGCGAAAATCCCCACCAAACTCTGCTGTCCGATCCGCATTTCGCTGCAGGGCTTAATGTCCATGGCGGCCACGTGACACATCAGGCGGTCGCGGAGGCACTGGGTCAGCCTTGCCTCACCGTCGAGGAGGCGCTGGGTCTACCGTTGCACCTCAAAAGCGCGTGAACCCGGCCTAGCGACCTTTGAGGGACCTAATGGACACCTTGGCTCTTCTTGCCGAGTCGATAATCCTGCAGACTAAGAGCACCGATGAGAGTTAATTGGACGGCGCGCTGATGCATCAAGTTAAACCGGATATCGAGAAACTCTCTGAGTCGATTCTGGCCTATGCCATGGAACGATTACGGATGGATCCCCCGTCATTGGATCACCCACTGCCGCAGGCGACACTGGATCAGCTCGCGGGTCAAACCATTACCGAGGAGGGGCTCGGGGGCGAAGCGGCCCTGCAGTTATTCGTTGAGACATTGGCGCCCGCCTGCATTTCAGAGGACCACCCCCGGTATCTGGCGTTTGTGCCTACGGCACCGTCGGAGGTCTCCACGTTGTTTGACTTGGTCGTTGGTGCTTCAAACATCTGCGCCAGCAGCTGGCTCGAAGGCGCCGGCGCGGTCTACGCGGAAAATCAAGCGCTGCGCTGGATCTCGGACATCGCCGGTTTACCTCCAGAGGCGGGCGGCGTCTTTGTGAGTGGCGGTACCGCCGGCAATCTGTCGGCGTTAGTCGCGGCCCGGCATGACTGGCGTCAGCGACACCCTGAAAACCGCGCGCAACGGGGTCTGATCATCTCGTCGCGCGGCGCCCACGCGTCGATCGATCAGGCGGCCCAAGTGATGGACGCAGACCTGGTGCAATGTGGCGGCCACCAATTGAGGGGGACCGACGTTGCCACCGCCATAGCCTCCCTGAGCGCCACCGATCGAGCACGCCTTTTTGCGGTCGCCTGCACCGCCGGCACAACCAATCTTGGCATCATTGACGATCTTCAGGGCATCGGCGAAGTGTGTCGCGCACAAAACGTCTGGCTACACGTCGATGGCGCATACGGAGGTGCAGCGCTGGCAGCGCCTTCAGCGCGCCCTCTATTCAATGGCATCGAAAACGCCGACAGCTTTATTGTTGACCCGCACAAGTGGTTGTTCGCGCCGTTTGATTGTTGCGCGCTGATCTATGCGGATCCGGAGAAAGCGCGGCAAGCGCACCGTCAGCACGGGGACTATCTCGAAGTTTTCTACGACGGGATCTGGAATCCGAGTGACTACGCGCATCACCTCTCACGCCGCGCGCGCGGGCTGCCCTTTTGGTTCAGCCTCGCTGTGCACGGCACCCGCGCATACGCCGAAGCCGTGGAGGTAACGCTGGAGCGCGCCCGCGATGCGGCGGCGATGATCGAGGCACATCCAAATCTGGAGATGGTCACCGAGCAACGACTGTCGATCTGCGTGTTCAGGCGGCCAGGCTGGGGCCCGAACGACTACAAAGTGTGGAGTGACGCGTTGCTGGAACGAGGCATTGGTCTGGTCACGCCCACCAAACACGAGGGCGAAACCGTTTTGCGCTTTTGTATCGTCAATCCGCGCACCAGCCGCGAAGATATCCAGATGATTCTCGACACCCTCTGAAAGCACAAAACACCCTGCCGCTGATCTGGCCACTGTTGGGGCAGCGCCTGTGGCGAAACGGGGCAGGAGCACTCGACCCCGCTCAACGACAGCGCGCCACAGCGATGTTCGTGGCAGCCCCCTATTGAGCCTCGTTTGTGATTGAGCCCAATGCGCGGTAAGTTGACCCCACACCCCGAGGGGTGGTGCAAAAGAACAAAACAACACAAACAAGGGGGAACCATTATGAAAAAGCTACTTTTGTCACTGAGCCTGCTCACCATCGCCGCCTGCGGTGGCGACAACAGCGCCGACAGCGTGCCCGCACCCGAATCACCCGCGATGGACGCCGTGAGCGCAGATGCTCCGCCAGTCCCCGCGATCGTGGAATTTGTATGGCATCAAAAAGCCGAAGGATTTTCTGATGACGCGCTCTGGTCCCACGCCGACTATTGGTCGAATGTTGCTGGCGAGGCCAACTGGGGGTTGATGGTGGCCACTGTCATGACGCCACGAGTCGCAAACGATAACTTTGATTTCCTGTGGGTAATGGCATGGCCATCCATGGAAGCGCGAGATAATGCGTGGTCGGACTGGGCAGCCAACCATGAGCCCGCCTGGCTCGAACTGACACAAAACACCTTTACCTACTCCGCAGAGCATGCCTACGGGTTCGCACCGGCACCGGGTCGTCCGGCCAGTGCGCGCAATACCAGCGGAAGTAGCGTGGTGGAATTCATGTTCTGTGAGTACAAGGAAGGAAAAGGCAAGGCGGATCGCAAGGCGTTCGAAGCCATGCATGCCGCATTCATGGACAGCTACGAGGCCGAGGTCGGTGCAACCAGCTATTGGTGGACAGCGATGACACCGCTGTTTGAGCTGCCCGATCAGAACACCCCCGACTACATGTGGACCAATTTCTGGGCAACAGATGCTGAACGAGAAGCTGGTTATGCTGCTTATGGCGAGTCGGCCCATGCCGCCAACGCCATGGAGGACGCCGACTGCCAGAGCCCTGCCTTATTTGACTCACGGGTAATCTACCTCCCTCAGGCCTGAGCCCGCACCGAGCAGCTATTGCTCTCGGCGCCCCGCACAGCAAGGGGCGCCGATTTTCTCGCCAGCGGTTAACCGTTGCACCATGGTGATTAACGGACAATCACTGCTTATGTACATCGCCAGATGCCTTGACCCGATTGAGCGGCAAAATATTTCTTCAGATCGCGCCCGAGCGGCGTATCCTTGGCCAGTGACACCCGAATAACATCTAGTGGTCAGAGGGACTGGCTCACCGCACAGCGATCCTCACGCCTCTGCGTCGGAGACTTCATATGTCAGATACTTTTATCTGCGCCTATGCGCTCAACGGCGATGGTTCGGGCACCCCCGTTACCGAAGATGGGCTGGGATCAGCCGGCCCGGATAGCAAACCCTTTTGGGCTCACCTCAGCGCGCGCTCAGAGGCTGCAAGACATTGGTTGCACCACCGGGCGAATCTGCCTGAAACCATCGTCGACGCACTGTTGGCCGAGGACACCCGCCCTCGCCTATTAGCCACTGAACATGGCCTTCTATTAATTCTGCGCGGCGTCAATCTGAATGAAAACGCTGACCCAGAGGACATGGTCTCGATTCGCATCTGGATCGAAGCGCACCGGTTTATTTCGGTTCAACTGAGAAATCTTCGCGGGGTCGCCGACATGCGGTCCGGACTGGAAGCCGGCAACGGAGCCACCGACATCGGTGACTTGATTACCCATTTTATCGAGGGATCCATCGCTCGCATTAGCCCGGTGATGAGCGCAGTTGCCGATGGTATCGATGAGGTTGAGGACCTTGTTATCAATGGGCAGTTATCGGGTGTCCGGGATCAAATCATCGACATTCGCCGCAAGACAATTATTTTTAACCGCTTTCTGGTCCCCCAGCGGGATATTGTTCAGCAACTTTGCGAAACACCGCTCGCTTGGCTAACGCAAAGCGATCGCGCGCGCCTCCGCGAATGTCAAAACGAGATCACTCGAGTTGTTGAAGATTTGCAGGCAATGCGAGAGCGCGCCCACTCGGTGCAGGAAGAGATCGCGAATGTGCTCACGGAACGACTGAACCGAAACACCTACATGCTATCCATCATCGCTGCCATATTCTTGCCGCTGAGTTTTCTGACCGGACTCTTGGGTATCAACGTGCCCGGGATACCCGGCGCAGATGATCCGGAGGCTTTCCTTGTTTTCTGCGGCATCCTGCTGGTGGTTATCGTGTTTCAAGTCGGGCTGTTCAAACGATTGCGTTGGTTTTAACCGAACCCAGGAGAGAACGCTATGAAAGGCTTTGATCTACAAAAATGGTGGGCGTTAGACCCTGCGGCCGAAACTGCGAGCGAAGACAACCCACTGACCCCTCTCACCGACGCACAGCGCCGGCCCGGCGGACCGCTACTGGCGCTCGCCTTTGGTTGGGGGTTCTTGATCACTGGTCTACTCGCGGGCGGCGCGCTGGGCAGTGGCGTCACGCTATGGGGTGATCTCATCTGGTATTCACTCCTCGGCAGCGCAATAAATTTTGCGATTGGCGCACTGGTGGGTTACATGGCTTGGCGAACCGGTTGTAACAGCACCCTTCTCTTCAGAGCCGTATATGGCGAGCTCGGTGCTTTTGTGCCGGTGCTATTCGTCGCGCTCCTGACCATTGGCTGGCAAGGTATTGTCGTGGGGGCATTTGCGCAGATCTGGACACAGGCCCCCGGCACCGCGCTTTACTACGGGGTGGCTATTTTTGCCGGTGTGCTCTACACCGGCACCACTTTGTTCGGTGTCAAAGGGATCGAGCGCGTGGGCATACCGGCCATGCTCGGCTTGGTCGCCGTGGGTCTCTACGCAGCCTGGGTGAACATCGCCCAGTCCGGGGGTATCGCCGCGGTTGAAACACTGTCAGCGAGCAAAGTCGCTGAAGCACCCATCTCTGGCATGGAGGCTATCAATATTGTCGTAGGCGCATGGATCGTCGGCGCAGTGGTCATGGCCGAATACGTGCGTTTTGCGCGCACCTTTTGGGTGGCGATGGGCATCCCTTTCGTGGTGCTGGTAGTGGACCAGCTATTTCTTCACCTTGTGGGAGCATTGGGTGCAGTGGGGAGCGGCACGCCCGACTTTACCGCCTATTTGGGCACCTTATCGGGATTCGCCGCTATCTTTGGATTGGTCGGTATGACGCTGGCGCTGTGGACAACCGGCGATACAAATCTCTATTTGCCCAGCGTGCAAACGGCGAGTCTTTTCCGGCGCCCAAAACGCGTGACAATCGTAATTTGTGGCGCGCTGGGAACACTGCTGGGGTTGGGCATTTATCAAATGTTCCTTGGATGGATCGCCCTGCTGGCGACGGTGGTCCCTCCGATCGTAGGGCCAGTGCTCGCAGAGTACTATCTGATTCGAGGCCGGCCCGCGACATTCCCCAGCCACAACCGCCTTAACTGGCCGGCCATCGTCGCCTTTGCCAGCGGCGCCATCATCGCTGGAGGTAATGGTAGAGAGGGCTTCCCCTTGGCGGTGGAACTGTCTCCCTCATTGCTGGGTCTGCTGGTATCACTGTTGGTTTATGTGGCGCTGCGCAAACTGGTACGGTGAAGCTTGCTCACCCACTCATCTTTGACATGTGACCCGCACATCGAACGTTAAGGAGGTCACGTCGTGACGAAAAAGCGCTGGTTCATCACTCTACTCGGGCTGGCGCTGGGCTCGATAGCGATCATCCTGTTCACGCCTTGGATCGTCGGCGTAGAGAGAGGGTCGCAGACGGCATCGCACTTAAAGGGGGACTACCCGCTCCTCTTCCCAGAGGATTTCGCCTGGGGTGTGGCGGTTGCCGCGCAACATGTCGAGCACCAACAACCCAGCGACTGGACTGCTTTCGAGCGACGCGCCGTGCGCGAAGGCAAGACCGGAACGGGTGACCTGCCAGGCCAGGCAAAGCCCGGGCACATTCGCGATTTGGACAAGATGCCCGAAGCAGTCCGGCGCAAGAAAGTCGACTTCGATACCCGCTACGCGAGCGACTTTGCAACGCTGGCAGGGCTCGGCCTCAACAGCTATCGCTTTAGCCTTTCCTGGTCGCGCCTGTTCCCCCGGGAGGACCTCCTCGAGCCCGACCCGGCGGGTATCGCGTTCTATCAGAACGTCATTGCCGCGGCTAAAGCCCACGGACTGACGCCGCATGTATCGCTTTTTCACTTCTCAACGCCCGAGTGGTTCTGGCAGGAGCAAAATGGCAAACGCGGCTGGGAGCGCGACGACGCGCTGGCGCACTGGCATCGCTACGTCAGCGCGGTGTCGGCGTTGCTGGGCCCCGAGATCAACCATTGGTGCACTCTCAACGAACCGATGGTCTACGTTCTATGGGGTTATATCGAGGGCGTGTTTCCACCGCTTGAGCAACGCGACGGTCCAATCGATGTTGCGCCCGTCGTTGCGCAGTTGTTGCGGGCCCATGCCGACGCCTATCAAGTGCTTCATCATGATGCGGCCGCGCGAGGTCAAACCATCAACGTCGGGTTGACGCAGCACACGCGGGCGTTCGAACCCTGGCGAAACTGGCATCCGCTAGACCGTTTGGCAGCCGGCTTTGTCCAGCAAGCGTTTATTTGGGATGTATTCGACGCGCTGGAGAGCGGCCGCTACACGATGACCGATACCGAGTTCAGCGTAGCGATCGAAGGCTTGGAAAACACGCAGGATTATGTCGGGATCAATTACTACGGCCGCTTCTATGTCGAGATGAATCTTGACGCGCTGGACGCCGGCCCGATTACCCATACCCGAGACCCGGGCGACCCGGATGAATTGAGCAGTGACCTCGGCTGGGCGCTGTATCCCATCGGGTTTAGTCACATTCTGAATGAAGCCTGGCAACGGTATAAAAAGCCGATACAGATTTTAGAGAACGGCATCGCCGACGCATCTCAGGCGGATTCGCTTCGCCAGACCTTTATGGTCAGTCACCTGCGCGAGGTGTGGTATGCGATCAACATACTGGGTGTGGACATCGACAGCTATTTTCACTGGTCCCACTTAGATAATTTTGAGTGGGCGGAGGGGTTTGGTCCGCGCTTCGGCATTTTCGCTGTCGACTACGACAATGATTTTGCGCGAACGCCGCGCGCCAGTGCTGACACCTACCGCGAGATCATCAGCAATGGGATCAGCGAAGCGTTGTGGGAGCAAACCCGGGGACCGTTCTAATCGGCCTCGTGTCATCGTCCCCGATTCACCGCCGATTGCCACGGCCGTAATCAATGCGGCGAAGAGGTTCTCCCTGCTGACGATCAGGGCCCGCTTTGGCTTGCCAGCACCCCTGTCACCGTATGACACTGCAACGCATGTCTTACCGGTGTTCAGCATAATGCGGCGGTTGCCGGCAACCCTGATCGTAGCGACGCTTCTGATATCGGGTTGCGCCACCTCGGTGCGCACCCCCTTCGAGCCATCGGCCGCAGAATTTGCTCGCGCTGCCAGCGTGTCTGGCGCTCTAGCGGCGGCAGAGGCGGCAGTCGCCAAACGCTCTGACGCCGAGACCGAGGTGCCTGAGACACAACAAAGCGCTCGAGCCATCTCCGGCTTCTCATTACTGGATCGCAGTGAGGAGGCGCTTCGTTGGCGTTTGGCGCTGATTGATTCCGCCACCCAGACCATCGATACCCAGTACTACCTGTACCACCCCGACAGCACCGGCATGCTAATCACCAGCAGACTGCTGGAAGCCGCGGATCGCGGTGTGCGTGTGCGCCTCATCATCGATGACATAGGCACACTCTCATTCGGGGCTCGCGAAGAACGAATCAAGGAGACCATGGGCGCGCTGCTCACTGCCCATCCTAATATTCAGCTGCGGCTGTTTAATAGCGCTACCAACCGAAAATCCCTAGGTTGGGGCTGGGATTTCGCGACCAATTTCAGCCAACTCAATCATCGCATGCACAACAAATCATTGATTGTCGACAACCGAGCGGTGGTACTGGGTGGCAGGAACATTGGTGATGAATACATGGGGCTCAGCGATCATTTCAACTTCCGGGACATTGATGTTTTGGGAGTGGGGCCCATCGCGCGGCAATCCAGCGAGGTGTTTGATATTTTTTGGAACAGTGGCTGGGTGTTTCCCCTGCATCCCGAGATGCAGTCCAGCGCAGAGCTGTTACTCAAGGAACAACGCGCGGAGCTACAGCGAAATCTCAGAAGCAGCGAAAAACTCGAGCGATTCTCACTCACAGCGCAGAATTGGGAGCAACAACTTCAGGCGCTGGTACCGTCGCTACACTTGGGTACCAGTGAGGTCTTGACGGACAAACCGACGACGGATGGCATCAGCCACGACCTTTTCGACTGGCTCATGGAAACACTGCCGAATGCCCAACAAGAATTACTGGTGACCAACGCATACCTGATCCCCGAAGAGCGCGGCATTGCCCTTTTGACTGAGCTGGATGCCAAAGGCGTCGACGTGCTGATTCACACCAACTCCCTCGCGTCGCAGGACGTGCCGGCGGTCAACAGCCACTACAAAGCCTGGCGAGTCCCCTTGCTCGAAACCGGCGCAGGTTTGTATGAACTCCGCGCCGACGCACAAATAAAGGCGACCGTCGTTGATACCCGGCCAGTCACCGCCAAATTCATTGGCCTGCACGCTAAATCGCTGGTCGTTGACCGCCGTTACGCTGTGATCGGATCCGCCAATTTTGACCCGCGATCCGCCTTTATTAACTCGGAAATGGTGGCGGTGATCGATAGCACAACGCTGGCGAATGAGCTGGCAGCGGTGATCGAGCGCGATGCCAACCCGGCGAACAGCTGGCGGGTCAACATTGATGAGGGCGGCGGTCTCTACTGGCAGAACGGCGACGAAACCGTAACGCGCCAGCCCAGCCTTAACGCGTGGCAACAGCTTCAAGACCTCTTTTTCATGTTGTTTCCAAAGAATCTCTACTAGACCATCGGGCGCTCAAAACCCCGCCCCGCGATAAAAAAAACACTGTTGACTGTTTTTGGCGCGGGCGTTAACTTGCGGTGGCTTTAAAGGCGAGTGCGCACCACACCCCGCCCCTGACTGAGGGTCTGGCGGTGACCTCCCCGGGGAAACCTCTGCATAACAAGACATCCAAGGAGACAGACTGTGTCCATCCCAAAGGAAAAGCTGCTTCACGCATACCGCACCATGAAGACCATCCGTGAATTCGAGGAGCGGGTGAATGCCGAAATCATGAACGGACAAATACCGGGCTTTACGCACCTCTATACCGGGCAAGAAGCCAACGCCGTCGGCGTCTGCGCGCATCTCGATGAGGGCGATACCATCATTTCGACCCACCGCGGCCACGGCCACTGCATCGCCAAAGGCGCGGATGTATCCGGCATGATGAAGGAGCTGTTTGGTTCTTCTGAGGGCCTGTGTAAAGGCAAAGGTGGCTCGATGCACGTCGCCGATGTCGACAAGGGCATTCTGGGCGCCAACGGCATTGTCGCTGGTGGTCCGCCGATATCTGTCGGTTCCGCGCTGGCGGCAAAAATTCGCAAGAACGGCAAGGTCGCCGTCTCATTCTCAGGCGACGGATCAGTGAACCAAGGCACCTGCTTTGAAGCGATGAATATGGCCGTCGTATTGCAAGCGCCGGCGGTATTTGTGATTGAAAACAACTACTACTCCGAGCACACGTCTATCAACTACGCGGTAGGCTGCGACGATCTCAAGGCGCGCACCGAAGCCTTTGGCTTCCCCGTGTTCGTTGCCGATGGCGCTGACTTTTTTGCCGTCTATGAGGCAGCGGGCAAAGCGATCGAGCACGCGCGCTCTGGCAAGGGTCCCGCCGGCGTTTTTGCCGAGCAAGGCCGCTATCACGGTCACTTCGTCGGTGACCCTCAAGCCTATCGGGGAGAGGGGGAACTTGAAGATCTGCGTGAAAACCATGATCCATTGAAGCGTTTCCGCCAGCACATGGCCGAAAGTGGAGAGATCAGCGAGGCCGAGCTGCACGAAATCGACGCAGCCGTCATGGCAGAAATCGACAAGTCGGTGGTCGATGCAAAGGCGGCGGCACGCCCAACGCCCGAGCAGGTCACAGAGGACGTTTACATTCAATACAGCGCTACGGCCTGAGGGGGAGATCACCATGCCTGAGAAAACGATGCGCGATGCGATCAACGAAGCCCTGCACCAGGCCATGGAGCAGGATGAGTCGGTATTTGTTATTGGTGAGGACGTCGCCGGATGCAATGGTAGCGCTGGCGATGTGGGTGCTGTCGGAGGCGTGTTCGGGGTAACCAGCGGGATTTATCACCGCTGGCCCGATCGTTGTATCGACACCCCAATCTCCGAATCAGCCATTGTTGGCGCTGCGGCAGGCGCGGCGCTGGTGGGCATGCGACCGGTCGCAGAAATTATGTTCGCCGACTTTATTGGTGTCTGTATGGATCAGATCGTCAATCAGATGGCGAAATTTCGCTACATGTTTGGCGGCAAGAGTCGCTGCCCCGCTGTGATTCGCTTCTCTGCGGGCGGCGGGTTCAGCGCTGCGGGACAACACAGTCAGGCCATGTATCAGGTTATGACGTCGTTCCCAGGCCTCAAGATCGTGGTGCCTTCTAACGCTTACGACGCGAAGGGTTTGATGCTCTCTGCCATTCAGGATGACGACCCGGTGCTATTTTTTGAGCCCAAGATCCTCTATCAGGAAACAGCAGAAGTACCGGACGAGATGTACACCATCCCTTTTGGCCAGGCCAACTTTGTGCGTGAGGGAGACGATGTGACCGTGGTCGCATTTGGTCAAATGGTGCCGAAGGCCGCGGCGGCAATCGACGCGCTCGCCGAGGAAGGCATCAGTTGCGACCTCATTGATCCGCGCACCACGTCTCCGCTCGACGAAAATGCGATTCTCGAATCGGTGGAAGCAACAGGTAGGCTGGTGATTATCGACGAAGCCCCACCGCGCTGTGGACTCACCGCTGATATTGCGGGACTGGCAGCGGACAAAGCCTTCCACAGCCTGAAGGCACCGATCAAGCAAGTCACGGCTCCGCACAGCCCGACACCATTTTCTCCCGAGCTCGAGGCCGCTTACCTGCCCAATGCAGAAAAAATTACGGCGGCGATCAAGGCAACGCTGGCCTGAGCCGCATGACGTTTTAGGAGTGTACGAGTGAGCGAGATCTATCCGATTGCCGTCCCCAAGTGGGGGATAGAAATGGTGGAAGGCACCATCACCAATTGGAACAAGTCCGAGGGGGATTCGATTGCCAAGGGAGACGAAGTCTTCGAAATGGAATCGGACAAAATCGTGAACGTGTGGGATTCCCCGGTCAGCGGCGTGCTGCGCCGGGTGTTAGTCGCCGCAGGCGATGCCCATCCGGTCGGAGCGCTGTTGGGCGTGATTGCCGACGCCGGCGTTTCCGAGGACACGATTGATCAGTTTATTGCACAGTACAGTGCCAAAAGCGGGCAAGACGCGCCTGCATCCAGCGACGCTGACGCACCCGCCACGACAACTCAGAAAACCACCCAAACCGGTGATGCTTATACGCGCTCCTCGCCTAGCGTGAGACGGTTAGCTGATGAATTGGGCGTTGATCTAGGCACGGTCACAGGTACGGGTCGCCGTGGTCGCATCACCGAAGAAGACGTCAAAGCGGCGTCCGGCGGCGAAGAGAGCAGCGTGCCTGAGGGTGTCACCGTGATACCCCTCAGTGCTACACGCAAAACCATCGCAAAGCGTCTCACTGAGGCTAAACAGACCATCCCGCATTTCTACCTGACAGCAGAATATGAACTGGATGGGTTATTGGCTCATCGTGCTGCGCTGAATGCTTCTGGGGATACCAAGGTGTCCGTGAATGACCTGCTCGTCTGGTGTGTCGCCCAAGCCTTGCAGGCCGAGCCTAGGGTTAACGTCAACTTGGTTGGCGATGACATCCATCAGTTCTCTGCCGCGCACGTGTCGGTCGCAATTGCTACGGACGATGGACTTTACCCCGCAACGGTCCGCAATGCCGATGCACTGACACCGGCGGAAATTGCGCAGGCCACTGCAGTGCTGGCAGAAAAAGCAAACTCGGGCAAACTCGCGAAGGAAGACATCACGGGTGGTTCGTTCACGGTGTCGAATCTTGGAATGTATGGCGTGACGCAGTTCACGGCCATCGTGAATCCACCGATGGGAGCGATCCTCGCGCTGGGCAAAGCGTCGCAGCGGATTGTTGTCGCAAATGGGGAGCAGCGTGTGGCCACGGTGCTCAACGCGACCCTGTCTTGCGACCACCGGGTTATCGATGGCGCCGTGGGCGCGCAGTTTCTCACTGCCCTGGCTGAACAGATCGCGTCCCTGTAAAGAGGGGATCAGACGTTGCATTGCGACGCCCCTGAGCGCCAAGCGGCTGATCTCAGGACATGGCGAGTTGCCACACCACGCTGAATGCCAACGCAATAAGCAGCACCCCAAAACCCTGATTCACCAATGTGGCGCGCCGGTTAAGGCGCGCCACCCAGGCACTGCGCGACAGCACCAACGAAACCAGCGAATACCACGCCGCATCGATTACTGCCGCGCACATGGCGATTGCTTGTTTCTCCCAGACCTGGGCGTCCGGTTTGACAAACTGACTGAATAACGCGGCGAAAAAAAACGCAATTTTGGGGTTGGACAGCGCAATCACGATGCCATCGACGGCTGCTTGACGGCGCTGCCCATCGCGGTGCTGCGCAGGCGGCCGCGTGTCGGCGGATAATGGCACCGGAGCACCGGGCCCCATGAGTGCGCGGGCGCCGAGGTACAGTAAAAACGCGGCCCCCGCTATGCGAATACCGTTTAACCATGCGGGCTGTGCCAGCATCAGCACACCCAACCCACTCACCATCAGCATCGCCCAGAGATAAATGCCGACACCATGCGCCAGCGCGCAGAACATACCCGAGGAGCGACGGCCAGCGAGGCTGTGACGAACAACCACCGCGAGGCTCGGCCCTGGGGACATTGCGCCCAGAAGGCATATGCCCAACAGCGCCAGCCACTGTGATTCGGTCATCACAAGCTCTCCCAACCGGACTCAGCTTATCT
>Ga0181588_10000864_pt1 | contig 26828 bp, 24 predicted proteins | sample 071ome_26_FD_148607 | JGI IMG/M metagenome (GOLD analysis project Ga0181588, IMG submission 148607) | Coastal salt marsh microbial communities from the Groves Creek Marsh, Skidaway Island, Georgia - 071409BT metaG (spades assembly) | ecosystem: Environmental > Aquatic > Marine > Intertidal zone...
CGCGCACCGCTGACCGGTGGCCTGAGCGTCGACTGGACTGTGGTGCCTTGCGGTGGCACGCAGCATGCGATGTCGACCATCCGGACGATTCGCTTAGGTCCGAGAGCCCGGGCGACGCCAGGCAGGGTGATCCCGGCCATCGAGTGACCGACGAGGATCGCCCGCTTCGCACCCACCTCCTCAATGTGGCGGACCACGCTCCGCACGCTCAGGTCGATCGTGAGGGTCGGCTTCTAGCAGCCGCCCGTGTCCTGGCCACCGTGGACGAAGACGAGGACCGGTGAGTTCGACATCAGCGTCCGTTCAGTCGTCTCGCCCGATGACGAGTGCGTCGACTGCGATCACACCGTCGGCGGTGATGATGAGCGGGTTGAGATCGATCGACTCGATCCAGTGGCCGTGTGTCCGCCAGAGCTGGTCGAGGCCGGCCACGACCGCACTGAGTTCGTCCACCGGCCAGGGGCGCTGACCACGCAAGCCGGCGACGGCGCCGGCAACCTCCTCGGCCAGCGATCTCGCCCCTGCCTCGTCGATCGGGAGGAACCGTCCGCTCACCTGTCGGAGCACTTCGACGAGCACTCCGCCCAGGCCGAGCAGTGCGATCGATCCGAGGCTCGACCCGGTCTGCAGACCAGCGAACGCCTCGGCGTGCCCGCCGACCATCGACTGCACCGCGATCGTCCCGGGAATGTTGCGCGCCACCGCGATGGCGCGCAACTCGGCCACGTTGTCGGCGAGGGCGGACCGTTCGACCCCGATGCGGACTCCGTCGACCTCGGTGCGGTGAGCAACATCGGCCAGCTTGACGACCAGTTGGTCGCCCAGATCGTCGATCCGAGGATGGTCGGTCTCGTCACCGTCGAGCACGACCCACGGCGCAACGGTGATGCCGGCGGAAGTCAACAGTTCCATGGCTTCGGCGAATGAGAGCATCGGACCGGCGTCACCGTCGATGAGGGCCGGCATTCGCTGAGCCGGTGTCGGCACTACTGGCGATTCGCTCCTTGGCCGATGGCCGACGAACCGGTTCATCGCGTCCACGGCGCGGTACACCGACTCGATGCCACGGGCGAACACCAGCCCGCGGTCGCGCCAATCCGACACCCAACTACCGACTCCGGTCGCCTCGAGCGGGGTCACCACGAACGGGATCTGCGCCCGGACAGCAGCACTCGAAAACGGCGCGAGGAGTGTCGTACTCCACCCCTCGTCGGCTTCGCCCGTCCACCATCCGAGGGCCAGCAAGTCGACGACGTTCGCATAGGTGTCGAAGACCTCCTCCATCAGTTCGGCCTTGGTCATGACGAACCCGGTCAGGTCGAGCGGGTTCACGGTGTCCCCCGGTACGCGCTCGCGAACCCATGCTTCGATCGCGTCGAGTGGCGGAAGGTCGACGTCGTAGTTCGTCGACGGATCGTCAACGAGATCGGTCGCCAGAGTCGCCACACCTCCCGAGGTCGTGATCATGCCGAGCCGGTTGATCCGCCGATGCCGCTCGGACGGGAGTTGAACGAAGAGTTGAGCCTGATCGAGCAGGTGGTCGATATCGCGAGCGCCGAGGATCCCGTGCTCACGGAATGCGAGGTCGTAGATCCAACTCTCGTCGGCGATCGCTCCCGTGTGGGATTGCATGATCCGTCGGGCACGGTCGGAGCGGCCCAGCTTGAGGGCGATCACCGGCTTGCCGGCCGCCCGAGCCATGGCTACCGCCGCGAAGAACTCGTCGGGCCGACGCACGGTTTCGATCACGAGACAGATGACTGATGTCTGGTCATCGCTGGCGAGAACCGCCACGTGGTCGGCGAGGTCGCAGATCGCTTCATTGCCGGAGGACACCGCCACCGACACCCCGAGCGCCCGCTCTCTGGCAGCAGCGAAGGCCGACCGGACGAGGAAGCCACTCTGGGACACGATGCTGACCCCGCCGACCGTGTCGCGACCGGCAGCCGGGAGATCGAGACGTCCACCGGTGAAGAGGTTGGCTCCCAAAGGCACGTTCTTGAACCCGGCACAGTTCGGTCCGATGACCGCGACGTCGGTCCGCCCGGCGATCTCGAGCAGGCGTGCCTGCAGATCAGCGCCGGCATCGCCAGCCTCGACGAAGCCTGCCGCGGCGACGACCACCCCACCGCATCCCAGCGACGCCGCCTCCTCGACGACGTCGAGGGATCGCTCCGCATTGACCAGCGAGAGGACGGCGTCGATCGGCACTCCGAGCGTGGCGACCGCCGACGCGAGATCGGGATAGGCCACCTGCCCGTAGAGGGAGTCCCGTCGCGGGTTCACGAGTGCGACCTGCCGACCAGCCTCGATCATCGGGATGATCGAGTTGTTCGACATGCCAAGTTGCTCGTTGGCGCCGACGACAGCAACCGTACGAGGCACGAGCATTCGCGCCAGTTGGTCGCGGATCGTCATGGCCTGTTCGCTCGTGTAGCTCGGCAGGGGGCTGGATTCGAGCAGTCGGGAGCGGCACTCATGGTCGGCGACCGTAGCCAACGGCACATGTCAGTTCGATGTCGAACGCAAGGCGCACCGACCCGGGCACTCTCACCAAGGAACCTCACCGCGCTCGGCGAAGAAGCAGCCCGTCGGCCCGTCGTTCGCAATGAGTACGGCATCGAGCACCGGGCGGGCGCCGTCGACAGGTGTGCGGAGTGCCTTGCCCTGTGTCATCGGCGTGTTCACCGGGCCGGGGTCGACTGCGTTGACCCGAAGCGGGGTGGCGCAAAACTCGTTCGCGAACAACACCGTCACCATGTTGACCGCCGCCTTCGAGGTGGAGTAGCTGACCAGCGGGCGCTCCCGGTACGGGCTCCCCGGAGTGGTCGCATACGCCAACGAACCGAGTCCACTCGAGAGGTTCACGATCCGCGGCCGGTCGGATCGGAGCAGCGTCGGGAGCATCGCCTGAATCACTCTGATGGTACCCACCACGTTGACGTCGAGGGTTGCCTGGATATCGGCGAGAGACGCTCGACTGGGAGGCGAAGGGTGGTGTTCGAGCTTGATGGCCGCGTTGTTCACAAGGACGTCCAAACCGCGTCGAGCGACCTCCTTAGCCGCAGAAGCGACCGAATCTGGTTCGGAGACATCGAGGACGAGGGGGTCGGCTTTGCCACCGGAAGCGCGGATCGCCTCGGCGACCTCGGTCGCGGCGTCGGGAACTCGAGCACCGATCAACACGGTGGCACCGAGCAACGCAAGGCCTTCGGAGATCGCTCGACCGATCCCACGGTTCGCTCCGGTGACCAATGCGGTCTGCCCGGCGAGGGCGCCCTGCACCATCAGGAGCGGCCCTTCAGGTGCAGTCCGAACACGGCGCACAACGAGTGAAGATACGCCATCGTGACGGCGTCGAGCGGTGATTCGCTGCGCCGCACCACGCCGAGGTGCCCCCAGACCACTCCGCCGACCTCGATCGGAACGAAGTGACACGCGCGAAATCCGTCCCCAGCGATGGAATCAGCTGTCGAACGGAACTTGCCCTCGACCGAGCGGACATCGGCGAACTGGACCACCTCGCCGGACAGCACGCTTTGGGCGCTGGCGAACGAGGGGTCGAGAGGGACACCATCTGCGACCCGCTGGAGCCAACCGTCAGGCATCCGGGCGGCAGCGAGGAGCTGCATCCGGCGGCGCTCGGCACGAAAGACCGCGAGCCCGTCGGCCACGCCGGCAGCGTCCACCAAGGCGACGAGGTGCGCCGCTGCCTCGCGATCGTCGGGACTAACGCCGAGACGAGCGGCCAACTCCCCGAACGAGTTCAACAAGGGGGCAGTGTCGACGTGTAGCGAATGCTCGGTGAGAGCATCCGCCTCCTCGGTCACGTTGGCGAGGAACCGGTAGCCACTGCCACGAACCGAGGAGATGTACCTCGGGTCGCTTGCACTGTCGTCCAGCTTGCGGCGCACTCTGTTCACGATGATGCGGAGCGCATTGCGCCCGTCCGAGGGGGCCGGATCCCACACACGACGGACGATCGTCCACGTCGGCAAGGTCACCGACGGACGGCTCATCAAAAACGTGAGCAGATCGTATTCGGTCGGCGACAAAGCGAGTGCCTCACCCCCGATTGAACACGATCGAGTCCAGAGATCGACCTGGAGGTCGAGCGCCCTGAGGTACCGGATGCCCGGATCCCGTCTCCGGTCGGCACGTCGGAACACTGCGGAGAGTCGCGCGAGGGTGGTATCGCTCGGCTCAGTGACCGGGCAGACCGCGTCGACCCCTGCCGTGACGAGTGTGACCACCTCGTCGGCATCGTCAGCGAGCACCACCAACGGCACGTCGGTCAGATCGCGAATCGCGTCCACCACCTGCCATCGGAACTCCTGGTCGCCCCCGACCACCACCAGGGACACCCGCCGAATCGAAGCGAGCCATCTCGCCCGAGGACCGGCGTCGGCGGTGATGAACGGCCATTCGGCGACACGCATCGCCTCGTCGAGTCCGTGCTCCTCCCACCAGTTCGTGCGCCCGACCAACAGCACCGGCGCGTCCGGACGGGTCGGCCTCCGAGACCCGTGATTCCGAACATCTGGCAATTCACTGACCTCTCGCACCGGCTCCCCCACGAGGGCGAATCTAACAGTGGTGTCAGCTACCCTTCGCGCTGGCATGGAACTCGACGAGATCAAGTACTCGACCTCCGATGGCGTCGCGACGATCACGCTCGACCGCCCGAATGTCCTCAACGCGATCTCGGCTCGACCAGGCGGCACCCGTGACCAAATCCTCGCTGCGATCGAGTCGGCTGAGAACGACCCGGACGTCGGATGCGTCATCATCAACGGCGCGGGCCGCGCATTCTGCGGCGGTGGCGACCTGACCGGGGCACGGCGGCGCGAGACACTCGACGAGCACGAGGAGTTCCTCAGGACGGCGAACGCGTTCCATGAGCGACTGACGGCGAGCACGGTGCCGACGATCGCGGTGGTCCACGGATATTGCCTCGGCGCCGGGGTGCTCTTGGCGACCGCCTGCGACTTCGTTCTCGCTGGCGACGACGCGACGTTCGGGTTCCCCGAAGGGCGGCTTGGTCTGGTCGGCGCTGCTGCGCTCAGTCCTCGACTCGGGCGCCAATGGGCCAAGTTCATGATCATGACGGGAGAGAACGTCGACGCCGTCACCGCGCGATCGCTCGGGATCGTGCTCGCCATCGAACCGGTCGACGAGTTGCAGTCGCGAGCTCACGAACTCGCCCAGCGCATCGCACGCATGCCACGGGAGTCGGTCATGTTGAACCGGCGCGCGATCGATGCTGCCTCGGACGCAGCTGGCGAGTCGCATGCGCGAGCGGTAGCGGTGGAACGTGACGCCGAGACACTGCTCGCGAGTCCGAAAGCGACCGCCCCGGACGGCCGGGCCTTCCGGGACATCCTCAGCGCCGAGGGGATGAGCGGTCTCAAGACTGCGCAGGCAGCGCAGTACACCCGCCCCTGGCTCCGCTCCACTCCGGCGGAGCAACAGCCGTCGGGACCTTGGCGGATTCGGGCCGCCGACGGCACGGACAGTGTCGTCACCATCACGGGCATGGAGTTCCGAGCGTTCCGTGCTCACACCGATGGCACGGAGATCGAGCGCGGGCTGACCACAATGACCGGGCGCGACCTACCGAGAGACGGCGTCCTGATCCGAGTCCACTGGTCGAGTGTGAACTACAAGGACGGACTGGCGTCCGTCCCTGGTGGCCAAGTCTCCCGGATCACGCCCATCGTGCCGGGTATCGACCTCGCCGGGGTCCTCGCGGAAGATGCCGCGGGGATGTCCGCAGGCACCGAGGTACTGGCCCACGGCTATGGAATCGGGGTCAGCCGACACGGCGGCTACGCCGACTACGCACGCGTGCCCGCCGAATGGTTGGTGCCGGTACCCGACGGCATGACGATGCGAGACACGATGGTCGTCGGGACGGCAGGATTCACTGCGGCCCTGTCGGTCATTGCGCTCGAGCAACATGGGGTGACACCCGATCGTGGGCCGATCCTGGTGACTGGGGCGACCGGTGGCGTTGGATCGACTGCAATCGACATCTTGTCGAACCTCGGCTACGTGGTCGTCGCGAGCACCGGTAAGCCGGACGCGGCCGGATGGCTGACCGATCTCGGTGCGGCGTCGATCATCGACCGCTCTGTGCTGTCGGAAGCAGGAAAGCGACCGCTCGAATCGACCGAGTACGCCGGGGCGGTCGATTGCGTCGGCGGGGTCACACTCGCGAACGTGCTGAAGCGGATCCAGCACGGAGGGGCAGTCGCTGCGAGCGGCCTCACTGGCGGCCCTGAACTCTCGACCACCGTCATGCCGTTCATCCTTCGGGGCGTGAACCTGTTGGGCATCGATTCGGTCGAGATGCCGATGGACCGCCGGCGTGCTGCATGGGCCCGGATCGGCACCGACCTCAAGCCGTCGAACCTCGCCACGATCGGTCGCGACGTGACCCTCGACCAACTCGACCAGGTGCTCGCCGACATCCTCGCAGGCAAGGCGCAGGGTCGCAGCGTCGTCGATCTCCGACCCTGAGGCCGTTTCGCCGCCGCGAGATCGGCCGACGAAGGACCGACGCCCACCGAAACGTCGTCAGGCGTCCAGCCAAGCAGCGATCACGTCGAGGGCCTCGGCCAGGAGGTTCGGCTGTTGCTCGAAGTAGTGGGTTCCGCCTGCCACGAAGTGGAGGTCGCGTCGCTCCGACGCAGTAGCAGCGTCGTACATCTGGCGAGCCATGTCGGGCAACACGGTCACGTCGGCTGTACCCAGCACGACCAAGAACGGTGACGTGATGGTCGGGAGCCATCGCAGGGAGTCAGCCATCGTGTGGTCGATCGACCACTGGTTAAGAAACGATCGGCAACTGCTCGACCGGCTGATCATCGCCGGCAGATAGTTCGCGACCGGTGGAGCACCGTGCAACGTCACGCCGATCTCACGATCACTCGGGTCGATGGTGCCGTCGAGGAACCGAAGGTCGGCACCGGTGCCGTGGATCGTGAACGCAATGTCGTCCAGACCTTCGGGAGCATCGGGAGACGTCCGGAGCCAGTCGAGTCGCTCCTCACACCAGGCTGCGATTCTCCGGTTCCGAGCGACCTGGGACGACCGATACCGAGCGACGAACTCTGCGCTGAACGGTGGAGCGTTGTCGGGGTGGTACATGTCCAGAGCGTGGTCGCGATCGAACGGTCGGAGCTCGTCATGGATCGCAGGATCGAGCCACTCGGTCGACAGGCGCGACCGCGACGGATGGGCGTTGAGTGCGATGATCGCGTCGGCGGGGCGCAATCCAGCCGTGGTTAGATCGGGACCTCCGCCCGCTGGTGACGACACCGTGGGTTCGAGCGCCTGAGCTTGGTAGTACGGCACAATCGACGCCCCGCCCGAGTTGCCGATCAGCACCACCCGCTCGTAGCCGATCGAGTACAGGTGCTCCACCATGGTGCCCATGTCGAGCAGGCAGTTCTCCATGATCAGTGTGGAGTCGTTACCGACGTAGCGGGTGGTGAGCCCGATCGCTCCGAATCCTCGTTCGGCCAATCCGTTCAACGCATAGTGGCCCAGGAAGTTGGCGGTCGGGTGGCAGATCATGAGCGCCGTCGATGGCTGAGTGCCGGCCACCTTGACTTCGCTGGCCCAGACGGTACGGGCGAGCCGGGCGACCCCCGAGTACACCTCGACCTTGACGTGCGCCTCGGTGCGCGCTCCGAGCAAGTTCCGTTCGAGTTTTGTCATGATGGCTCCGGGAGTTCGAGGAGACGGGCGAGCCACAGTCCGGGCGCCCCGAAGGTGTGCGACAGCAGTTCCATCCGCTTGACATAGAGATGGACGTCGTGTTCGTGGGTGAAGCCCATCCCGCCCATGATCTGCAGGGTGGTCGCAGTGGCAAAGTCGGCTGCCGCTACTGCGGTCACATGTGCGGTCAGCGCCTGGAACACGACATCGGGTCGACCCTCGTCGACCGCCAGAGCGCCGAACAGCATCTGCGAATATGACAGCTGAGCCTGCACCGCCATGTCGGCACACGGGTGTTTGATCGCTTGGTTCACACCGATCGGCTTGTCGAACTGAATGCGGTTGGCCGCGTGCTCCGCTCCGGTGTCACGCGCCCACTCGGTGATACCCGTCAGCATCGCAGCAACCAAGACGTGGCCCCGCAATTCGATCGGATCCTCCGACGCGGCGACCGAGGCGACCGGCGCCGCTCCCGTCCCGGTGGCCCGGTACAAGCGAGCCGTGTGGTCGAGGCAGGGCACCTCGTTCACGTCCACCAACGACGCCACCTCGACGAGCGCAGCGACATCGGCCGTGACCGTGAGCACCATCCCATCGAGGTCGGCGTCGACCAACTGGACAGCACCAACGATCGAGCCGTCGGCGCCGATCGCGTCAAGGGAGTCAGGGATGACGAGGCCGACCCGCCGCCCGGACACGATCTCGTCGGCGAGATCCTGTTCGCCACCGAAAGCGGCCGTCCGGGCTCCGAGTACGGTCGACAAGAAGGGTCCGGGCACCAACCCACGACCGATCTGGCGGAACAACAACGCTTCGTCGGCGAGACCACAGCCGACGCCATTGCATTCCTCGGGGAGGCCGAGGGCGAACCAGCCGAGTTCGGCGGCAGCCGCCCAAGCGGCATCTGCGATCGCCGGAAGGACACCCTGTTCGAAGAGCTCGCGGGTACGTTCGATCGACACTTTGTCGGCCACGAAGGCGGCCGACGAGTCGGTGATCTCGATCTGTTCGGGAGTCGGAAGCAAATTCATGAGTGGGTCCTCTACCGTGGCAGTCCGAGCACGCGCTCGCCGATGATGTTGCGCTGGATCTCCGAGGTGCCGCCACCGATCGACGTCGAATAAGCGATCAGGTGCTTGTCGATCCATTCGGTGTCGTCCTCGACGTGCGGGATCGCGAGCGAGCGCGAGCCGAGAATCTCGATGCCGAGCTTGTAGACGCGCTTGGCCAGATCGGCGTAGTGAAGCTTCATCATCGATCCCTCTGGACCCGGTTGGTCGCTGTCGACGTTCTTGGAGATGCCGAGGTACGTCAGCGCGCGCAGCGCCGCACAGTCTGCCCGTGCCCTCGCCAACCGCTGAGCGAGGGAGTCGTCCTCGATCACGGGTCTCCCGTTGAGGGACCGCCGGCTCCGCGCCAGTTCGATCAACTCTTCGACGCTTGCCGCGAGTTGCACCTGGCTGATCGTGAACGCCGTGCCGCGCTCGAACGCCAGCGTCGACATCGCGACGCTCCAGCCGTTGTCGATCCCTCCCACCACGTTCTCGATCGGGATCCTCACCTCGTCGTAGAAGACCTCGCTGAAGTCAGCCCCTCCTTCGATCGTGCGGATCGGTCGGATCTCGATCCCGGGGAGCGCCATGTCGCAGATCACCCAGGTGATGCCTTTGTGCTTTGGCACGTCGGGATTCGTTCGGACGAGCAACTCCTGGTAGTCGGCATTGTCGGCGAAACTGGTCCAGATCTTCTGGCCGGTGACGACGAGCTGGTCGCCGTCGACCACGGCCTTCGTTCGCAAGCTGGCGAGGTCGGAGCCAGCTTCTGGCTCGCTGAACCCCTGGCACCAAACGACCTCGCCCTTCAGGATCTTGGGCAGATGGAACGACTTCTGTTCGTCGGTCGCACGCGCCATCAAGGTCGGTCCGGCGTGGGCGAGACCAACGAACCGGGTGTCAATCGGGCGCATGCCGGTGCGGGCGTACTCCTCAAACCACACCAACTGCTGGATCAGCGGCAGGTCACGGCCGCCGTACTCGATCGGCCAAGCGACGTTGCCCCACCCGGCATCGTAGAGCTTGCGCTGCCAAGCGAGGTCGTACTCGCGCATCTCCGGCCCGCGCTTGGGGCGACGGTCGGTCGGAACGTTCGCAGCCAGCCAAGTGCGGACCTCCTCGCGAAAGGCGTTGTCCTCGGGTGAGAATCGGAGATCCATCAGGCGAAGCCCTCGAGTGCGAACAGCTCGATCGCGTTGCCCCGCACGATTTTGTAGATCTCATCATCGTTCAGCCCATCGAGCAGTTTCGCCGCGACCTGCTGGGTGTCGGGCCAGGTGGAGTCGCTGTGCGGATAGTCGGTCTCAAAGGTGATCCGATCGATGCCGATCTTGTCGCGCATGTCGATGCCTGTTTGATCCTTGAAGAAGCACATCCACATGTTGCGGTGGAAGTACGTCGACGGCGGCTCAGGGATAAGCTTGGTCTGCGCCCAGCCTTGATTGTCTTCCCAGACGTCGTCGATCCGCTCGAGGACGTACGGAAGCCACCCCATCTGACTCTCGGCGTAGGCGAGCTTCAGTTTCGGGTACTTCACGAGTAGCCCCGACCACAAGAAGTCGACCACGGACATCATCGCTCCGCCGAAGCCGAGGGTCGCAGTCACCGAAACGGGGGCGTCGGGCGAGGTGGCCGGCATCCGCGACGACGAACCGATGTGCATGCACACCGTGGTGTTCGTCTCCTCACAGGCCCGGAACACGGGGTCCCAGTAGCCGCTGTGGATCGAGGGCAGTCCGAGGTGCGCCGGGATCTCGCTGAACGCCAGCGCACGCACCCCCCGGGCGGCATTGCGTCGCACTTCGTCTGCCGCCAGTTGCGGGTCCCACAGCGGGATCAGACAGATCGGGATCAGTCGACCGTTCGAGTCGCCGCACCATTCATCGACCATCCAGTCGTTGTACGCCTTGACACAAGCCAGTCCGAGTTCTTTGTCCTGGCCCTCGCTGAATGTCTGGCCACAAAACCGCGGGAACGTCGGATAACACGCCGAGGCTTCGACATGGTTGAGATCCATGTCCATGAGCCGCGCCTTGGGGTCGTAGCATCCGGGGCGCATGTCGTCGTAGGTGATCGGCGTCATCGTCATCTCGTCGCGCGGATAGCCGACGGCGGCGACCATTCGCTTGTGGGTGTACACAAGGTCCTCGTACACCCAGGTGTCGCACTTGTTCGGCGAGGCGTCGTCGAACACCTCCTTGTACACCGCTGCACCGGCCGATTCGATGCTCGCGACCCCGCGCCGTTCGACCCGCGGGCCGGCGTCGCGGAACTTGGCGGGCAGCCAGCGCTGCCACAGGTCGGCCGGTTCGACGACGTGATCGTCGACGCTGATGATCTTGGGGATACGTGCTGCGTCCATGTCTCGTTCTCCTCGAGTCAGCCGTGCTGGCCCGCGTCGCTCAGGCCGGCCTCGCGCCGGTGGCTGCGTTCCTTGGTCAGTTCGGCAAGGACAATCGCCATGTCCTGGCCGGTCGCTGCGGCCCGCGCCTTGACGTCGTTCCACTCGGCCAGCGAGGCACGGGCGGCCTCGGCGTCGTCGTTCCACGTCGGGTCGGTCGGTGTGGTGATCTCGAGTCGGTTGCCATCGGGATCGCGGAAGTAGACGCTATAGATGATCCCGTGGTCGACGGGGCCGAGCACATCGACACCACTCGCCCTGAGATGGGCCGCCCAACGGTCGACCTCGTCGGTGGTGTCGACCTGCATCGCGAAGTGCCGGAAAGTGCCGTAAGCAGGGTGCGAGTCAGGGCTGGGCGGCGGGAGTTCCGGAGCCTCGAAGAAAGCGATCGTCGAACCGTCGGCCATCCGGAAGAACGAGTGGAAGTACGGAATCGGTTCGCCCGTCGACGGGATCTTGTCGTCGAGCACGGCGGCGACGAGTTCCATGCCGAGGATCCCGGCGTAGAAGTCAGCAGTCGCCGCGGTGTCGCTCGAGATGAACGCCGCATGGCTCAGCATCGCCGGCCGCCCGGGAGGTGAAAGTGGAGTCGTCATATCCAGAACCGTACGGCAGTGAACATTTCCAATGCATGTCGACCACCCCGAGACTCGCCGATCGGCATGCCGTTCACGACGCTCCTCCCCGACGGCAGAGAACGGTCGGCGCCCAGCAGTCGTCGGGCGCCTCTGGCGCAAGATCCACCGTCGTCGCCGAGTCGACGTCGAATGACGTCGGATTTCTTGCAGGGTCGACGTTGCCTCAGAGCAGATAGGGCTCGCCGGCGGCGCGCACGGTGATGTCACTGATCGAAACACCCCACGGCTGGTCGATCACATGGATGACCGCTTCGGCAACGTGGCGCGGGTCGAGCGCGAAGTAACCGATGGAATCGGGGTCGGCGCATTCGTCGGGCAGGGCCCCGGCGAAGAGCTGCCCCATCCGCTCGTTCGCGACCTTGCCATGATGACCAACCATGCCGATGACGGCTGCCTGGTTGACGATCCCTCCACCGAGTCCGGTAGTGGGGACTCCGGTCGGTCGCACGATCGAGACCTTGATCTTGCCCTGGGCTTCGACGCGCAATGACTCCGAGATCATGTTCACCGCCGTCTTGGTGGCACCGTAGACACCTGACCCCTCAGTCGGGGCGTTGGCGTACGTCGACGAGATGTTGACGACGTGTCCACGGCCTTGGGTGATCATCTGGTTGTACACCGCCGCGATGCCGTTGATCACGCCTTTGATGTTGACGTCGACGGCACGACTCCACGCGTCGACGGCACGCTCGTGATCGGCGAAAAACGCGAGTGGCATGATGCCGGCATTGTTGACCATCACATCGATACGCCCGAACCTCTCGACCGCAAATGCCGCCATGGCGCGCATGTCGTCGAGATCGCTGACGTCCGTGGCCCGCCAGGCGACCGACATTCCCCGTTCGACGAGCGCTTCGAACGATCGCGCCAGCGCCTCGCCATCGATGTCGACACCGACGACACTCGCCCCGCGCCCGGCAGCGGCTTCGGCGACGAGCGCACCGAAACCTCCACCGGCACCGGTGATGACGATCACCCGTTCAGCGAGTCGGTCGATGCTCATGTTTCCCGACAACCGCTCTTCCGGGCGGCGAAAGGTCCAGCCAGGAGCGAGCGGACCTCTGACGGCGTCGCGACCCGTCGGCCGACTTCGGCAGCGAGCGCAGCGGCCCGTTCGACCGTCTCGACGTTGGACGTCGCGTCGACGACCCCGAGGTCTTCGACACCGACCCGAAGGTGACCACCCCGTTCGAGGGCGTAACGGGCGAGTGGGAGGTCGAGCAAAGAGTCACCCATGACCCCGACGCTCCAACTCATCGCCGAGCCGTCCGACCCTGATGCCTTCATCATGGCGAGGTACATATCAAGAGCTTGCGGGGTGGGCGGGAGTCCGAAGTTGATCGCCGGATGACCCGGGCGAAACAGGCTCCTCCCGCCGCCGAAGTACAGCTTCACCATCGACCCGACTGGCAGCTCGCCGGCGGCTTCGTACGCCAGGGCCCAACGGAGTTGAACAGGTTCGTAGACACCGATCGTCAAGCCGATCCCGTACTCGAGCATCGAGGCCGCGACGCGCTTCGAGGTCGAGAACGAGTTCCACACGTAGCCATGACCGGACGGAAGACCCGTGTCGTCGAGGTCGTAGGGCACGGCTGCACCCGGGTCGACCGGTGCCAGGCCAAGGACTCCTGCCTCGGCCATCGGCGAGAGATGCGCCATGTGCTCGGCTCCGTTGCGCCCACTGAGGATGCCCGGGTACAGCACGGCGTCGGGGTGTACGTCGAGGATCGCTCGGCTGACGTCGATCAGCGCAGCCACGGCCTCATCGCGCTCGAGGCGAGCATCGTGATGATGATGGACGATCGATGCACCCGCCTCGATCGACGCCACGGCGTCACCGATCACGCCGAATGAGTCATCGACCGGTGCGCCGGCGCGAAACGGCGACACGGCCGCTTCGATGATGACGGGACTGGTCACACTCGCTCCAACTCGGTGAGGCGGTACCGCACGGGGAGTCGCTTGACCCCGCCGACGGCAGTCGTCTGGGTGGTGGCGGCCGCTCCGGCCAACTCGATGTGTTCGATTTCCGGTACCAGACGGCCGAACAGCGATCGCAGTTCCAGGCGCGCCAACTGGGCGCCGAGGCAGAAGTGCACACCGTGACCGAACGCGACGTGCCGGTCGGCCGTATCGCGGCCGACGTCGAAGCGAAGCGGTTCGTCGAAGACTGCTGGGTCGAGATTGCCCGCTGCGTACGAGAGATACACCCGGTCACCGGCTGCGACCGATTGCCCCGCGATCTCAGTGTCGACCTGGACGGTTCGCATGAAATGCCGAGCCGGGCTCGTCCAACGGAGAATCTCCTCGACGGCCTGGTTCAGGAGCGTTGGATCGTCGCGGAGTCGCTCGAATTGATCAGGGTGTTCGATCAGGGCGTGCATACCGCCCGACATCGCGTATGACGTCGTGTCGTGACCAGCCGTTGCGATGATCAGGTAATAACTGAGCGTGTCGACATCTGGGATCGGTCGGTCGTCGATGGTTCCGTTGGCGATGGCCGATGCGAGATCGTCGGTGGGGTTTGCTCGGCGTTCTGCAGTGAGTCGGGTGAAATACGCCATGATCTCGCCGACTACTTCGGCGAAGCTCGTCATCGAACCACCGCGACGAAGGTCAGGGTCTTCCTGGCCGAACATTTCCTGAGTGAGCCTGAGCATCAGTCCGTAATCGGACTCCGGCAAGCCGAGGATTTCGAGTACGGCCTGGAGCGGGTACGGAAGGGCGATGCGCTCGACGAAATCACACGCCCCTCCTGCAGCCCGGAGGCGGTCAAGCGCCTGCTCACTGAGTTCGTCGAGGCGATCGACCAGGCGGTTCATCTGTGCCGGCCGGAACCAGATCGCACCGAGCTTGCGGTACTTCGAGTGGTCCGGCGCGTCCATGTGGACGAGAGTGCGGATGGCGTGCTGACGGGCAGCGATCGCCTTGCGCGACTGGAGCACCGGCTCAGGCGCGTTGCGGAACTCGTCGTGACGTCGCTCGACGTCAGCGATCGCCTCGGCGCCGATCACCGCCCAGAACGGGTCGAAATGCTGCGGTTCGATGCGGTGGATCGGCCCCAGATCGTGCAGCGCTACCGCACGATGACGCCAGGTGTTCATGTCGGCCCATCGACTCCGATCGGAGAAGATGTCGATCGGCACATCTGACACGTAAATCACCCTAGATCAGGGCCAGCCCTCGGCGTAGCGCTCGAGACCTGAGACCAGGTCGACGGTCGCGAACGACTCGGACAACATCACCGCCGGGATCACGACCCCGTCGACGCCGATTTCGCCCAGACGGCCCCTGTGTTTGACAATGCTTGGGGTCGCTGTCACCAGCACCTCGCGCGACTGATCAGCCCGTCCAAACCTTTCACGACATGCGTCGAACTCTTCGAGCATCACCTCAAGCTCCTCGAGACCGGTGAACGCGGCGATCCACCCATCGGCCTGTGCCGCGCGTCGAAGGGCCGGCTTCGTGTTCCCGCCGACCAGGATCGGGACACGACCGGCTGGTGGTCGCATCCTCAACGCTGGGAACGCGACGTGGTCGCCGTCTGCGTCGACAACGTTACCGCTCCAGAGCGCCGGCAACGTCGCAATCATTTCGTCCAACCGCTTACCGCGCGTCTCGAAATCCTGCCCGACGATGTCGAACTCCTCACGCATCCATCCTGCCCCGAGCCCACACATCACCCTGTTCGGAGCGAGCGCTGCACAGGTTCCGACGGCCTTGGCCACGGCCAGAGTGTTCCGCAGCGGTCCGATGTAGACACTGGTTCCGAAGCGCAGCCGCTCCGTGGCCGCCGCCATCGCGCCGATCGCAACCCAGCAGTCGGGCCACGGCGCCTCGGGCTGCCACGTGATCGTGCCGTCGGCCGAGTAGGGGTATCGAGATTCGTACCGTTCGGGTAGGAACAAATGGTCCGGCAAGGTGATCCCGGCGTAGCCCAGGCGCTCCGCTGCCCGGGCGATGGGGATCAGTTGGTCGGCCTCGAGAAACCCGGCGTTGATCCAGAACCGCACACCGAGATCCTGCCACGCGATCCACGCGGCGCTTGACAAAAGTGTCAGAATGAAGATTCATGCCCGGTCCAGTTATCATCGAGGCCGCGATCACGCCCTTACGCTGGGGCGCGCCTGCTCAGTCGGTCGACGAGATGGTGAACGAGGCCGACGCGTGCATCCGGGCCGGTGCGGGCATCGTCCACCACCACCACGACATGCGGCTCTCCGAGGCCGACGCCGTCGAACAACTCGTTGACACGGCGGCAGGGATTCAGGCCGCGCACCCATCGACGCTGGTGTACACCGACTACCTCACCGGCAAGCGTGCGTGGGAGGAGAACGCCCATCTCAGCCCCCTCGCCGAGCGCGGCCTGCTCACAATGTTCGCGATCGACCCCGGACTGACGACCTTCGGCAGCTTCGACCGCGACGGCATCCCGACCCGTACGTACGTCGACGGGCTGCATTTCGGCGAGGCACACGAGATGATCGAGTTCTCCAAGGGAATCGGTGTGCCGATCTCGCTCGGTGTGTTCGAACCCGGACATCTCCGCTGGATTCTGCACTACGAGCAGCGGGTCGGCTTCTTCCCCGGCACGATCGTCAAGCTGTACTTCGGCGGTCGTTGGGCAGTCGACCAAACCGACACCCAGGCCATCAACTTCGGACTCCCCGGCACGCCCGCTGCACTCGACGTGTACCTGTCGATGATGTCCGACTTGATACCCGGCGGATCGTCGCTCCCTTGGATCGCCAGCTTGTTCGGCGACTCGATGCTCGACAGCCCACTCGCAGCGTACGCACTCGAACAGGGCGGTCATCTTCGAGTCGGTGTCGAGGATGCCGCTGGAAGAAGCGATCTGACCAACGCCCAGATGGTCGAGCGGGCGGCCGAAATGGCAGCCTCGGTCGGTCGCGAGGTCGTCACCGGCACAGCTGCTAAGGCCGCACTCTCGAACTGAACGAACTGAGGAACCGATGGCATTCGACACGATCATCAGCGGCGGCATCGTCGTCGACGGACTCGGAACAGCCCCTCGTCGCGCCGACGTCGGAATCCGGGACGGCCGGATCACCGCCATCGACGAATCCCTTACGGCCATCGTCGCAGTAGGCGACGTCGAGATCATCGACGCGACCGGACGTCTCGTCACACCCGGGTTCGTCGACGTGCACACCCACTACGACGGCCAGGCGACCTGGGATGAACTCCTCGAACCCTCGACGCAACACGGAGTGACGACCTTGGTGATGGGTAACTGTGGCGTAGGTTTCGCTCCGGTCCGGCCTGACGATCACGACTCACTGATCGAACTGATGGAGGGAGTCGAGGACATCCCGGGCGCTGCGCTCTACGAAGGGCTCACCTGGGGATGGGAATCGTTCCCCGATTACCTCGACGTGCTCGAGTCGCGACGCTGGGCAGTCGACGTCGGCACCCAAGTGGCCCATGGCCCACTCCGCCGCTACGCGATGGGGCCTGCCGCTTCGACCCAAGCCGTTGCATCCCCCGACGAGATCGCTGAGATGAGCCGAATAGTGCGCGAGGCGATCGACGCGGGCGCGTTCGGCTTCACGACATCACGCACTCTCGGGCACAAGGCCCTTGACGGAACGCCGGTGCCGGGCACGTTCGCCACCCTCGACGAACTGACCGCCATCGCCAACGGTGTGGCCGCGGGCGGTGGCCGTGTGATGGAGTTCGCTGCCGCTGGTCTGGCACGCAGCGATGCTCCCGCCGCAGTCGCCGACGAGTTCGAATGGGTCGGACGGCTCGCAGGAGACACCGGCGTCAACACCACGTTCATCCTCCTACAGAACCACGCCGACCCAAATCGATGGCGGCGAGAGATGCACACTGCGGAGCGATGGAGGTCTGCCGGTTCGCCGGTATTCCCGCTCGTCGCCGGCCGGCCGTTCGGCGTGATCTGGGGCTGGGACGTCCGCCACCCGTTCACGGCCCGGCCGACGTACCGGTCGATCGCGGGCCTCCCCCTCTCGGAGCGGCTCGCCGAACTCCGCGACCCTTCCGTGCGAGCTGCCATCCTCGCTGACGACGATGAGCCCTCCGATCGTGCCGAAGCAGGCCAACTCGCCTACATCCGGATGGTGCTCGGCGACTGCCACCTGATCAGTGGCACACCCGACTACGAGCAACCCCGGGAGCGTTCGATCGGTTTCATCGCCGAGGCGACCGGACGGACCACGGAGGAGGTCTGCTACGACGGTCTCGTCGAGACCGACGACGCCATGCTGCTCTATGCGCTCTACAACTACACCTCGTGGGACCACTCGGTGCTCCACGAGCAGTTCCAGGACCGCGACGCCATCCTCGGCCTCGCCGACGGCGGCGCTCACGTGGCGTTCATCTGCGACGCGTCGATCCCGACATTCATGCTCACCCACTGGGCCCGCGACCGCTCCCGTGGCCCTCGGCTCGATCTTGCGGAGACCGTCCGCCGGCTGACCTCCCAACCTGCCGACCTCTATGGGTTGACCGATCGAGGGCGCATCACGGTCGGGGCCCGCGCCGACATCAACGTGATCGACCATGCGCACCTCCGGCTGACGACACCCGGCGCGGTGCATGACCTGCCGATGGGTGGGACACGTCTGCTCCAACCAGCGTTCGGTTACGACCTGACGATGGTCGCAGGCGATGTCACTCGACGGAACGGTCGCGACACCGGTGCACGCCCCGGTCGTCTCCTGCGCGCCTCCTGATCCTCACCGTCATCACAGATCCGCAACCTCCCGTCATCGGTTCGCCGATACGACATCCCACGCCGCCAACCCCGAGCCGGGTCAACGGTGCGGTGACGAGGCCGCCCTTCGTGCCATCTCGTCACGCAGGGCAGGCGCCAGGGGATAAGCGCCGTCACCCGGCACGAATCGACGCCTCGGCAACTTGCCAGCGGTCAACAAGGCGATCGTGTCGTAGTCGGCGAGAGCCGCGAACTGGCGCTCCACCATCTCGGCGCCGCTGTGTTGGCCCCACTGGTTGACGTTGCCGAGCCACGCCTGCGTCCCGTACGCCGGCCAGCGGATGGAGCGCTGCCATGCCTCGTCGGCACTGGGCACGTTGTTGGCGCCTGCGGCGAGAAGGTGTTGCCGGTAGTGCTCGACGAGGTCCCGGTCCGCTGCACGTCGCTCCTCGACCGTGAGCGAGTTGACCAGGAAGTAGCTGACGTCACGCCAAGGACTGCCAGCGCGGACGAGTTGCCAGTCGACCCAGATCCGCTCGCCATCGTTCCGCAGGAAGCTGTTGCCCTGGTGTGCATCACCGTGCACGAGGCATCGGGGGCCCGGCAACGCCAACTCCCAAGCGGACAACTCGTCGAGCGCCTGCTGCATCACTTCGGGAGTTCTGTAGACCCACGCCGGGACGACAGCTTCGTAGGCCGGGTCGTGGAGGTTGAACCAGATGTAGTTCCAGTAGTCGCGCACCTGCTCGGTGTCGTTCTCGGTACCCATCGATCGAGGCAACCACGACCACCGTTCGAGGCGCGGGTCCGCCCACATCGCTGCATGCACCCTGGCGAGCGACTCGAGGCCAGCGGCCACTCCGTCCACCCCGAGGTGGTCATCGCTGGCGCCGAAGACTCCGTACGACAACGCAAGGTCTTCCATCACGACGACGCCGTTGCCACGCCCATTGTCGTCCCAGTCGGCGAAGTACGCCTCGGGGACCGGTGCCCGCAAGCCCTCGCCGATGAGATGGTAGAAGCGTGCCTCACGCTCACAGATCAACCCGGTGCGGAGCCCCGACCAGTTGGCCTTCACGCAGACATGTTCGGGGATGCCCGCCGAGACGCCGACGTCGTTGAGGTCCAGTCGTACACGCAACTTCGTGGTATGGCTGTTCTTGCACTCCACCACGTCGAGGCGTCGTATTTCGATGCCCGGGTAGCGAGGTGCCAGAAGACGGGTCAGCCAATGCGCTGTGACGTCCTCGAGTCGCTGGGGAAGCGGTTCGATCCTAGACGGGTACGGGCGGTCGGGTCCGAGCACCCACTCGCTCACGGGATCAACACTCGACCCAGTGGTCGAGGACCTGCTGCGTCGGGGCGACGAGTGCCACGTTGCGAATCGTGTACCTGAGGAGCGCTTCGACGTACTCGGGAGGGTCGCCGGCGATCGCGTCGCTCAGCACGATGACCCGGTAGCCGTGATTCATCGCCTCGATCGCAGTACCGACGACGGCTATGTTGGCCGACACACCGGTCAATATCACGGTGCGGATCCCCAGATTGGTCAGATACGCATCAAGTGGAGTCGTGTAGAAGCCGGTCATCCCGTGCTCGCGCCGGATCACGATGTCACGCTCGTGCGGTCGGAGTGGTCCGATGATGTCACCGTGTACGAAGAACTCGCTGCGGTCCTTGACCGACCGACTGATCATCAGGTTGTCCGCCATCCCGAGCCCGTCGGCCCGCCGGTCGTCGACGACGTACAGCACCAGGGCGCCGACACGACGAGCCTCTCCGTACAGGAGGGCCAATCGGTCGACCAGTCCGATCGTCTCGGCGTGGAGGGCGACCCCCGGGATCATCGCGTGGTCCGGGAGGAGCAAGTTCTCCTGCACCTCGAGCGCGACGACCGCTGTCGTGGCGGGGTCGAGGTGAGCGGCGAGGTCGAGCGGCATGATGGTCAGGCTTCGGCCATCTCCCAGTGCTGGCACCACCATTCGGCACCGACCAGCATCTGGAACTTGTCGTGCCAGCAGAACGCGAATGGCTCGCCCGGCTCGAGGTAGTAATAGCAATTCGCGCAGCTGTCGCCCTCGACGGGGGTCCCGCGCAATGCGGTCACCTTGATGACCCGCTGCGCTGCTTCGAACCTCTCTTCGTCCACCGTTGCATCCGGACTCACGTGAGGCCTCCAGGTGCGACCAGCATCGCCTGCATCCCACGGAACAACGCGTTCGGGCTGTACACAAACTCCTGGTCCGGCAAAAGTTCCATCTGTGGCGCCAGCGTGGTCAGCAGGTCGAGCACGATGCGCACCTCCAGCCGACCGAGCGCAGCTCCCAAGCAGAAATGGGGCCCTTTACCGAACGCAAGATGAAGTTCGGCGTTCTCTCGCGACACCTCGAACGTCTCGGGATCCTCGAAGTGGGCGGGATCGTGCGCTGCCGAAGCGAAACACATCATCACCTTGCCGCCGGCCGGGATCTCCACTCCCCCGACGACGGTGTCGACCTTCGCAACGCGTCGATGGTTGAGTACCGGCCCGTCGTACCGGAGGATCTCCTCGACCGCATTCGGGATGAGCGACGGTTCGTCGACCAACGCCTTCCATTGCTGGCGATTGCTCAGCAGGGCCCGCATGCCGTTTCCGATCGTGTTGCAGGTTGTCTCATGGCCAGCGAGCGCCATCGAATACACCATGTTCACGATGTCGAAGTCGTTGACCTGCTCGGGCCGCTTGTCGGCGTAGTCGAGGAGGTCGGAGGTGAGATCATCGGCTCGCTCGGCGCGGCGGGCAGCGACGTGGTCCTCGCAGTACTTCCAGAACGCCACGATGATCTCGGCGATCTCGACTTGCTCGGCGTCGCCGAGCCGGCCATAGGTCAACAGGACTCGCTTGGCGCTCCAGTCCTTGAGTCGTTCGGTGTCCTTCTCGGGGAATCCGAGCAGACTGAACGCGGCGTAGCCGGGGAACGGAAACGCCAGTCGGTCGACCAGGTCGATCACCGGTTCGTCAAGGAAGCCCCGCACCAAGTTCGCCGCGTACTCGCGCAGGTGCGGCTCGAGCGCGTTCAGGCGCCGGGGAGACATGGTGGTCAGCACGGCCTTGCGCATCGGGCCGTGCCGTGGCGGGTCACTGTTGTTGAGCGTCGGCACGCGGTGGTAGCCGGCCTTCAGGATCGCCTGAGCTTCGGCGCACACCGGGTTGAGCGGTGACGAGGCGTTCGACGCCGACCAAGTCTCACGATCGAGCAGCACCTGTTCGATGTCGTCATACCGGGTAATGATGTAATGGTCGAGATCCGGAAGGTAGAAGGCCGGGCCCTCATCGCGTAGACGGTTGAACGTCGGGTACGGATCGGCCACGACCGCCGGATCGAGCGGGTCGTACCCATGGGCGACCGGGCAGCCGCTCATACCTGCACCTCCTCGGTCGGGAGTTTCGATGGAAGCCCGCGCATCGACCGTGAATGCGCGATCTGCGGTTCGTGGTCGAGTTCGTACTGTGCGGTCCAGGCGCTGCCGAGTCGGCTCCACGCCGTTCCGATGTCGAGCTTTCCGCCTCGGTGCAAGCGTGCTGCGGCGACGACGTCGCCGAAGTACGTCGTGTTCTCGTCGTTGTCGTAGCTCCCGGTCACTCGACACTCCACGTAACTCAACGCATCGAGCAGGATGGGTGCACCCGTTGCACCAGTACCCACTCGAAGGCCAGCGAGCTTGTCACCGTCGCGCCCCGACCGGCCGCCGAGCGCCTTGATGATCTCGATCGACGAATCGATCAGGTCGTCATCGTTGCCCAGCACGTGGATCACGAAAACACCGCCAGAGGCGATCAGATCGTGCGTGAAGTTGTACTTGGTGATGCCCACCATCGCTCGCGGCGCCTCGGGCACGATGCTGGCGGGACCGCCCGACAGCGAGATCAGCCCGTTCGATCGAGTGCCATCGGTCGTGGTGACTGCAACAGGGATCGGACGCAGGCCCGCCATCGTCGACGCCGCCGCCTGAAGTTGCTCGTTGTCCAACATTGGGTTCCCTCCGCGGTCACCGGCGACGTCCCGGCCCGTTTGACCCAAACCATTGAATATGCATAAATGGTCCGAGTCAAATGGGAACGACGACCAGCACCGAACCGATCAAGCGCAACCGCGGTGGCACACAGCCACTTCCGTTGACGCGCTCCGCCATCCTCGATGCAGCGATGCCACTTCTCGAAGAGCACGGCATCGACGGCTTGACCGTGAAGTCCGTGGCCGACGCACTCGGAATCTCGAGCCCGGCGATCTACCACTACGTCTCGAACCGCGACGACCTACTCGACCGCCTCTGCGAACGTGTCGCCGCCGAGGTGAATCGCAACGTCGGACACGAACTCGACGACGATGTCGCCTGGGACGACGGAGTCGTCGCCGTCCTACTCGAGATGGACCGCACCTTCGCCCGCTACCCAGGAGTCGCCGCGCGAGTGCTTCCGACGCGAAGGAAGTCACGTGCCGAGGCGGAGTCGACCGAGACCGTCCGTCGATTCCTCATCCTCGGCGGGTTCGACGAAACGGTCGCCGACCAACTCCTGCTCGCACTACAGAACCTCTTCGGCGGTTGGCTACTTGACACCCGCCCTGCCAACCCGTCATCGCTCGAACGATCGATCCGCTGGCTACTTCGGGGTGCAAGACGATGAGCAGTTCGACGGACCTGGTTCGCTATGAGGTCGACGACGGTGTGTGCACCCTCACGTTCGACCACCCGGAGCGACGCAACGCGTGGAGTCCCGACATGGAGGCTCACTACTTCTCGTTGCTCGACCGCGCCGCTGTTGACGAGTCGGTACGAGCGATCGTCATCACCGGTGCGGGACGTTGGTTCTGCCCCGGCCTGGACTCGCAACGACTCGAGCAAGCCGCCGGGCCGGTCGGGCTGCGCCTCGAGGGGCGCCGATCCCAGCACTACCCTCTCACCATCCCGAAGCCGATGATCGCTGCGATCAATGGTGCATGTGCGGGCATCGGCCTCGTCCAGGCACTGATGTGCGACATCCGTTTCATGGCCCGCGAGGCCAAGCTGTCGACCGCTTACGCCAAACTCGGCGTGCCGGCCGAGTACGGCTTGTCATGGATCCTGCCTCGAATGATCGGAATCGAGTGGACACTCGACCTGTTGCTCTCGTCGCGGCCGGTGAACGGCGACGAGGCGAAGGCGATCGGACTCGTCAGCAGGGTATGCGACACCGATGACGTCCTCGCCGACGCCCAGGCGTACGCTCGCGCGCTCGCCACCGGGAGTTCGCCAGTCGCGATGGCGACCATCCGACGCCAGGTGTGGAGCGACCTGAGCCGGCACTACACCGATGCCAACTACGGGTGGTTCGAGGCCATGCTGCGCTTGAACCGCCCCGACAACCCCGACTTCGCCGAGGGCGTCGCCGCGTTCGTCGAACAGCGACCACCGGCTTTCGCCCCGCTCGACCCTTCCGCGGAGCTTCCGCCGCTCCCCCCATTCGCCCCCCAGTGATCCGAGAGAGACCGGAACCCGATGGACCCCCGCTACCCCCCGCAGTCCGAAGTCTTCCGTGAGCGCGTGCAGGCGTTTCTCGCCGAGCACCTGCCGCCCGACTGGGAGGGCATTGGCGCACTGGCAAAGCCCGACGCGCTCGCATTCCAGGAGCATTGGCGAGTCAAGCTGCACGAGCACGGACTGCTCGCACCGATGTGGCCGGTCGAGTACGGCGGAAGCGGACTCACGAAGGTCGAACAAGTCGTCCTCGTCGAGGAGCTCGCCAAGGCGGGCGTACCAGCGATGGGCGCCAGCGACACCTTCAGTATGAAAATGGTGGGCGGGATCTTGCTGCGCTGGGGCACCGAGGAACAAAAGCGTCACTTCCTCCCAAAGATCCTCTCGGGCGAGTACCTCTGGTGCCAGGGCTACTCTGAACCCGACAGTGGTTCCGACCTCGCCAGTCTTCGCACACAAGCGGTGCGTGACGGCGACGAGTACGTCATCACCGGTTCAAAAATTTGGCAGACCCGCGGCGTGGAGGCCAACTGGATCTTCGTACTCGCCCGCACCGACCCGCAGGCGCCGAAGCACCAAGGCATCACCTTTTTCCTCGTCCCAATGGACCAGCCCGGAGTCACAGTGCGCCCGATCCGCAAGATGGGCGGTGCCCCCGACTTCAACGAAGTCTTCTTCGACGGCGCGCGCACCTCGATCGACCACGTCGTCGGCCGGGTGAACGACGGGTGGGCCGTGGCGAACAGCCTGCTCGGCCTCGAACGCGGCGACGAGGCAGCCACAAACCCCGTCCAGTTCCGCGCCGAGTTCGACCGCCTGGTCAAGATGGCACGAGAACTCGGCCGACTCGACCACCCTGTCATCCGCGACCGCATCGCTGATGCGTACATCCGCGTCGAGACGATGCGCTACCTCGGCTATCGGATCCTCACCGGCGTGCTCACGACCGGCACGATCGGACCCGAGGCGTCGATTTCGAAGCTCCAGTGGTCCGAGTACCACCGCGACGTGACGCGCCTGGCGATCGACGTCCTCGGTGCTCAGGCGATGGTCGTCGAGGGACGACCACCGGTCCGCGGCTACCGGGCGGACGACCCGGGGGCGCCGAACTCGACAGCGTCGTGGGTCGGTGCCCTCTACAACGGTGTGGCTGACACCATTTATGCGGGGACGTCGCAGATCCAACGCAACATTCTCGGCGAACGAGTGCTGGGCCTTCCCCGAGAGCCGCAATGAGACACGCCGCGACGCTCGAACGACTGGGTGGTTACGTGCTCCCTGGTGGGCCAGTCGACGCCCGACCGGCCATCGACCAGGCTCGGGCACTCGAAGCGAGTGGTCTCGGATCGATCTATGTCGGCGAGCGTTATGCCACCAAGGACCTGGGAGCCATCGCCGGAGCACTTTCCCAGATCACCACGACCACTCGCCTCATCGCCGCAGTCACCCATATTGGTACCCGTCATCCGATCGCGCTGGCATCGCTCGGCCAGACCATCCAGAGCCTCAGCGGCGGCCGATTCGCACTTGGGTTCGGACGTGGCTCAGCCGGGCGCTGGACTTCGTACGGTGTTCGGGTACCCACGTCGTTGATGCTGGCCGACACCGTCGACATTCTGCGCCGGCTCTGGGCAGGAGAACGGGTCTCGTACCACGGGCCAGCAGGCACGTTCCCTGACCTGCGACTCATGGAGATCGCCGACGTCCCTGCCCCGCGTCTGCTCATGGCGGGCATAGGACCCCGAACTCTCGAGCTCGCAGGGCAGGCCTTCGACGGTGTGATCCTCCACCCACTTCTCTCCCCCGACGCCGTCGAGCGTTCGGCGCACGCCGTTCGGCGGGCGGCAGCGGCGGCGGGACGCGACCCCGATGCGGTCGAGATCCACGCAACCGTGATCACCGCGCCCGACCGACCGGCAGGCGAGCCACAGTTCGACGAGGTGGTCGGTGCTCGCGGCCTCGGGTACCTCCTGGTTGCCGGACTCGGCGAATCCATCGTCGCTGCGAACGGGTGGGACCCGGCCGAACTAGCGACGATCCGGTCTCGCTTCGACGGACTGGAATATCACCAGCTCAAGTCCATTCCGGTCGGCGAACTGGCGAAGGTCAGCACCGAGCTTCCCGGAGGCTGGCTGCTGAACGGCACGGCCTCGGGTTCGTACGACCGGTGCGCGTCCCGCATCGACGAGTACCTCCGGTCCGGGGCGACGAACGTGTTGCTGCACGGGTTGGACGCCGACGCCGTGCCCCCACTGGCGCGTGCAATCAAAGAGCGGGACGGCGTCCGATGAGCTCCGATCGTCCGACCACCGGTGACGATTCTCGACTCGCGGAGCGACTCGAGCTCTGGCTCGGCGAGCGGGTCGACGCGCCTGGCGCCGTCTCGTGCGACTTCGACGGCCCGGTCCCCACCGGCAACTCGAACGTTACGTTGCCGTTCACGGCGCGATGGCCTGGCAGTTCCATCGACCTCGTCCTGCGCATGCAGGTACCGGGCAATCGAATCTTCCTCGACGCCGACGTGCTCCGAGAACACCGGATCCTCGCCGCGCTCGCTGACATCGACGATGTCCCGACGCCCCGGCCACTCTGGGCCGAGTCTGATCCATCTGTGCTCGGCCAACCGTTCTTTGTGATGGAACGGGTCCCCGGCACCGTGCCGACGGGCGCCCCCTCCATCCACGCCACCGGATGGCTGACCGAGCGCACACCCGATGAACGAGCCGTCGCCTGGGACTCAGCACTCCGAGCGATCGGTGCGGTCCACGCCGTCGACTGGCAGGACCACATCGGCTTCCTCGCCGACGGGGTGCACG
>Ga0181588_10000873_pt1 | contig 26758 bp, 15 predicted proteins | sample 071ome_26_FD_148607 | JGI IMG/M metagenome (GOLD analysis project Ga0181588, IMG submission 148607) | Coastal salt marsh microbial communities from the Groves Creek Marsh, Skidaway Island, Georgia - 071409BT metaG (spades assembly) | ecosystem: Environmental > Aquatic > Marine > Intertidal zone...
ACGGGGAGCTGGCGTTGACGCGGCGCTCGGACGCGGGAGCGACGACGACGACGACGTCCGAGCGGGACGAAGTCGGAACGAGGAGACGCGACGACGGCGGGAAGAAGGAAAAGAAGGAAAAGAAGGAGAAGAAGGAGAAGAAGGAGAAGAAGGAGAAGAAATCCCCGGGGTGGAACTTGGCGTCGGCGTCGGGGAAGAAGCGCCAGAGGGAGGGTTGACACGAAAGTAAAGAGTTGTATTCTATTGACAGGAGGTTTGTCCAAACGATCGAACGCCCTCACACGTCGACGCCTCGCGCGTGTTCGGGTTCGTCGAACGCGCGACGCGATGCCGACCGTCGTCGTCTCCGCCGTCTCCGACGCGACGCGCACCGCGACGCCCGCGAACGGACGCGCCGAGCGTCGAGCCGAGGCTCAAAAAATCATCATCCTTCGTCGGCAGAGCGAACGAATCCAACGCGCACGCGGCGCCGCGTGCGCCGCGGCGGTGTCGATCGCGCTGACGACTTGGACGGCGATCCCGGCGATGGCCTCGCCCGGGTCCAAGCCGGCGCCGCTCGTCTCAACCGAAGAGGGATGCACGGTCAAGGCGCTGGATTCCTTCGCGGACGTTCGAGCCAAGTTTTCGCTCGAGGTGTCCACCGGCGCGCTCCCGGAAGCGGTGTTGACGCTGGGAGGGTGCGATTACTCCGGGGAAAACCTTCGCGGGAAGATTTTGTCCGGGGTGAACGCGGACGGGACGAACTTTGAGGGGGCGGACCTGTCGGAGACGGAAATGTCGAGGACGAGCGCGAGGAACTCGAACCTTCGAGGGGTCAACTTTGCGAGCGCGAACGCGTACGAGGCGAGGTTCGACGGAAGCGATTTGAGAGGGGCGAATTTCGATGGGGCGTTGTTGAGCAACGCGACGTTTGGGAAGGGTGAAGATGGGAAGTGGGCGAACGTGGATGGTGTCAACTTTGACGGGGCGTTGGTGAGCAGCAGCGACGCTCGGAAGTTGTGTCAAAATCCGACGCTCGACGTCGAGGGCGAAATCGCAATCGGGGGGTGCTGAGATTGGTGGAGCAACGGTTTTAAATTGAAAGTCTAGTACCGGTACGTATAAACATGCGCCTGCGATGTGCGGCGATGTGTGTTGTAATAGTGATAACTTTGGTCGTCGTGACATCTAAAATAACTGGTTTGGTTTGGTTTGTGGGAAATCGTCGTCTGGCGGGCGGGCGGGCGTCTTCGGAATTTACATGACGTTCTTGACGACAAAGTTGAGTTCCGGACGTTGCTCGACAGCCGTCTTGGCGGCTTCGGCAGAGGCGACCGCGACGGAGGTGGCATCCTTTCCGCGCACAGCCTCGAGCGCGTCGGCGAAATCCTTAAAGTCCTTTTGGGTGGTGCCCAAAATTTGTTCGCGGCGCTCTTGGCGTTCCTCATCCGACACCTTGAGGAGGTGACGCATCAAAGCCGTGTAACCCTTGGCGTCTGGAAGCTGGTACGAATCAATGTCGCCGATGGTACCGATGATGCTCTTCGAGAGCTCTTCCTTGCCAATCTCCAAGTTTCTCAAAAACTCGACAGTGCCGTCGTAGTTGTCAAGCGTCTTCAACAAGTTTGGATCGCGATAGGACAAGTAAGTGAACATGCCGCTGTGCGAATCAAAGTCGCTAAAGCCACCGTATGCGCCACCAGAAACGCGCACGCGATCCCAGAGCCAGGTGGTGCCCAACAACTTGTTGATGACGTAAGAGCTACCGTGAAGCTCGTAGCCCGCCTTGTACAAGTTGGCCGCCTTGCCGACGTAGTTGACTTGCGTCGGCACGGTGAGAATTTCGTTTTGCTTCGCGTTGATGCCTGTCCATTGCTCAGACTTGCCCGCACCGGTGGCCGGGAGCGAGTTGAGGAAGGCTTCCACGGAAGGCATGGAGAGATCCAAAGTCTTGGCGTCAGCCGTCAAGTTGGTGATGCTACCGGCGCGGTTGTTGAGGCACGCCGAGATGGTGTGGAGATCGTTGAGCACGCCTTCCCAGTCCGAATCCACGCGCTTGGTGAGTTCACGGAGGTAGTCAAGCTGCGCCAAGCCACCCATTTGTTCGCTCACCCAGCCCGAGGTGGAGTCTTGCGCGTCGAGGCGACCCGCGGCGATGCTGTGACCCGAGCCTTGGACGCGCGACTCCATACCCGCGCGCGTCTCGAGGACGAGCTGCTTGAAAATGTTCCTGTCGTCAAACTTGGCTTCAAGCATGAGCTCAGACATCAGTTCGTGGAGGATGCCAACCTTGTCACTCGTAGCCTTACCGCGGACCACCATGTAGGCTTGCATCTCATCCGTACCGCGCATGCCAGATGTGAACGGAGACACCGAGATGCCTCCGGTTTGGGCGCTGATGAGCTGATCAAACTCGACAAAGGACTTCGTCTTGGTACCCATGCGGCCGAGGGCTCGAGTCCAGAGCGGAACGAGCGGCAGCAAGTGCGCTGGGATGGTCTTCAAGTCGAGCAAATGCTCGGCGTAGAGAATGTCATTGGTGAACAAGTCGTGGGTGAGGAGCTTGGTTTCGCCGACAGAGGACATGTCAGACGGAATTGACTTGGCCTCCTTCGGAATATCGCTCAACGCGAGCGTCGGGACGCAGGCGAGCGCCTCCGGGGAGTCCGGAGTCTCTTGAAGCTCCTTGAGTTCCTTGGTCGCCTTCACCATGGCTTCGAGGTCTTCCGGAGACATGCTGGCACGCTTGGCGTCCAACTTGCCTTGTTCCTCCGCCGCTTCATTGGCGGCGAGAGAAGAATCCGGGTTGAGTTCAACAGTGACTTGGTGCGTGTTCTCGATGAGGAGTTGACGCATGAGCGGGCGGAACACGTCTTCAGACGCGATTCGAGCCTTGAGCTTGGCGAGCGGTTCCTCGAAACGAAGCGGCTCGAAAGGATCACCCTCGTAAAGCCAGGTGCTCATCGAGCGGAACATGAGGGACAAACCGCGCGGGAAGCGGCCGGTGTTGTTCTCTCGAAGGCTGAACTCGATCGAGTTGATGCTCGCATCGATGGCTTCTTGAGTGAAGCCCTCTTCGGCGATCTTCGCGATGGTGTCGTGAATCAGCTTTTCAACCTTTGGAATGTCCTCTTGGGCGACGCCGCGAAGACCGAGTGCGTACGTCGGCTGACGGAGCTCATCCTCCAAGCCATAGCCGACGATGGCTTCACCGAGGCCAGACTCTTCGAGCGCCAGGCGGAGCGGCGCAGAGGCGGAGCCCATCAAGAGATTGTCCAAGAAGCCAACCGCGAGGCCGGTTTCTGGATCGAAAGGCTCTTCGCTGAGAAGCCAGTTAACTTGGACAAAGGACTTTTGCGCATCCTCGCCTTCACCCGTCGAGTACGTCTTGACGACGCGCTTCGGCGCGGTGAAGAACTTTTGGGTGCCGATGGAGCTGTCCACTTCACGACGATCGAATTCGTCGAGGAAGGAAGCCAAGAGCTTGAGTCGATCCTCGACGTTGTCGTCTCCATAAAACCACATGCGAGAGTTGCTCGGGTGGTAATACTTGCCGTGGAAATCCTTAAACTCTGCAAAAGTGAGTTCCGGAATCACGCGCGGGTCTCCACCGGAATCGACGCCGTAAGTGTTATCCGGGAAGAGCGCTTGTTGGCACTCGCGCGCCAAGACGGAATCCGGGGACGAGTATACCCCCTTCATCTCGTTAAAGACGACCCCCTTGAATGTCATCGGACCGTCGACGGCGTCGAGTTCGTAGTGCCAACCCTCTTGCTCAAACGTCTTTTCGTTGTTGATGCACCGAGGGTGGAACACCGCGTCGAGGTAGACGTCAACCAAATTTCTAAAGTCTTGCAAGTTGCACGACGCCACCGGGTACGCCGTCTTATCCGGCCAAGTCATGGCGTTGAGAAACGTGTTGAGAGACCCCTTGATGAGCTCCACAAAGGGCTCCTTGATGGGATACTTTCGCGACCCGCAGAGCACAGAGTGCTCCAAAATGTGCGGAATCCCCGTAGAGTTGGACGGCGGCGTTCTAAACGTCACGCCAAAGGTTTTATTCTCGTCTTCATTGCTCAGAGACATGACCTCTGCGCCCGTCTTGACGTGTCGAAACAAAAACGCCTTGGCGTCGTACTCGGCAATGTAATCCTCTCTCACGAGCTCAAACCCGTGCAAGTTGGCTGGCGCCGTCATCTTCGCAAACTCACTCGCCGCTTTCGCCGGTTCCGAAACCGCCGAAACCGTCGTCATCGCCCCGCGTCTCGGCGCAACGGCTCGACGCGCGTCGTTTTTCGCAGTCGTCGTCGCCTTTGTTCCTCGAACCCCCCGCGTCGCCGCCACCGTCGGCGTCGAACGTCCCGTCACCGCCGTCATCGTCGTCATCGCTCGCATCGCCATGTCTGTCGTCGTCGTCTTGATCGTCGGCGTCGGCGTTCCCTTTACCGCGCCTCGCAGATGCGTAAGTGCGATTGATGGATTAGCACCAAAACTCGCGTCCGTGAATCGTCCAAACCCGAACGCCCTAGCCACGCGCGCCGCGATCGCTGCCGTTCCCCGTCGTCGTCTTCCGATGTGCGATGCAATCGTCGTCGTCGTCGTCTTGATCGTCTCGATCGTCGTCGGCGGCGTCGTTCAGTGGCGAGAGGTGCGTCGTGTCACGGACACGTCACGCGTCAATCGGGGTGGTCCGAGTTCTATCACACTGTTTGCCCATATATGTTATGACCAGCGCTTTGGCTCGGGATAGGGCAAAGATTCGCGATGATTCGTGAAGCGTGCGGCACACGACGACGCCGACGGGACGGACGATCCATCTTTCGCGCGACGTGAAACGAAAGAGAAGCGATCTATTCGGAACCTCCGACGCGCATTCGTGTTCGTGACGACGACGACGACGCGCGCTCGTAAAGTGAAAAGTGAAAAAAGAAGGTTTGAGAGAATAAGATGATGATGATGATGTCTTCGATGTCGTTGTTGAGAACGACGAAGGTCAAGGCGACGAACGGCGCGAAGGGTGGGAACCACCGAAGCGCGCGAAAGGCGGTGAGACCGATGCACCATGGCGGGATGGCGTCGAGAACGAAGACGGTGACGCGAATGTTACCGCCGGGTGGAGGCATGCCCGGGGGTATTCCGCCGGGTATGGACCCGAAAAAGTTTGCCGAGATGCAAAAGGCGTACGCAGAGGCTATGAAGGACCCGGAGACGGCGAAAAAGGTTAAGGAGCAGATGGCGCAGATGCAGGGGATGATGCAGAATCCGATGGTGCAGCAGCAAATGCAAGCGATGAATAACATGGTGGCCAACCCGGATATGCAGCGACGCATCGCGGGGTTGAAGGATGACCCGGCGTTTGCTGACTTTTTTGATGATTTGAAGAAGAATGGACCGGGGGCGATGATGAAGTGGGCGAACGATAGAGAGTTCCTCGCGCGATTGAACGATGCGCTCGGTGGCGAGGAAGCGATCAGAGCGGCTGCCGGTGGTGTCGCGCCTCCGGAAGCGGCGGCGGCTCCTGCGGTGGCTGCGGCTCCGGAAGTTGAGACGTTACACGATGCGGCGCGATACGGGGACGTTGAAGCGGTGGAGGATTTCATCGCTATCGGCAAGGATATCAACGCGCGCGATTCTTCGTCCCGCACGCCGATCCACTACGCGATTGCGTTTGGCAAGGGTGACGCGGGCGAAGAAATTTTCAACATGCTTCTCGAGGCGGGCGCCGATTTGACAGCGGTTGACGAAAAGAAGAACACTCCCTTGCACTACGCGTGCGGCTACGGTAAGCCTTTCGCCGTCAAGGCGCTCTTAGCGAAGGGTTGCGCGACGACGACTACCAACGGCACTGGTAAGACGCCGCTCGACCTCGTCAAACTTGAATCGAAGAACCCCATCAACGCGGACGAGGAGTTGCTCGCCTCTCTCGCAGCCTGAGCACTCGATACGATTCTAAAATATTGTTATTAAAATCTATTGAAAGGTTGTTTCCTATTTCAACTGTTTGCGTCTTATTTTTTGTGTTCTTGTCATTATTTCTCGTTCACTGAACACACTAGCTTTACATATCTCGTCCCGGAAGTTTGGAATAGTCTTCGGCGTATGAGTCGGCGATGAAGCGCTTAAAGATAACCTCCGCACCAACCGTGAGCAGACGTGTGAGGGCGAACCATCCTGTCTTTTGCGTGGTGAGAACGTATTCGTTACCCGGGGGGGCGTTCGCACCGTCGCCTTGGGTGTCTTCCCCATCGCCGATAATCTGCATGTGGTACGAGTACATGCCCATCACGAGCGACGTGACGAGACGAGCGCTGATGAGACACGGCAGTATACGCATTTCCAACGGCGTGAGCGGATAGACGCTCTGGATACCCGCCAACATGACAGACATATCGCGGACGGGATACTTTTTCTCCAGACAGCAGTAAGCCATGGCGATGGCGATTTCGTTGACTCGCCACGACACGACGACGTCACCAAAATCAATAACGCCAAACTCGGCGTCTTGAGGCGACACGACCGGATCCACCGATTCCAAAGCTATGATGTTCTGTTCATTCAGATCGTTGTGCAAGACACCGACGCGCAACATTTCACTCACGGGTTGTACTAGGTGTTTAAAGGCGTTAAAGACGGTGTTGCACATCATGATGCGCGTTTCATCCTTGAACAAACCTCGCATGATGAGGTCTGTCATAAAGTGTTGCACATCCATGAAAAAACGCAGATCCCAAAGCCTGGAACGGCTCGCCAGCACTTGCCAGCACAGCGCGTGCTGCTCGATGTACGATGCCGATGCGGCGTCCACGTCACCAGCTCTCGCCTTTTGGATCTCAAGTTGGTGCGGCAACGGCCACTTGGATAACGCCTCGCAAATTCGTCCAACAAAGACGCCGCTCCTGTACACAAACTCTTCGGGGTGCGGCATGGGGACTTGAACGAGCAATTTACCTCTGACAAAGGTGAGTACTCGCATGGTGTGCGCGACTTGGTTTCTGGCAAGAAAGGTGACTCGCATGCAGTACTCAAGCTTGGCACCCTTTGTACCCGCCGGAACGAGTTGCACCGTCCCGTTCGGTCCGGGAGTGGTATACATGGCGAGCTTCGATCGAACGACTCGGGAGCAAACGATGCCTTGATCTTGAAGAAACATCATCACGCGCTCTTGAGCCGCGAGCACACTGCGACTCACGCCCGAGCTATCCTTGCCATTGTGCACCTTGACGACGTACTCTATCTCCGCGGGCCTCCCCGTCTTTGGATCCGTCGTTCTCGCCTTGAAGTACCAATTCTTATCGTCATAAGACGCCAACTCTCTCATCGAATCGCGTCGAATCTCTCCTAAGTCGTAGTGCTCCACGAGCAGACGATAAATATCATCCGCGTCCACCTTTGGTCGCCGAATCTTCCGCTCCGTCTCGTCCAACAACGTCACCGGCACGTTTGTCACAGAACTCGTCCCCAATCCTTTCGGCAACTGAAACGGCACCGGCGTCGTTTTCCTCTTCTTCGCACCTCCATCCTTATCGTCGTTCTCTTCAGACGACGGCACGAGTCGCACCGTCCCGTTGATCCCCAAGCCCCCGACGTCCCGCGCGTCCCCGTTTCCCGCCTCCATGTGTTTCCTCAGCGTCAACTCCATCGGGTTCTCCTCGCGACCACCACCACCACCACCGTATCGCCCGTCCACACCGACCGTTCCCCGCTGTTTCCCCGCCGCCGCGGTCGCCGTTCCCGCCATGCCGTCAGAGTGACACAAAGAAGAGCTCTTTTCAGTCCAATCCAATCCACTTAATTTCAATTTTCACCCACGACGACGACGACGACGACGACGACGACGACGACTAAACGAAACGAAACGAAACGAAACGATCCCGTCGCGCTCGTTCACTGCACGCGGATCTCGCGTCCGTCGGCGCGTCGTCCGTCGGCCTGTGGTTCCACGCTCTCAACTTTCGTCGCGCGTCGCGCATCACCCAGAACCGATGACGACGACGACGACGAAGACGACGACGACGAGTCATGTTTTGAGTTAAATACCACGTGTCCGAATAAATACACACGGAACGTCGATCGGGCGCGTGTTCGCATCCAACCCGCATAGAAACTCGTGATGATCACTAGTATCGATAGCGCCATGGCGTTGATTCATAAAGGGTATCTAGTGTATAGAAACTCGGACTTGCGGTACGTGATCTATCCAATTTTATAGTGTGTGGTATGAAGAAGAAGTATACACCCGATGACGGGTGGATCCGCGGATGGTCGACGCGCGCGAGTCGGCGACGCGACGCGCGAGCGGAACGGCGCGCGCGGAGTCCGCGGAACGGAGCGCGCGGCGGGGTATTCTTCGTCGTCATTCGCGAGTCGGCGAGATAGACGGGTCGAGACGCGCGTCGACGCGGCGGTAATCTTCAGTCGCGCGCGCGTTCGCTGAGTCAGTGTGGCGCGTGCCGCTGGTCGAGGGCGAGCGAATCGAATCGAACGTCGATCGAGCGTCGCGACGACGATGGCGACGATGGCGACGATGCGTCGAGCGGCGGTGACGACGACGACGGCGGCGGCGACGACGTCGCGCGGAGGACGGAAGGGTGACGTCGCGCGGAGGACGGCTCGAGGAGGAGGACGACGGGGCGTCGTCGTCCTCGGCGGACGAGCGGGACGGGACGCGGGCGGCGACGACGACGACGACGATCGCGCGCGCGGATCGAGACGAGGAGGACGAGGACGGCGGGTGATGGTGAGAGCGTCGATGGCGACGAGCGCGGCGGTGTTCGGGGCTTTCGTGGACGCGTCGCACGAGACGCAGTACGCCGGGGCGAAGAAGAAAAAGAAGGACGAGGGAAAGGGAAAGGCGAAAGGGAAAGGGAAAGGGAAGAAGAAGAAGAAGAATTGCGGTTCGAGCAGTTCGAGTAGTAGTAGCAGCAGCAGCAGCAGCAGTTCGTCTTCGTCGTCTTCGTCGTCGTCGTCGTCGTCGTCGTCTTCAGAGGACGAAGGTGGACGAAGCCGTCGGATGAAACTCGCGAAGGCGAACAATATGAACGCTTTGCACGACGCCTTGGCGGGCGTCGTCGGCGGTAAAGGTGGTGGGGGAAGCAAGAAGAACAAGGGTGGTAAAACTAAAACGACGACAAAGATGAAGGATAAAACTTCGTCGTCGTCGTCAAAGAAGAAGAAGAAGGGGAAAGGGAAGAAGAGCGACGTCTTGGCGGCGTTGAAGAACAAGCTCGGCAGGGTTGTTTCGCAAAAGCAACAAGAAGAGGCGCTGCGAGCGAACGCGATGGGTGCCGGTTTGGACGTGATTGACGTCGAAACGACGGCATCGGATCAACAAGCGAGCGCGTCGTCATCTGTGGCGCTCAAGACGATTGGGTCGTGCCCGCTCGTCGCCCCCGTCGTCCTCGGAGACGCCACTCGAGAAGTGCCCATCGCCATGGTGGAAATTTGCACCGGTAAGGATTGCGCCAAGCGCGGCGCGCGGGACATTGTCGACGCTTTACAAGGCGAACTTCCCAGAGGTTGGGCGTGTAAAGGAAGCGGTAAGTGTATCTCGAGCTGTAAACGCGGCGTTAACGCGCGTTTACACACCGCTATTGGATCTGAAAAGTTTTCCTACCTCGACGAGGCGTCGGCTCGCGCGCTCTTCGTACCCATGGCTCTGGCCACGAACGAGCTCAACGCATCCTTTGACGAAGACTTCGAGCCCGCGAGCCCGCGTGGAAGACGCAAATCTGCCATTTTGCTCCAAGCTGAAGAGATTTCAAAACGAGTAGAGACCGACTTTGAGACGAGCGTCCCCCCGGGCTTCATGCCAAAGTTGACTTGAGTCATCGATCGATCGCATCACATTGTAACAATGAACGCACGACGAGTAGAATGAATTCTTTGTTTTCTTTGACAATACACGGCGCGCGCGCGGCTACCAAGAATTTCTACACGAGCACCACGTTGACGCGATCCTTATCCCCGAAGGCGTACTTCCAAGACCACGACGGGGAGGTGATGTCGTCCCATCGCTCCGCGACGCCGCCGGCGCCGTCTGGACGAAGAGTCAACCTCTTTCCGTCGGGCACGACGTAACGGACATCGCCCGAGAGCGTCACGTCCTCGGCGTCGAGCTCACCGCTACCTTCGAGAAGAATCGAGCATCGTTCGTTACGCGTGATGAAGTTGCTCCAGTACACGTTTGACGACTCGTTCCAATCGATGCCCTCGTTCTCGACGCTGACGTTGACCAAGCGGCATCGGCCGCTCTTCTCGTCGTCAAACGAAACCGCACCGTCTTTGCACGGACCCATCGGTTGCGTCGCCTCGACGAAGAGGGATCCGTCGACGACGACGTTCCGCCATTGCATCTCGGCGATTTCCAAACGAACTTCGGAGCCAACCTTGATTTCGCCGCCTTGAATCTTTTGCTCAACCACGTCCCACAGTGGACCGATGCTCGGATGTGCGCTGTAGATGAATTGCGGTCCCTTTTCCAAGTACGCCGACACCGGATAATCGTCTGGAGAGGGATGCGCGACGTCACAACGCGTCAACAAATCACTCGCGTTGCGGAGCAAATCCAAGAACGACCCATCCGGGGTTTGCGCCAGGTTCGTAGACTCTGGCGGACGCTTCTTCTTTGCGCTGCTCGTAATGCGCCGGCGGAGCGTGTAGAGAACAAAGGTTGGGAGATCTTCCCAGTCTTCGGCACCGAGACGAGTCTTAGAGTGTCTCATCAGCGCGTCGGCGATGTTTTGCATCGAACACTCGAGTCTTCCACCCTTGGTGCCGTCGTCGCGCACCGGTTTGGTTAGGTTGACCAACATGCCCGGAAACGCCGCACGCGCCGAGACGCCGAGCGCCTTTCGGATTTGCTTCAAGCCGATATATAACACATTCGTGTTCGCCGGGTAAGCGCTCTCAGTGCTACCCGCTTCCGACGCCTTATCTTTAATTCCAAGGCGCGCAAACTCGGTGTATTCAACGTTGGAAACACCGTACGTAAACTCATCCGTGATGGTGTTTTGCTTTTCGAGGAGCACGTTGACGCCCTCGGAAGCGCCGATGTGGCGTTCGCAGCTCGCGAAACCGAGAGATTTTTCACCCTTGGCACCCACGCCGGAGAGGGACAAGAGGGTCGTGTCCGTACCCGCCATTGGATTGGTGATTTGTCTCACCACACCGCCGATGCGACCTTGAGACTCGAGCCAGTCAAACACACCCTCGTCAAGCATCAACTTCCAAATCGCGCCGTGTCCACCCGGCTTGAGCGCAATCTTTGCCAAATCCTTCGCGACCCATTTACCGCAATCGAGAGAAAAAACGGGCACGAGCGGTTGCTCAAACAAGCGATAACCAGTTTCGCCGCGCCCAAACCAATTGTTTTCCCTAAGCAAAGTGGAGATGCGTCCGTGATTGCCCTTTGCCGCGCTTGTCATCACCGCCACAGGCGTTTTGTGTTGCTCCCCCGTGAGCTTGTAATACAGCCACTCCCGAGCCGTGAGATCACGAACGAGACCTTCAATCAAGGGGCGACCATTGTAGGGAAGAAGCGCAGCCGGTAAACTCTCGCCCGTCTCTGCGTCGACGAGGCCGAGTCGATCACCGGCGCCGCCGAGAGGATAAATCTCAGCCATGCGGGGAAGCTCCTCGAGGCCCCAACGAGATGCCGTCGCCGCAAACTCTCCTTGGTTCGCGCGCAAGTCCACCCCAGGGGGGACGTGCATCGTCACCTCACCCGGAACGCCAGAGCAATCGAGACCGTCGCACTCGGAGCCGCTGTGCGTCTGCGCCGGTTCACCCGTGAGAGATTCGAGACAGAGCTCCAAGGCTACGCACTGATAACCGACGACGCCTCCGAGCATGTCGTAAAACGTCTCCACCTTTCTCAAGCACGCGAGCAAGGCGTCGACGTTCTTGGCACACTCCGCTTCTGTAAGCTTGGACGCTGATCCAGTGCTCGGGGATTCAAACACGTGCTCTTGTCCGCAAGCCACGCACGCGAGCACCAAGTACCTATCGCGCGCCGGCATGTCCGCCACCATTCGACACACGACGCCTCCTCGACTCATCCACGCGCGCACGCGCGCGTTCGCCTCCATGAGCGCCGCCTTGACTTCAAACACATCACCGTCCTCGCTTCGATGTTCCGCAACCGCCTCCAAAACCGTATCCCTCGCCAACCGAGTGAACTCCAACGCGTCTCGAATCCCGTCAACCGTCGCCCGAAACTCGTCATCCGGCGTCGACGAGCTCAACCCTGGATCCGCCTGCACCGCGTAACACCTCCCACTGCCACCACGGGTCAACTTTCTATCACCCTTACGCGCCCACAGCGCCCCCATCGGGCTCCCACACGTCGACGAAGAAGTCAACGAGGAAGAGGAGGACGAGACTGAAGGCGCCCGCGTCAATCCATTCCGCGACCGTCTCCGTCTACCCCGCGTCGCCCATCGCGTCGACGTCGCCGCCGTCGTCGTCGTTCTACACACCGCCGCCGCCTGCGTCATCCTCGCTCGTCTCCCGCGTCTTCTCCTCGGCGTTCCGGTCGACAATCAACGAAATCAAATCGATAAAGTGCGCGTCGTCACGTGGATGACGTTGATTATAATCCACACGACCGTCGCGCGTCTCGTCGGTCGATGGATCGACCCTCTCTGCGTCACCGACCGACGGCGACGACGACGAACGTGAATCGCGGACGAACCGTCTCCCGCGTCGCCGTCTGCGGCGTCCGTCGTCGTTTCGGGCGCGAACGCACAAAGTCCAAAAATCAAATCCTTTCGAAAGAAATCTTCCTTTTGGGATAAACGACGAGTGTTTACTCAAGAATTGAGATAGGGGTGTTTTATTTTTTCATTAGTGGCGTCCCGATCTATGTGTTTTTGAGTTTACATACCGTTGACTTGAGTTTAATATTGGTTTCGAGACGTTGGCGGACGACACTCGTCGAACGACACTCGGCGACGCCGCGGTGAACGACGACGGCGACGACGGCGACGACGGCGACGGTGACGGCGACGGCGACGGCGACGGCGACGACGGACGGAGGAAGAGACTGTGAACGCGGGTCGCGTCTCGTCGTAGGGGTGTTCGAGTCAGCGCCGAATCAGAATGTCGCGCGTGCTAGATTTTCACGGCGTGGCTGACGACGACTCGACGCCTTCGACGTCGACGTCGGACGACGATGACGACGATGACGTGATGTTACCGGTGGTGATTGGAGGACGACGCGGACGCGGCACCCCGAGGCGAGGGAACGGGGCGTACGTGGCGGCGCCGGAAGAGACGGATTCAGAGGATGAAAAGGACGAAGCGTCGAGGAGGAAAAAGGCGGGCGACGGTCAACGAGGAGGGTCGTCCGGAACGGATGGTGACGGTGAAGAGGACGAAGAACGAAGCGATGGAACTGTGGTAATGGTTGGGATCGGTGAGAGAACGCTCGTGTCGGTGGGACGGGCGCGGCAAGACGCGTTTGAGCGGGCGAGGGAACGGCGAGAGCGAGCAAAGGCGACGGCGAGAAGACGCATAGAGTCGCTCGAGCTCGAGCTCACGATGGCTCGAGACGTGGAGACGATGGCGTTGGAGGAGAATTTGCGGATGGTGGAGGATATCCGACGGCGGTTGATGGAGGCGGATGAGGCGTTCGCGGCGGACGCGTCCAAGTTGAGGCAGACGAGAGCTCGCGTGGCGACTGAGGCGCGAAAGGAGACGGATGCGCTCGTCATGCGAGCCGTGGCTGCAGATGCAGAAGCGCGCGAGGCTGCGGAACGCGCGCGAGTCGAGGAAGAGAAGCGAGTAAAGGCGGAGGAGGAAGCGGCGAAGAAGAAGGCGGAGGAAGAGGAGGCGGCGGCCAAGCTCAAGGCGGAGGAGGAGGCAAAGAAGAAGGCAGCTGAGGAGGAAGCCAAGCGAGCGCAGGCGGCGAGCGATTACGTGAGCGGTAAGACGACTGGTGGAGAAGTTCCACGCGTTGCTGCTGCGTCGGAGGCTTTGGAGCAAGAGACGACGCTCGCGAAGACGTTGGCTGAAGCTCGGGCGACGGTGGCTGAATACCAAGCGCATCCGGGGGCGAGAATGGAACGTCGTAAGCTCACGAACGCCATCGTCGTTCACGTGCAGCAGATCGCAGCCACCAAGGAGCAGATTAATAAGAAGAGCCGAGACATCATGATGCTCTTGGTGCAGCTCCAGGAGCCGCAAAAGACGTTTGCGCTTCTGAGCATCGCGAAGAAGATGCTCTCGCAATGCGACGTGCAGGTGGCCAAACTCAATCGTTACGCCTTTGCGCTCGCCGAGGTTGCGGTGCGCATCGCGTGCGATGTCCCGCGATTCGGTGCTCTTCTCGTGGCGCTCATTCACGAAGTGTGCGTAAGCTCCGTGCCCAAGTACTACCCATTCGTTCCGGGCCGTTACGCCACGGACGAAGAGTACTACGGTCTCATGGGTTACACAAAGACGGAAGAGGGCGCCTTCGAGACGACAGATGCGTACATAGATCGCATGACAGGTGTGATGTTGTTCTACGCCGCTTTCGTGCAGGTTGAGGCACCCAACCACCCTCACGGGGTCGACGCCGCTTGGCGTTGGCTTGCTCGCCTGCTCAATCGATGTCCTCCAAATCGTTACACCGCCGCAGCCTTGGACTCTTTCCTCAAAATAGCCGGCTACCGCATGCATAACGAGTACCGAGGGCAGTTTGTCAAGGTGCTGGAGCTCATTCATCGCGAGTTCATTCCAAAGCTCGACGCTAAGAATGAGCCCGATATTCGGCCAGTATCGAGCAGAATGAAGACGTACCTCCAAGAGAGTCTGTACGCCAAGGCTCCCGAAGGTCGCGACATGCCGAACACCGACACGTCCTCCACCACGTTTTGAGTGAGTGGAATCGTGCGCCCTCGAAGGGTGGTAGATAGTTTTTAGAGACCGTTCTCGGTTCAACGTATCAAGTGATGTAGAACGCAGACGTAGACGTCAAAGCCAAACCGGCCCTGCCCCCAGTGCGAGACGCGTCGCGAGCACATCGGCACCCGCGCGCGCCCACGCGGTGAAACCGCCATCGAGCGATCGTATCGTCTTCGCGCCCGCGCGAAGCGTCATTCGTCGCCTCTGAACAACTCGGCGTTCGGATAAAGACGGAGCGAAAGGAGCCGCCAGCCGCTTTTTTGTTGTCAAAATCATGACCGACGGTGACGACGTGCACGACGTCGTGCTCTTTTACTGCTACACCGACATTCCCGACGTGGAGCGCGTCGTTCGAGCGTTGAAAGACTTTTGCGCAGACGGCGCGTTGCTCGGCCGGGTGCTCGTATGCAAGGAAGGTGTGAACGGAACGGTGTGCGCTTCGCGAGCGAGCGGACGGTTGGAAGAGTTCAAATCGACGCTCTCCGCGTGCGTCCCTGCGTGCGGGGAGATGCCGTATAAACGGAGCGTTGCAGATAAACAAGTCTTCTACGACGCCAGGATTCAAGAGGTGCGCGAACTCGTGGGATGGGGCCAGATGGACTTGCCCTACACAAAGACGGCAAAGGTGGTGCACATGAAGCCGAGAGAATTTCACGAAGCGCTCAAGAAGAAGATGGCTGAGAAAGACTTAACTTTGCTCGATTTACGAAACGAAAACGAGGGAATCATCGGTAAATTTAAAGGCGCGCTCGTTCCCGATGCGAGAAACATGCAAGAGCTCGGTCGGTTTCTTGACGACCAAGCGAAAAAAGCGCAAGGCAAGGAGGTATTCATGTATTGTACGGGCGGTATCCGCTGCGAGAAGGCGGCGCTTTATTTAGAAAAGCAGCAGCCAGAAATCAAAACTGTCTATCAGCTGGAGGGTGGTATTCACGAGTATTTGGAAGAGTTTGGGGATGACGAGGATTGCTTGTACCTCGGAAAGAATTTTACGTTTGACAAGCGGGGCGTATCGGCTTCGGGTAAAGACGACGCCGAAGTGTGGCGCTGTCAGCGATGCGCCGAGGGTGAACCGAAACTTACATCGTGCGCAGTGTGTGTTGTGTGTCGATTCCCGCTCGTCTTGTGTGAACGGTGTCAATCATCCGTGGAGACGCGCGGCGAGTGGGTGTGCTCACATCACGCCGCGTTGGACGGAGTGTACTCCTTCCACGCCATTCCGCACCTCGAAGACGCGGATCTAGAAGAGAGAATCGCCAAGCTCAAGCAGATTGAGAACCAATTCTTTAGCACCGATCCAAAGTCAACGGTGAACAAGCGACGCACTCTTCGAAAGTGTTATAACAAGATGGAGGAGGAACTCGACCGAAGACGCGGCGGCGGCGCCCGAGACGTTCGACGCGTCGCCTTTTGTCGCAATTCCGGTCGCGAGCTCGCGGCGTGTCCGGGCGATTGCATGGGCTTCTGGGGTCCGGGTCACGAAATAGCTAGGTAAATTCAATGAGAATACTGTACATTTGTAGCTTACTAACTTAACTGACTACCACCCGCGCGCGACGTCACGACCTCCAATCCAAACCTTCGACGACTTCGAGCGTATTCGCGTCTGGATCTCTAAAGAAAATCGCCGGTCTTCCGCTCTTACTCGCCGTGTACGCCACGCCCTCCTTCTCTAAACACTCAATCAACGGCTGAATGTTCTTCACCCCGATGCAAAAGTGTCGATCCCGTCCTCCGTGCGTCGGTCGAAACTCCACGTGCGTAACGTCTGGGTTCGGCAACTCCATGAGGTGAATCATCTCCGGTCCAATCCACAGCCACGCCCCGCGATAGGGCAGTTTATCCTCTGGACGCTCCGGGTTGATCTCCAACCCGAGCATTCGGCCGTAAAAGTCCATCGAACGCTCGAGCGAGTCGCAGATTATCGCGACGTGATGGACGCCTTGGATTTCAATCGCATTCGCGACCGACTGCGAACGGACGATCACGGACGACGACGCGCGACGCGGACGCGACGCGGCGCGGTGACGAGCGGTCGTCTTCGTCGGTACCGGGGTGACGCTCGCGCGAGCGGTGCGCGACATGGTTCGTTCGTTCGCGCTCACGGCGGGGTGTGACGATGGATGGATGGATGGATGGGTTCCCAGCGCGAGCAATGAGGAGGGGGCTCTCGCGAAGGAGCGGTCTCTCAACGTACTATGCGTATTACTTTCTGTGTTCGCGCGCGCGCGTCGATCACCGAGCGAGCGCAAAAATCGCGCGACACCGATGGCGCTCTTTCTTTTACTCTCGAAAACGCCGATGGACGGTGTCGCGGTCACGAATTTCGCTCGCTCTGATTTCGTTCGCGTCGGCTTTAATACTTCGCTCGGCTTTAATCGAGCGTTTCGCCCAATAGTTCCTCGAACGCGTCGATGAAAACCTCGGGCGGTTGCGCCCCGCCGAATTGAAGACGCTTGGAGCCGTTGGAGATTATAAAGTGCGGAACGCCGTTGATGCCTCGGGCGTACGCGCGCATCTCATCCTCCGTCTCGAGCGTAAATTCGGCGGATGACAAAATTTCCGCGCACTTGTCCGCGTCGAGCGAAGCGGCTCGCGCGGCGTCCAACATGACATCCTTCTCGCAAGGCGCGAGACTTTTGATGAAATACCGCTCAAACATGGCCTCCATGAAGTCGTTTTGCTTGACAGCCAACGCGCCGGATTCAGGCGGCTCTAAGCTCCCGGCGTACGTCGCCAGGCGGTGCCCGTCGAACGTCGGTCCGACGTTGCCGTCGAGCGTGTACGTCCCGGCGATCCCAGCCTTTGCGAACGCGGCGCGCAAACGCGGCTCAAACCCCTTGACCGTCTCCGCCCCAAACTTTTCGTTGTACCACTCGAGTTTGTTGATGCCGTGCGCGCGAGCTTCGGGCGGGAACCGCCCCCACACGCTGTCGGGAACCAACTGAAATGGACGCCAGCGAACGTCGACGCGCGCTTTTTCCTTTGGAACCCGCGCGATGGCGCGTTCGAGGTTGCGCTTGCCGACGTAACACCAAGGTCAGACGATGTCGGAGACGACGTCGATTTTCAACGTCGGGAGTTTGGACATGATGACCGACGCGCTCTCGGGCGTGGGGTGAAGTGAGGACGGTTAGAGAGTTGAGAAACAGTTACCGCGCGCGCGTGAACCATCTTAAGCCGCACTAAGTAAACTATCTTAAGTGTTACACAATCAATCAATGCGTGGGGGTCTCTAACTAATACTCGGCGAGTTCGTTGATGCCGTGATGCGGATCGGATGACGCTCATTGCGTCGGGAACGTCAGAGTCGGAGTCGGTTGCTGCGTAGAGACTGGCGGCGCGGGCTCGACGACAGTCGGCGCCGGTTGCGGTGGAGCCATCTTGGACACTTTCTCTCTGAGCTCTTCGAGCGTAGCCTTTGCCTCGGCGTATCGTCGCTCCAGTTCATCCTTGTTATTCAGGTAGGCTGAGAACTCGGTTTGAGACGTTTGTCGTTGGCTCTCCGACGTGTTCTTCTCGCGCTCCAACGCGTCGCGATACGTCTTGAGATACTGTAATTTGACATCCATCTTTCTCACCTTGACGTCGAGAACGCCAGAGAGAAGACGATGGATTTCGTGTTCCTCGTCTTGCGCCAGAATCTTTGCTTGAACTGCCGCGGCGACGAGGGCGTGCGCGTTTGCGTCAACCGCCACCGAATTTACATCCTCGCCGCGCGATGCAGCTTTTACAAAAATCTCCAGAGCACACTTTGCGGCGGCAGCGGCGACCCGAGGAGATACCATGCTCGCCAAGAACTCGAGCTGTGACATGGTTGGATTTTGCGAAAAAGCGAAAGGAGCGTCAGCGGCTGAAGGAAGAAGCGCTCCTTGGTCTTCGTCAACGACCACGCCACTCGGAGCGTTACGAACGGAGCGCTCCATCTCGGCAATGTGGTCGTCAACGATAGGCATTCGGACGAAAAACTTCAAGCATTCCTCTTCGTTCTTTGAACCAACGCTCGAAGCGATTTCGGACCAGTTTGGCTCTTCGTTTGGATTGCGGGGAATCGCCTCCAGCAATGCCGAAATCTCTTGCGCGCTCCACTCTTCGTCCACCTCCATGCGATCGACTTGAGGTTCATCAAGGTTGGGATAGAGTGCTTTGACAAAATCCCCGCTCGACTGCGCTTCAGGATACAACCCTGCACGGTAGCAACGCACGCAGATGTTGAAATGATCGATGAAAATGGCGTGATAGAAGACTTGACCGATGAGAGTGTCGCCGCACGCGTTGCACGCAAATTCAAACTTGACTTTGCCACGGTGCAGCGAGTGCAGAGTTGCGAACAAGGCATCCAAGGAACGACGTTCAAAAGGGGCGTCTGGCCTCGCTTCGATCGCGTGACAGAACGCGTGGCTTCCGAGCGCAGTCGTCGCAAGTATCTCGCGGAACTGATACAACTTTCCAGGATTTGCCAAATCGGGCGCTTGCACGGTGAGCGTTCCATCACTCGCGGAGGTAACGCGCGGGAGTCCGCTGACAGGTGCGATATGCAATCTGAAAACGTCCCTTCCGGCAGAAAACTTCCAGTTGATGAGACCCCACTCTTCTAAGAAGTTGAACAAGCGCGTAAGATCTTCAATTTTACCACCCTCAATATTCGTTGTCACGTCTTCAAACGTGACAAACTTGCCCTTGCTTCGAAACGTTCGCATCATCGAGTTCCGGTACTCTATATATTTTTCATCCGCGTTCGCGCATGTATCATCTTCGAAAAAACACGGGAGAGCTTCCTTTTCGATCGAATGGATCGACTTCCACGCAAACCAAGCGCTGTGCGTTGGAATTCTGTGCTCCTGTACGCTTTTCTCCGCCGCTGCGCCAGACGTCGTACACACCGGTGTAGCGTCTTGTGGAAGCTGTCCAGCACTGATGTTCTCGATTCTAAGCGATTTGGCTAGCAAAAAGTCTTTAGTAACTTCATCTTGCTCAACAAGCGCGCCGTCAACCTGACTAGCCAACGCGGCAATCATCGGATGAGGTTGAATAACTTGCCTCTTTGTCACTCGCTCATCTATGCGTTCGACTCCTTCCGTGGAAAGAATCTCAACATCAGGAGAATTGAGATCTACTTTGATTCGTTTCACCGAATCCGCGGCTCGACTATCCCACGGATATCTCGTGGCGCCGAGATCTTGCGCCACGTCGAATTCGTAGTCGAGCTCGTTCATCCATTCGTTAAACTTGTGGCTGTCCTCCAACCAACGTAGCCCGACGCAATGCGGACCCTTGAAGTCATCGGCAACGAATTTACTTTTAGTGACTGGCCAGGGCGCTTTACCCTTGCCTGATATGGAAGAATCAGAATACCAAGTGTCGTACGAGTCTGGATAAAACCAAAAGTGCAAGCGCTGCTCCGTCTTTGACGACATTCCTCCCCTCGATGTTTCAGTGATACGCCAGAATCCAGCTTCGTCGCCGCAGTCAAAGCTCGTCTCCTCCGAGCGTAACACGTGGCTCAGGCCGTCATCGAGCGGCGAGATCGCCAAAACAGCATTCATCTCTCTCGCAATCTTCTTCAACTGCGACGCGTTTGGCAATTCATTCGGCACGAAAATCTTCACAAACTTTAACATTCCACTCTCCCTCAAATCGTTCTTGACGCCCAACATGAACTCTTCAAACTCTTCGCAACCTTCCAGAGTGTTTAAATCCCGATTCAACCCACCATCGCGCTTCTGGACGAGATACGCCTTCATGATGACGAAGAGCGCGCCCTTCGGCCGAGTGTCCCACCAAAGCGAGTGCTTGAGCTTACAACACCTCGCTCGCCTTCCCAACGCGCTCCCACTCGTCCCTAAAACCTTCTCCTCGGCGTTAATCAACGCGTACACCTCTTTACCGAGAGCCATCGCATCGAATACCGGCGAGAGCGTCGGAATGCACCGTCGCAGCGCCCTCAAGACCCCGTCGAGCTCGCGCGCGTACTCGGCGCCCTACGAGGCAAACAAACGAAACGCGCGCGCGCGTTCATCCGTCAGTCAAACGTTCCGAACGCGGCAAAACGACCACTCAACGATCGACGACGCACGACGCCGACGACCGCACCGTCGTCGTCATCGTTTCGTCGCGTCGTTCGACGAGAGCGAGCGACGCAGAGACGCGAGAGCGAACAGATTTCGATTTTCATTCATCTCTTCTTCACGAGACCGCTCGACCGACGACGCGGGTCCGATCGATCCGAAGCCGTCCGTCCGTCCGCGACGATCGCGACGATCGCGCGACGCACCTCGAAATCCTTGGCGCGAAGTTTAAACGTTCGCTGTTTCTTCGCCGACATCCTTCGCCCAGAGCCGCGACGACGGACGCGCGCGCGACTGAGGACGACGACTGAGAGTCCCTCGGTATGACGAGTAAAGACTCAAAAAACAGACCGTGTGGTGCTTCGTCGGGTTGTAAAGGTGAAAAGCGCACCTCGAGACGACAGAGAAACGCGCGCGGACGCGAGCGACGTCGTCGTCGCGAGCGGCGTGGCGTGTTAAACGCGACGACGCGGATCGTTTTCTTTGGTCCATCTCGAGCGTCGAACGGGCGGGTATTCCGTCGCGGACGCGGGCGAACGCGACGAAGGATTCGCATCGGAGGAGCGCGCGTGGCGGCTGAGCGCTGTGCCGAAAGGGACGAACGAAGGAGGAGAGGAAACCATGGGAAGCGACGATGGATCGGACTCGGATGGAAACGCGAGGGAGGAGGAGGAGGAGGAGTACGTGGATGATGTGGAGGATGAGCGATGCGCGGACTTGATGGATCCGGAAGGGAGGACGCACCAGGGGGCGACGGCGACGCTGACGCACGCGAGAGAGACGTACGGAGTGGATATTCGGCGGTACGTGACGGCGGATGCGGCGTCGCCGATGAGGTTTTACGAAGGGATGAAGGTTTTGAATTATATACGGTTCGAGGTGGGGAACCTTCGAAGGGAAGGAATGTCGGACTGCGGTGAGATTGCGGCAAAGGTGAAGGCGGGGTGCGAAGCGAGAGCGTTTGACGACGAACGCTTCATGACGCCGACGTTGCAGGATGACGCTTTGCTGTTTGGATGGGAGGGGTACGTCGACGGAATGGATGACGATTCCGCGGTTGATCTCGATGGGGACGATGAGGGCAAAGCAGAAGAGCCGAACGTGATTGAAAAGATGCAAAAGTTGAAGTTGGAAAATGAAGAACTTCGACTTCGTCTCTTTGAGACGATGGCTGCCGCGGGTCTAGTGGACGACTCAGAAGTCACGAAAACGTTCTCTCCCACGATTGTCCAGGGTACCGGTGACATGGCATGTGAACGCATTGAGGAACAAAATCCGTCCAAGGGCGAATCAGATGAGAGAGTCGCGGTTTCGCGTCGATCCTCCCCGCAAACGACTGAAGAAAAGCTTATTCAAGAAGTTGACGATGGATACTTTGACTCTTACTCTTACTTTGATATTCATCGAGACATGATTGGTGATAGCGCTAGAACGGAAGCGTATCGTGACGCTCTAGAGTTGAACCCATCGCTCATCAAGGGAAAGAAAGTTTTGGATGTTGGCTGCGGAACGGGTATTCTGAGCATGTTTGCCGCTCGAGGGGGAGCGGACAAAGTCGTCGGTGTGGATGGATCGAAGCGAATCGCCGAGGTTGCTCGTAAAAACGCTCAACACAATGGTTTTGGTTCCGAAGGTACGGATCAGATACAAATTGTTCAAGGCAAGTTGGAGGATATCGAAGGAACAATCCCAAACGCTCCATTCGACGTTTTAGTGTCAGAATGGATGGGTTACGGATTGCTATTCGAGTCGATGCTCGATACTGTGCTCGTGGCGAGAGATCGATATCTCAAGCCTGGTGGCGCAGTCTTGCCTGACATCGCAACGATTCACATCGCAGGTTTCGATCGCGCCGCGACCAGCTTTCCATTTTGGGACGATGTATACAACTTTCAGATGCCCGAGGTTGCTCGACAGTTGCACGAAGGCGCACTGAAAACCGCCGTGGTTACGCATTGCGAGGGTAAACATCTGACAACCGATAGTATCCAAGTGTGTGAGCTAGATTTAGCCACCTGCTCCATAGCTGACACGGAATTCACCACGGAATTCACTTTGACTCCTCAGGCGGGACGTGAAGGAGAAGAGACGCACGGCGTCGTGCTCTGGTTTGACACCGAATTTTCAAAACGGTTCTGTGCGGAGCATCCGGTTATGCTTTCCACGCATCCGAACGCTTTGAAAACACACTGGGTTCAAACGATGTTACACTTTTCAGAAGCGCTTAAATTAGTAGCGGGGAGCAAAATTACTGGACGGATCTCCATGGTGAAATCAAAGAGGCCGCGATCCTACGACATTTCGTTGGAGTACCAGTTCAACTCAGATCCATCTAAGGTGATGCTGTACGCGCTTTAGTAGAGGTCCGGGAGTTAGATTTGATACTTACTAGTTATTATGTTATCAAAAACAAATCGAGAACATCACGGTGCGGCTTCACTCGCCTTGGCTGGTTCCTGTCTGCCGATGAGTCCAGTCCTGATGCCGAGTCGAATTGCGTCCACGGCTTTCTTGACCTTCTTTCTACCTTTGACACTCGGTTTGAAAGTATGACACAGCTTTGCCCGAACACGCCATACCTCGAAGAACAATGAGTCGAGCTCTTGAGTCACCAAGTCAAAATCATCCCCGCAAAGGCCATCCAACACGTGCTCTGCAGAAATCAAAAACTCAGTAAATCTCTTCAGCTTGGTGCCTCCCCAAATCGTGTCTACCTCGCGAGCCACGGATCTGTAATCACGATGCGCCGCAAACATCGCATGCATTTCTGCGTCTAAATCATCCATTTCTAGTTGCGCTTCCGTCTTGTCCAGGCTAGTTTTGAAATTCGTCCTCGCCGCAATCTTGCGTTTCAAGAACGCGGTTTCAGAGTTTCGCCGCTGAACAAGCGCTTTGATGGTTTGGATCCTATCGTCGAGTTCCATGGCTCGTGATCGCATGTCTACTTGTGCGTCTTGGGCTGCCCGCAGTTGAAGTCGCAAGGCACGCAACAACTTGTGAAACCTAGGGGAAAGAAGTTTTTTCTCTTTGTCGAACTCGGATTCAGACTTCCAATCGAGCCATCTGCGCGTAAACTCAGTTCCGATGACAGATATAGGAAGAGCAAGCAGAAGCACAGACACGACCATCGTGAGGCAAGCTACAAACTTTCCCCAGGCTGTTGATGGGACGTGATCTCCGTATCCTACAGTCATGAGAGTGACTATCGCCCACCAAAAACTCGCCGGAATACTCTTATATGGGCTCTCAACGTACTGACACTGGCTGACGAGAGAACCATCACTGTTGTAGATTGTTGTCGCGTCGGCGGCTAGGCCGTCGCAAGCTACGTCAGTCGATCGTGCATATATGTCGAGCGACTCGATGTATTCTCCATGCTCGGCATAGTAAATGAGCGTGGAGAAGATGACGATGGAAACCGAAGCAATGGCGATGGATACCAGGAGCATATCCAAGCACTCGTTTATAGATTGTCCAATGATGGCGAGGCGTCCAAACTTGACACCGAGCCTTAAGATTCGCAGTACACGAACCAGGCGAATAGTCCGCAAAATTTGAATACCTGCGACGCTCATGGGCATCATGAGCTCGAGATAGAAGGGCAAGACTGCAACCAAATCAACAATGTTGAGAGGCTGAATGACAAATCGTCGCCAGTTTGGACAGCACAACGATCGAACGACGTACTCGATCGTAAACATGACGGCGGCGAAGACTTCCACTGCGTAGAACGCATCTTGCGCTTTCGGGTCGTTATCATATCTAGGCAAAGTCTCGAGACAAAACACCAGAGATGAAACACAAATCAAGGTGATGAAGAAAACTGCCACAAAGTACGCCGTGCGTGAGCTGTTGGCGTCTTCAAACATGTGCCAAGTGGATGTGCGCACTAAACGCACAATTGTCGCTCGCAAGTCTTTATTTGACAAGTCATTCACGGCGCGACCGAATGCGGAGAAGTCTTCATCGTCGTCGTCGTCGTGAAACTCACTGTCGGATACGTCCGATCTGAAGCTCAAACTTTTGTTGGGATCGTTCACCTTTTTCGCGCTCGTCTGGACAACTTCATCAGACTCTGACAGCATCGCTTTCGCCAATGTACTCAAATCGCGCGTGACATCAGTGACGTTGACAGCGTGTCCGATTTTATCTGCATCCTGTGCGAGTTTTGACCCTCGTCTTTTGTTGTCCTTGGATCTCGCAAAAGATGTATGGAAGATGTCCTTCCCGCTCGACGTCCTCAAGAACGGAGAGTGTTTCATCTCGTATTCCAGCTCCTCGTACTCTTCATCTTCTTCAGACACATCCGCGTCTGCTGCGATGTCTTCTTCGTCTTCTTCGTCTTCTTCTCCTTCCTCACGTCGTCTCTCCCGATCTTCCTCGTCTGCTTCGTCGTACACGGCGTCGAGCTGACGGGTCACCTGGCTCGTAGGTTCCACCCCTTCTACTTCTGACAAGATGGATGCTCTTTCAGTCTTGACAAAGGAAAATTTGAACTCCGGTGGTGGGCTATTCACTTGATTGATAGCCTGAACGTAGGCGGTGCGCTTCGCCGCCTTGATTGCCGCCTTTTTCTGCTCGAAACGCATAATTTTCTCGCGCTCCGCCGTGAAATACTTCACCGTAGCGTCGAACGTCTCCATTGCCCGCTCAATCTCCGCGTCACCTACGTTGTCTGGCACAGTAGCAAAAACGTAATCGAGCGCTGCAAACCTCCTCTCATCGATCAAACGCTTAAACTCGAGCGAAATGACGGTGCGGACCAAAATCTGATGATACAGTTTCCCCTCTCGCCACGCCTTTCTCACCCAAGCCCGAGTAGAGCGCGCCTTTGACGTCATATCCTTGAAATTTTCACGAATCGCTCCTCCAAGATGTTGCAACTGTTTCACCGCTTCGCGTGGATGCAAAGAGACGAGCGCATCCATCGACATCGCTTTCAACCTCGTCCCCGCGCTCGCCGCGCGCGTCGTCGATTCGTCGGAATCGTCCTCCACGTTCTCGGCGAACGTGTGCAACGACGTCTTCAACCTCCCTCTCGCGCGTTTCGAAGCCGTTTTAAGCGTATCTTTCCGATCCTTTATTTGTTTCCGCAGTCTCGCCTCCTCGTCGTTCCCCATCGACGATCGCGTCCCGGTGACGGCGACCATGGTTGATTGATTTGATTACTCTATTCCTCCTCGCTCGCCTCGCGCGCGCTCTCGCTCTTCGCCAGCCTTCCCCCCTCGTCCTCGCGCGTCGCGACGCCCCCCTCGCCTCGTTCGCCCTCGTCGAATTCGATCCTCGCCCCCGCGATCGATCGCTCCAATCACCCGACAATCACCCGAATCGAATCCGCAACACAATTCCGTTTCGCCTCAGAGGGGACGGAAGGAATCGAGCGAGTTTGTCCTCGTCGTCGTCCTCGTCGTCGTCGGTCGTCGTCGTCGGTCTTTCGCGAACGCGCTCGAGACGCTATCTCCGTCCGAATCCGAGTCCGCGCTCCGGCGTCGTCGTCGTCCGCGGGCGCGGGGTGCGTGCGGTTCCGTTCGCGCGCGCGACTGTCGTCGCATTCGCATTCGCATTCGAGTCCGTCGGTCCGATCGGTCGGTCGGTCGGTCCGTCGGTCCGATCGGGACACACCCATTCGCCCATGCGCCCGATCGGGACACCCATTCGCCCATGCGCCCGTCCGCCCGATCGGGACACCCGCCCGCGTCGTCACATTCGACGAGTCACGACTCGTAAATCACGTCCGATCGGGACACCCATTCGCCCGATCGGGACACCCGTTCGCCCGATCGGGACACCCATATCGGGACACCCGTTCGCCCATTCGTCCGATA
>Ga0181588_10000874_pt1 | contig 26749 bp, 27 predicted proteins | sample 071ome_26_FD_148607 | JGI IMG/M metagenome (GOLD analysis project Ga0181588, IMG submission 148607) | Coastal salt marsh microbial communities from the Groves Creek Marsh, Skidaway Island, Georgia - 071409BT metaG (spades assembly) | ecosystem: Environmental > Aquatic > Marine > Intertidal zone...
AGCAATTACGCTACAGCGATATTGATGAGGCCACCGCCCGTTATGCCGGCGCGCTTGTCGCCCAAGGCGTTGAGGCGGGCGATCGAGTGCTGGTGCAGATCGAAAAGTCGCCTCAGACGCTTATTCTCTACCTTGCCACCTTGCGAGTAGGCGCCATCTTTGTCCCGCTGAATACCGCCTACACGCCAACCGAAGTAGCGTACTTTCTGGGCGACGCGAAACCGCGTCTGTTTATCGCCCGACCGGAAAGCGAGACGGGCCTGATCCCTGCGGCGCGGGATGCGAATACGCATCTGCTGACTTTTGATTTGGACGGGAGCGGATCGTTCGCCGATACGCTTGCTGGCGTCGAGCCGGTTCAGGAAATTGCCACGGTGTCGCCCGATGACGTAGCCACCATCATCTATACGTCCGGCACCACCGGGCGGTCAAAAGGCGCCATGCTTAGCCACGACAACCTCGCCAGCAACGCGCTCACCCTGATTGACCTTTGGGGGTTTCGCGAGACCGATACCCTGCTGCACGCGCTACCGATCTATCACGTCCACGGTCTGTTCGTGGCCGTGCATTGCGCCATGCTCTGCGGTATCCCGATGCGCTTTCTGCCGAAGTTTGATGCCGATGAGGTGATGCGTCAGCTTCCGGACATTACCGTGATGATGGGTGTGCCGACCTTTTACACCCGGCTGCTGCAGACCCCCGGATTTGATCGCGATTGCTGCCGACACATGCGCCTGTTCATCAGCGGTTCAGCGCCGCTGCTCGAGCAGACCTGGGCGCATTTCCATGATCAAACGGGACACCAAATCCTCGAGCGCTACGGCATGTCCGAGGCTATCATGATCGCTTCAAATCCTTATGAGGGTGAGCGCGTTGCCGGCACCGTCGGATTTGCATTACCCGGGGTCACCATTCGAATCTGTGACAGCGACAACCAATCACTGCCCGCCGGCGAAACGGGCGTGCTGCAAATGCGCGGGCCCAATGTCTTCAAGGGCTACTGGCAGATGCCGGAAAAGACCGCGAGCGAATTCACCGATGACGGATTTTTCATCTCCGGCGATATGGCGAGGATGGATACGGAAGGTCGGGTCACCATTGTCGGTCGCGAGAAAGATCTCGTGATCAGCGGCGGACTCAACATCTATCCGAAAGAAATCGAGGAAGCCATCGATGCCCTTGACGGGGTGAACGAGACCGCGGTTATCGGGGTGCCCCATGCTGATCTTGGCGAGGGCCTTGTCGCTGTGATCCGTCCCGATTCCGATGCCGATATTGACCCCGAGGCATTGATCGCCACACTCAAGTCGCAACTGGCCGGCTTCAAAGTACCGCGAAAAATTTTTACGGTCGACGAACTGCCGCGAAACTCGATGGGAAAAGTCCAGAAAAATGTCCTTCGCGATCGGTTCGCAAAGGTCTTCGACGAATAGCGGCGCCGTCTAGAGCTCGTCGTATTTGCGGGCCGTCCCGCGCGCTTTTTCGACGGGATACTTCTGACGATTGATTTCCAGCTTGTCCCAGGCGGCCGCCTCGAGATCAATATCCAGTCGGGACGCAAGACGCACCACATAAATCAACACGTCGGCCAACTCCTGCGCCACCGCGTCTTTTTTCTCGGGTGATAACGCTTCACTTTGCTGCTGGCGAAGCCACTGAAAATGCTCCATTAGCTCAGCCGCTTCAACCGCCAGCGCCATGGAGAGATTTTTAGGCGAATGAAACGGCGCCCACTCACGCTCGCGCGCGAACTCATCGACCGCCTCGGTCAGCGCCGCAAGAAACCCATCGCCGCGCGACATCATTGGACTAAGCAGCGTCTGCGGTGAAGCCGTTGAAATCCTCCACGGTATCTTCAACGGCAGCCTCAAGAATGCGCTTGCCGTGCTCAATGCTCGAAAGCCCCGGATTGGATCCGATGCGCCCGTCCGGGAACTGTCGCCGATAGTCCGCCGCGTCGCGAATCGGGCCGGAGGGGGCCAACTCAGGATGCAACGATACGGATTTCACCGCTTCCGGGAACGCATACCAGCTGAGCGAAACCTCTGAGGGGGTGGCGTGGCTGCCCTCGGCGTGGCCATAGAGCTCGTCGGAAAGGGCTTTCACCCGTGGGCCCAGATACCAGTTACGCAACCGAAGACGCGGCGCGCGGTCCGTACCACCGGCGAAACTTGCACCCGCCCAGATTTCCGAGAATGCCGCCGTTACGGTAGCCACGTTGCCTCCGTGACCGTTCAGAAAATAGACATGCGTGAAGCCGTGAACGCGGAGCGATTCGACGACGTCGCGGATCACCGCGAGCAGCGTGGATGGACGAAACGAGATCGACCCCGGAAAGCCAAGATGATGCTGAGCCATGCCGATGGCCAGAGTCGGACCGATCAGAACGTTCATTCGCTCGCTCAACTGTTGCGCGATCGCCGTGGGACAAATCGCGTCTGTGCCGATCAGACCGTTGGGGCCGTGCTGCTCGGTGGAACCAATGGGCACAATGATCGCGGTTGAGGTCTTGAGATATTCCTCTACTTCAGGCCAGGCTGCCAACTGCAAAAGCATAGACGTTCTCCAGAAAGATCGGACGATTATCGCCAAATCCGCGCCGTGCCGCGGCGGGCTGACGCTTTAGCGCGACCGCAGATCGCTGAGCGTCGCTGAGTGTGAGATCGCCTCAGCGCCGGTGACCAGTTCGATCAGGGTGGCGCCTTTGGCGTCGAGCGCTTTTTTCAGCGCCGGGCCAAATTGATCGGTCCCGGTGACGCGCGCAGCCAAGAGCCCGTGCGCCTCGGCCAATTTGCAAAAATCCGGATTATGAAGGTCCGTGTTGCTGGTGCGGCCGGGGTAGTGCATCTCCTGATGCATCCGGATGGTGCCGAGCATCGAATTGTTCACCACCAGCAAGACGATCGAAAGATGCTGCTGGACCACCGTCGCCAGCTCCTGACTGGTCATCTGCAGGTCGCCATCTCCCACTACCGCAATGACCTGGCGATCCGGATAGGCCAGCGCTGCAGCGATCGCGGCCGGCAAGCCATACCCCATCGACCCGCTCGTTGGGGCCAGCTGGCGTCTCGCACCGGTGAACCGAAAATAGCGATGCAGCCATCCCGTATTGTTGCCGGCACCGTTGCAGACGATGGCGTCGTCGGACACGATACGGTCAAGCGCCGACATGGCGTCAGCCAGGTTGACCTTCTCCGTGGAGACCTTCGGTGTGGTCCATCTCACGTAGCTGTCGCGCAGCGACTTGAGGTGATCAAGCCAGAGGACTGCCTTGGGAGCATCCAGTGTGTCGAGCGCATCGGCCACCTGGGGTGCACCGGCAGCGATCGCCAGCGTTGGGTAGTACACCCGACCCAGTTCTTCATGACTGGGAAAGACATGGATGAGCTTTTGATCAGGCACCGGCACCTTGAGACGTGTATAGCCCTTGGTGGTCATTTCGCCGAGTCGTATACCCAGCGCGATGACGAGATCGGATTCCTGCAGCGCCCGTTCGATTTCAGGGTTCATGCCAATACCCACGTCGCCAATATAGTGGTCGTCGGCATGATCGAAGACATCGTGATACCGCCAGGCCGTCGCCACAGGCAGGCGCCAGCGCGCCACAAAGCGGTGCAAAGCCGCGCGCGCATCCGGGGTCCAGTTTCGGCCACCGGCGATCATTAAAGGCCGCTGCGCTTCGCTCAATAGGCGCCCGAAAGCGGCGATATCGCCCGCCGCTGGCTCCACATGCAAAGTCTGGCGAATCGGTACGTCGTCCACCTGCGCATACTCGCGCAGGACGTCCTCGGGCAGCACAACGACCACCGGTCCCGGCCGGCCATTGCAAGCCGTGTGAAAAGCCCGGCTCATGATTTCAGGCAATCTCGCCGGGTCGTAGACCTGCTCCACATGCTTGGCAATGGCGCCGTAAAACCGGGTGTAATCAATCTCCTGAAAAGCCTCGCGCGACAACGCATCCGTGCCCACCTGACCAATGAGGAGCACCATCGGCGTGGAGTCCTGAGCTGCCACGTGCATTCCTGAAGAGGCATTGGTGGCACCTGGGCCGCGGGTAACAAAACAGACACCCGGCTCGCCGGTCAGCTTGGCCATGGCCTCCGCCATCATGGCCGCACCGCCCTCCTGACGACACACGACAGTCGTAATGGCTGTGTTCTGATGCAGCGCGTCCAGGGCAGCAAGAAAACTCTCGCCTGGCACGCAGAAAAGGTGGCGGACGTTCTGGCGGGCCAGCGCGTCAACCAGAATCTCGCCGCCGGTACGGGCGGGCCGATCGCGCGAGGTCATCTCAGTCGTCAGTCGGCTTCTTGCCGGACTTGGGGGCCGTTTTGGAGGATTGACTCGGTGGGTCCTTCAGCAAGCCTGCCGATCGCAGGAAATTCTGCTTAACGTCCTGCCAGACCTCGAGGTTGCGTTTGGCCATCTCGGACATGGCACCCACCGACGTCAGGCCAAGAAATTCAGCAAAGCGGTTTTGGTAGGCTTGCTGCTGCTCAACAAAAAGCGAAAGGCTTCGGTCGAGATAATCGGTGAACATCTTCTGAGTCGCCCCACCGTAATTTCGGATAAGCGCCGTCAGAATTTCTGTGGTGAAAAGCGGCTGGCCGCCGCTCTCCTGCTCATTGATGATCTGAAGCAGGACCGTGCGGGTGATGTCGTCACCGCTCGAGACATCCACCACCTCGAACTCTTCGCCATCTACGATCAGCTGGCGAAGGTCCGAAACCGTGATGTATCGGCTGACTTCGGTATCGTAAAGACGCCGATTGGGATACTTCTTTATGGTGCGCATACAGCAGGTTCCGCCCGGTTATTGTGCATTGCAATAATAACACCGGGCGGTGAGGACACACCCTTAGTACATGTGCTGACCGCCGTTAATGGACAGCGTCGATCCGGTGATAAAGGTCGCGTCATCCGCCACCAGAAACATAACCGCCCGGGCGATGTCGCTGGCATAGCCCAGCCGTCCCACCGGGATGGTCGCAATGATCTTTTCCAGCACTTTTTCCGGAACCGCCCGCACCATATCGGTATCCACATAGCCTGGCGCAATCGCATTAACGGTAATACCCTTGGCCGCGCCCTCAAGCGCCAACGCCTTGGTGAATCCATGGATGCCGGATTTCGCCGCCGCATAGTTCACCTGACCGTACTGACCGGCCTGGCCATTAACCGAACCGATATTCACGATACGCCCGAAGTTTCGCGCGCGCATCCCGTCGATGACGGCGTGGCACATGTTGTAGCAGGACGACAGGTTGGTCTGCAGCACAGCATTCCACTGATTGAAATCCATTCGATGCATCGTGCCGTCGCGGGTGATACCGGCGTTGTTCACTAGAATCCCGACTTCACCCAAGTCGCTTTCGATCTTGGCCACGTTTTCATGGCACTGATCAAAGTCCGCCACATCGAAACGGTACACCTTAATGCCGGTCTCTGAACTGAACGCGTTAGCGGCTTCGTCGTTACCCGCATAGGTAGCGGCCACTCGATGGCCAGCCTCACTCAGGGCGATAGAAATCGCGGCACCGATGCCGCGCGTTCCACCCGTAACAATTGCAGTATGTGACATCTGATCAATCCTCTTGATTCTGATTAATTCATTAAATCCGCTTGCGGCTAGGGCCGTTCGACACACATGGCGATACCCATACCGCCCCCGATACACAACGTCGCCAGACCACGATGCGCGTCCCGACGAGCCATTTCAAAAAGCAGCGTCGTCAGCACCCGCGCACCGGATGCACCGATCGGGTGTCCCAAGGCGATCGCGCCGCCGTTCACGTTGACGATATCGGCATTCCAGCCCAATTCCTGATTCACAGCACATGCCTGCGCTGCAAACGCTTCGTTAGCCTCCACCAGATCCAGGTCGCCAATGCTCCATCCGGCTTTGTCCAAAGCGGCGCGACTGGCAGGAATCGGTCCGGTCCCCATGATGCTTGGGTCCACGCCGGAGGTTGCCCAAGAGACAATTTTGGCCATCGGGGTGATGCCGCGGGCTTTCGCAGCGGCTGCCGTCATCAACACGGCCACGGCCGCTCCATCATTGATGCCAGAGGCATTACCGGCAGTGACGCTGCCTTCTTTGTCGAAAGCCGGTCGAAGCCCGCTAAGGGTTTCAACGGTCGTGCCATGACGCGGGTGTTCATCCTTATCGACCACGGTGTCGCCCTTGCGACCTTTGATTGTGACCGGCGTGATTTCATCCACAAAGCGGCCGGCCTTCTGGGCGGCCTCGGCTTTCTGTTGCGACGCCGCGGCAAATGCGTCCTGCACATCACGGCCAATTTTGAATTGTTTGGCCACATTCTCTGCGGTGTTACCCATGTGATAACCATGGAAGGCATCCCAAAGCCCGTCCACCAGCATGGTGTCGACCAGCTCCAGTGCGCCCAGCTTTTGACCGTTGCGCATGTTCGCGCAGTGCGGTGCCTGACTCATGCTCTCCTGACCGCCCGCGACGACAATATCGGCGTCCCCGTTGCGGATGGACTGGAACCCGAGCGCCACGGCCCGAAGGCCCGAGCCGCACAGCTGATTGATCACCAGGGCGGTTTTCTCGGCGGGAATGCCAGCGCCCATTGCCGCCTGACGCGCCGGGTTCTGGCCGGTTCCTGCCGTCAGGATCTGCCCCATAATGACTTCCGAGACCTCCTCGGGGGCAACCTTGGCGCGCTTAAGCGCGGCACTGATCGCGGCGCGGCCCAGCTCGCTGGCCGGCAGTGAACTCAAAGAACCGTTGAAGGCGCCAACCGGGGTTCGGGCGGCGCTGGCGATGACCACTTCAGTCGCATCTGACATGGATATCTTCCTCTCATTGGGGTCCAGAGGATCCCGAGTTAGCACATGCCCCTGCCGAGGTTGCTCTCGGCAGTGAGCGATTTAAATCGGTTGCGCTCCGCTGGCGGATGCGCAGTCTGTCCATATGAAAAAGGGAAGATCGGTTAACCCGATCTTCCCTGTTTCGGATACCACAGGCGCTAATTAAAGCGCCCTGACCGCTTGAAGGCTTAGGCCTTCTTTACATTGGTTTCGACTACGGCGCCGAACTCATCAGCGGATTTGCGGAACAGAGCCTGGGCCTCGTCGACATAGGCACGGCCGATTTCCATCATCTCGCCGGAGTCGTTCGCCATTTTCTGCACCAGACCGCGGACCACTTCAGGCTGCTTCTCGAAGTACGCGCGAGCGGAATTCACGTCTTTGATTTCGAGAACTTCGCGGGCGTTGCTCAGCATGGCGTCGGCGTAGCTACGCACCGTGCCCATCTGCAGCTCGATCACTTTCTCGATGTTCTTGATGACGAGTTGGCCGGCGTTGTTGGCAGCGGTAGAAGCGGCCTTCGCAGCGGTCTCGTAGGTTTCGGTGATGTTTGTGTTCATCTTAAGGTTCCTCGGGTTGCAAATAAAAACAGACTGTTTTTATTTTGCTGCAGTGCATAATAACAAAATAATTTGTGCATTGCAACATATTTATCCGAGATTTTAATTATTGTTTATTTTCAGATACTTAAAATAATAATGCTCTATTTTATCCTTCATTAAAGAAGTAATTTTTTGCCAAAAAATATCGTTGCGTAGCAACAAGGAGGGCCCGGTCGCAGGATCCTGGCTGGTCGCTGCTCGGGCGGCCTCGACTACAATCGCATCATGTCGACCTCACTGCCGCCGGAATGGGCCTCGCTGCTCCGCCAGCTGCAGGAGACGATCCGAGCGCAGAGCCTTGGGGTGTCCCGAACCGCCGGCGCCCTGCCCATCCCCTCATTGGCTGACTGGTTAGCGGCCACTACCGGCAACCCGGACCCTGTGACCGAAGGATTCAATCCCTTGAGTGACGACGCCGGAGCGAAGGCCGGGATCGACACAGATAAATGGCGCGCCCTGAGCCGCTATGGTCAAGCCTTCAGCGCCCTTCAAAGCGCCTGGCTGGAAATAGGCCTTGCGGCCTTGTCTGAATCGCAACCCAACTCGACGACCGGTCACCCCACCTTTCGCGAGCATTATGATCAGTGGACACAAACGGGTGAGCGGCTTTTCGCCGAGCGCGCCGCAACCGAGTCATATGGCCAGCTCATCAGCGAGCTGATCAACGCTCAAGTCGATCTGCATCTTGCATACGGTATCGGTGAGGCTCCGCCGCCTGAGGATCCGCAGGAGCTAAAAGAAGCGCTTGCCGAGGCGCGGGCCCGGGAAAAGCAGCTCCGTGAGGATCTCGCCGCTCTTAAGGCGCAAACCGCTACCTCTTCGGCACCCGTCAAGAAGCGCTCTCCCCAAAAACCAGCCCAACGGGCCCGCTCGAGTGCCAAGGCGAAACCGCCTGCACCTAAAAATGCGCGCGGTGGCGCAACGGCCGGAAAGAAAAAAACCGCGTCGTGAGTCCTTCGACCCCATTCGCCGAGGAGGCCCAAAAACTCGGACAGCAACTGTCGCTAAGCCTTCAGCAGTTGAGCGCGCTCGGCGTTCCATCTATTGGGACGACGGAACACGAAACGGTGCTGCGCGGTGACGGGTTTCGGCTTTTGCGCTACTTATCGAAGGCAACTCGCAACGACAGACCTGCGGTGCTGATCGTCTATGCTCTCGTAAACCGACCCTGGGTGCTGGATCTGGAGCCCGAACGCTCGACGATTCAACGCTTTTTGGATCTTGGCCTTGATGTCTTCTTAATTGAGTGGGCCGACCCAACGGTAAGCGACACAGACCGCGAGCTTTCGGACTACATCAGCCGAATGGTTAAAGAAAACGTCGAGCGTGTGTGCGATTTGCGACAGGAGTCAGCGGTCAATCTTCTGGGTGTATGCCAGGGCGGTACTTTTAGCCTGTGCTTTAGCGCGCTTTATCCCGATAAGGTGAAAAACCTCATCACGATGGTAACGCCAGTCGACTTTCAGACGGCCGACAACGTGCTGTCGCAATGGGTTCGGCACGTCGACCTGGACCGACTGGTGGGGTGCTACGGCAACGTGCCCGGTGCGATGCTGAATGCGCTCTTTATCTCGCTGCAGCCGTTTCGCCTCGGCAGCAAAAAATACCTTGATCTGGTTGATCTTGCTGAACATCCCGAGGCGCTTGCGACGTTTGCCCGGATGGAGCGATGGATTGCGGACAGCCCGGCTCAGGCCGGGCGCGCCTTTGCCCAGTTCATCGGGGGTCTTTACCAGCGCAACGCTCTGATAAAGGGCAAGTTCGTGATCGATGAAAGGATTGTGGATCTAAAAAAAATTAAATGCCCGGTGCTTAACGTGTACGGGCTGACCGATCACCTGGTACCCGCGTCTGCCTCTCGAGCTCTGGCAGATCAGATCTCAAGCCCCGACTATCGCGAGCTGGCTTTCGATGGCGGACACATTGGAATTTACGTCAGTCGGCGAGCACAGGCAGAGATTCCCGCTGCGATAACGACCTGGCTCAAGGCTCGCGACTGATTTCTCTGGCGTTAAGGGCGACCGGATACCTTCAGACGCAGCGCCTTTATGTTCAGACCGACCAACGCGCGGTTGGCGCTCTCCATCGTCTCCATGGAGTCATAGGGCCCCACCCGAACGCGATAAAAATCGCCCCGTCCCTGCACCGCAATATGCTGGATGCTCGGCTCAAATCCAGCGATCGCGAGCCTTGCGCGCATCCGCTCTGCCTCGCCGGGGGTGTTATAGGCACCAGCCTGCAGCATGTAATAACTCGCCGGTGCACTCTGGGCCGACGTGGTTACGGCGGGAACGCTCTCGGTCTTGACCGGACCGTCCGGGGCGTTTCTCACGGTTTCCACGGCGGGCATGGGATCGGGAATCACGACTTCAATCTCGGGCAACACCGTATAGAAATCGAAATTTGTTCGCGTCGGCCGCTCATCGCCGGCGCTGGCCGTCGGCACGGCCGGTTCGCCCGGTGGAGCGTTCCCGATGAGTTCGCTGATTCCGGCGCCGACGCGGTCCGGATCGCCACTGGTCGCCCCCTGATACAACACGACGCCTACCCCGCCGGCCGCTATGCCTGCCAGCAGCAACAGCACGTCATGCCCGTAACGGAAGCGAATGGATCCGTGCTGTTTTCGAACGTTTTGACCCACTCGCTACATCCGCTCGGGAGCGCCGACCCCCAACAATCCGAGCGCATTGGCGAGCACCTGACGGGTTGCGTCGATTAGCGACAAACGCGCGAGGCGAATGTCCTCTTCGGCCGCTAGAAACGGGTGTGCGTTGTAGTAGGTATGAAAATCATTAGCGAGTTCGCGCAGGTAATACGCGACCTGATGCGGCTCGTAGCTGCGGGCAGCCGATTCCACCACCTCAGGATATCGGGAAAGCTTCTGCAAAAGATCCGACTCGCGAGCCTCCACCAGTTGTTTGGGATCTGCACGGGAAAGGTCGACATTGATCCCTTTCTCGGCCAGCTGTCGAAACACGCTGCAAATCCGGGCGTGGGCATATTGCACGTAGTACACCGGGTTATCGCTCGACTGCGTTTTGGCCAGATCCAGATCAAAGTCCATGTGCTGATCCGGTTTACGCAGCGCATAGAAAAAACGGGCGGCATCCCGACCCACCTCTTCCCGCAGTTCACGCAACGTGACGAACTCTCCGCTGCGCGTCGACATGGACACCTTTGCGCCGCCTCGATAAAGCACCGCAAACTGCACCAGCAGCACGGTCAGCGCATCGGCGTCCAGGCCCAGAGCCGACATCGACGCTTTAACCCTTTTGATGTACCCATGATGATCGGCACCCCAGATGTTGATTACGTGCTCAAAACCACGTTCGAGCTTGTTATGGTGATAGGCAATATCCGTAGCGAAGTAGGTATGGTTCCCGTTCGCGCGCAGCACCACACGGTCTTTCTCATCACCAAAATCAGTCGTTCGAAACCACCACGCGCCGTCCTTTTCGTAGAGGAACTGGTTTTTCTTCAGGGCGTCAACCGCCGCTTGAACGGCCCCACTATCTATCAGGCTCTGCTCCGAGAACCACGCCTGGTAATCGACCCCAAACTGCTGAAGGTCCGAGCGAATATCGTCCACCAGCGTATCGCGGGCGAGACCATGGACCCGGTGAAACCCGTCCTTGCCCAGAGTGTCCTTGGCCCGGGCGATCAACTCATCCAGAAGCGCATCGTCCTCGCTTGGCAGTCCATCAAAAAGCGTGGACGCAGCGGTTTGATAGGCGATCTGATCTTCACGATGCAGGGTGGCGGCGATATCAAAAATATAATCACCCTGATACGCCGCCGACGGGAAGGCAACCGTCTCGCCGCATAATTCGAGGTAGCGCAACCATACGCTCACCGCGAGGATATCCATTTGTCGCCCCGCGTCATTAATGTAGTACTCGCTGATGGCATCAAACCCGGCCGCCCGTAAGACCCGCGCGAGCGCATCACCATAAGCGGCGCCGCGGCCGTGTCCGACGTGTAGCGGGCCCGTCGGATTTGCAGAGACAAACTCGACCATCACCCGTCGGCCCTGGCCGATAGTACTCGTACCGTACGCCGCGCCCTGTTCGCGGATACGGTCAGGCAGCTCGTGATACGCGTCGGTCGCCAGGAAGATATTGATGAACCCCGGCCCGGCGATTTCAGTGCGCGCGACGACGGCCGAAGCGGGCAGCGCCGCACAGATTTTCTCCGCCAGGTCGCGCGGCTTCATTCCCGCTGACTTGGCCAAAACCATGGCGAGGTTGCTCGCAAAATCACCGTGTTCCGCGCTTTTGGATCGCTCCACCTGAACGACGGGGGCGCTATCGGTGCTCAGCACGCCGTCGCTGGCCAGAGACGCAAGCGCCTCGTTAAGCAGTCGGCAAACCTCGTCGCGCATGAGCAATATTCCGGGTGAGTGAACGGTCAAGCGCCCTGCCAAATTCGGCGCGGGCGGAGGATGAGTCAGGTCGGGATTTTAACCAAAGCCCAAGCACCGCTAAAGCGATATGCGGTAGTCTTCGCTTCTTACGATCATCGATCGCCTATTCCATGGATCATCTGCAACAAAGTCGGTTGAATCTGTTGACCAGCCATATGCTGGATCGCGGATCACTGGTACGACTGGATACCGAGACGCTGGCGTTGCGGATACAAGACCGCCGGGCGCGGTTCATTGGTATCCATAAGATGCAGATAGCGATCGACCCCGGGGACGATACCCTGCCCGCCTGGCTTACGCGAGATGAGGCGCTCGAGCGCTTTGGTCATGTGGATCCTTGGATTTACCTCGGCGAGCAAAATGATGCTGTTTATTTCGCGCTGAACCTCGATGAGCATGGCCGAGAGCCGCTTGATGATTTTGTCGGCCTTCGGGCGCTGGCTTTTCATCTTGACCCAGCGGACTCGACGGTACTCGCCTACGCGCAGGCGATGGTGGCATGGCATAAACGGCATCGCTATTGTGGTCGGTGTGGTGAGTCCACTCAGTCCCGCCAGGGGGGTCATGTCCGGCAATGCGCCAACCCGTCCTGCGCGATCCTTCATTACCCTCGAACCGACCCGGCGATTATTGTTCTCGTCGAAAAGGGCGATAAAGCGCTTTTTGGCCGAAAGCCCGAATGGCCTTCACACCGGTATTCAACCATCGCGGGCTTCGTGGAACCCGGCGAAAGTGCCGAGCAGGCGGTCGTGCGGGAGGTGGCTGAGGAAACCGGGGTCGAAGTGGTGGGTGCTCGATATCATTCATCGCAGCCGTGGCCATTTCCCGGATCACTCATGCTGGGGTATCACGCGCAAGCGGGTGCTGAATTGATTTCTCTGAATGATCAGGAACTTGAAGAGGCTTGCTGGCTGACTCGTGAAGAGATTATTTCCCGATTGGGGCAGGGTATTTTCATTCCGCCACCATCCATTTCCATCTCTTTCAGACTGATTGAGGATTGGTTCGACCGGAACTCAAACATCCCCTTCAAAACAGTGCTCGAAAAATCAGACGCCGATAGTTTTTAAGGGTATTGCACCAACGCCGCTTGCGGATACAATTCAGTCATGGGGGGCGGATAACTGCTTCGTTGTCTGCCCCCCAATTTGTTTGCAGTCACCCTAGTGGAGGAGTTCATGTCGGAAAGACATACCGGAACCGTGAAGTGGTTCAACGAGAGAAAAGGCTTCGGCTTTATTGAGCAGGAAGGTGGAGACGATGTATTTGTGCACTACCGAGAAATCAGAGGCGACGGATTCAAAACGCTGAACGAAGGACAGCGCGTTGAATTCACGCTCACGACCCGTGATAAGGGTCCCGCCGCGGAAGACGTTTCAACCATTGATTGATCTGGCGTAGGCGAGCCTCGGCTCGCACCACGCGACTTCATCTAGCGCCCTTAAGCTGTCGCAGCTTATTGGTCTCGTGCTGAGATTTTTTTGCATCAGTTTTCTGGCGCTTGGATCGGCGCTGGCGTTGCTCGCCAGCGTCGGGCTAGCCAGCGTGTTGCTGGTCGGGGTTGACCTACCCGTTGTCTCGTTTTCGGCTGTCGTCGCAGCCCTCGCCTTTGCGTCGCTGGCCGGCATGGTCGGTATCATCGGGCTCGCCCGCGCCCACCCCGAAGACCCCGCTTCTCTGACCTCATCGGCGCCCACGCCGGATTGGCGGGTCAGCCTTCAGCATCTGTCTGGGCTGTCGACCTATCTGGGCGTTCCCCTGGGTCATCTGCTGGGACCCTGGATCACCTGGATGATATGGAGACGTCACGCACCGTGGCTGGATGCGAACGGCCGCGCGTCGCTTAATTTCGCGCTAACGGTGAGCATACTTTTCGTCAGCGCGTTGCTCATGATTTTCTTCTTTGTTGGATTTCTACTGATAGGCCTGCTGTTCGTGTTTCACATCTGGGTGTTGGTGAGAAACGCGTGGCGGGCCTCCGTCAACCAGCCGGCCGTCTATCCCCTATCGATCAAGTTTTTACGCTAGAGCGTCGCAAAGACTTTACGAGCCGCATCGATCGTCTGCTCGATTTCATCGGATCCGTGCGTAATGGATACGAAACCGGCCTCGAAGGCCGACGGTGCAAGATACACACCGTGATCCAGCATGCCATGAAAAAACGTCGCGAATCGCGCGCTGTCGCAGGCCATGACCTCGGCGAACGATGTCACCTTTGCTTGCTCGGTAAAAAACAATCCGAACATGCCTCCCACCGCTTCGGTCGCCATGGGAATACCGGCCGAGCGGGCCGCTTCAGAAAGGCCATCCACTAGCTCACGGGTGGTTTGGGTCAGCCGACCAAAGAATCCATCGCCTGCGATTTTGGTCAGGGTCGCAATACCCGCAGACATCGCCAGTGGATTGCCCGATAACGTGCCAGCCTGATACACCGGCCCCAGCGGCGCCAGATGCGCCATGATGTCTGCCCGACCGCCAAACGCCCCGACAGGCAATCCACCGCCCAGCACTTTTCCAAGCGTGGTGAGGTCGGGTCGAACATCATAGAGACCCTGAACACCTCCTAGCCCGACGCGAAACCCCGTCATCACCTCGTCAAAAATCAACACCGCGCCGCTTTCATCACAAACCTCTCGCAGCGCCTCGAGAAATCCCGGGCGCGGCGTGATGCAGTTCATATTGCCCGTCACCGGCTCTACGATGATGGCCGCGATCTCTGATCCTCGCTCGGCGAATACCTGCCGGACTTCTTCGATATTGTTGAACTCGAGGGTCAGCGTGTGCCGGGCCGCATCCGCCGGCACGCCCGGTGAGGTGGGGATCCCAAGCGTCAGAGCACCAGAACCCGCTTTGACCAGCAGACTATCGGCATGGCCGTGATAGCAGCCCTCGAATTTGATCAGGGTGTCGCGGCCCGTGAACCCGCGCGCGAGTCGAATCGCGCTCATGGTCGCCTCGGTTCCGGAGTTGACCATGCGTACCTTTTCCATGGAGGGCACCGCCTGGCAGACCCGATGCGCAAGCTCGGTCTCCAGCGCGGTGGGCGCACCGTAACTCAGACCACGCGTGGCGGCGGTTTGAACGGCCGCGACCACATCCGGGTCGGCGTGCCCCAGGATCATCGGACCCCACGACCCCACATAATCAATGTAGCGTTGGCCATCGGCTCCAAAAAGAAAGGGGCCTTGCGCGCGCTCAATAAAAATCGGCGTGCCCCCAACAGACTTGAAGGCCCGCACAGGAGAATTGACGCCACCAGGTATGACCTTGCAGGCGCTGTCAAAAAGGCTTTCGTTCGTATTTGTCATTACATTACTCCGTCGTCACTGCGTCATCTGCACGCCTCTTCTGTCGCGACTGCACTAGCAAGGTCGAGCCTTAGCGAAAGACACACACATAGGGTGGGCTAGAATCCGGCACTCCCTGTTTCCCGAAAACCATCGCTCTTATGGCCAATCGAACCTTCATGTGCATCATTTGCGGCTTTGTTTACGACGAGGCTCAGGGGTGGCCGGAGGACGGCATTGCCCCGGGAACCCGATGGGAGGACATCCCTGACGACTGGCAGTGCCCCGACTGCGACGCAACCAAAGCGGACTTTGAGATGATTGAAATCTAACCCGCCTGCCGCACGAAGTCGACCGGGAACTAGGCGATTCTGGCTAACTCCGCTGCCGTCAAGGCAAAGACCACGGCTTCCTCGCTCTCTGACATTAACCACATGAACGGAAGATCCGGATAAGCATTCTCCACCGCGGGCTGCGCGCTACCGGCCTCAACAATCAGCATGCCGTTGGGGTTCAGATGATGCGAGGCCTCCCGCAACAGGCGGTCGATAAAGTCCAGTCCCTGATCCCCTCCGGCAAACGCAAGCTCCGGCTCAAACCGATACTCGTCCGGCAGGGCCCGCATCAGCACATCGCTGACATAAGGCGGGTTACACACAATGAGGTCGTAGCGCCGGTCGGGCAAAGCCGAGAAAAGATCCCCCTCTACCAAACGGACCCGCTCTGTCACCCCATGATGCCGGGCGTTGATTGCAGCCACTTCAAGGGCAGCCGTGCTGAGGTCGCTCGCGTCTACCTGCGCTTCAGGAAACGCCAGGGCAAGCGCCACCGCAATACAGCCGCTTCCCGTGCACAGGTCAAGCATCGATTTCACCTCGCCGGCCGGCAGCCAGGGCTCAAAGCGGTCCGGGATCCACTCACCGATGTGCGATCGCGGAACAATGGCCCGCTCGTCAATGAAAAACTCATGTCCGGCAAACCAGGCGCGGTTAATTAGATACGCCAGCGGTTGGCGAGTCGTCAGGCGCCGCTCAAGAAGCGCCCGGATGTTTTCTATCTGGCGCTTATCCAGAACGCTTTCCCAAGGGGGCTCTGGATCGCCGACGTCAAAACCGCCCGCCTCAAGCGCCAACCAGGCGGCTTCGTCAAAGGCGTTATCGGTGCCGTGCCCAAAAAAAAGGTCAGCGCCGACCAGCTCATCCGCAACCTGAACCACCATCTCTTCCAGCAGCATGGGCTTGGCTTTCAACGGTTTCAACCTGGAATCAGATTACGCACGGCGCGCCGAACCTCGTCGACAGACGCGTCGTGTTGAAGGCGATCACGAATCACGCCTCGGGCATCAATCAAGTAGGTCGTGGCGGTATGGTCGATCGTGTACCCAAGAGCCGATCCGGCGTCTTCGATACGGTTGTAAATCACGTAGTACTGACGGGCCACGGCCTCAATCTCCTGCGGGGTACCACTCAACCCAATAATGTACGGGCTGAAAAAACGCGCGTACTCAGACGCCCGCTCTGGCGTATCCCGCTCGGGATCAACCGTGACAAACACGCCGGCTACCTGGGCGGCCTCTGCTGTCGTCAGGCCACTGATGACCGCGCTCATGCGGGCCAGATCGGTTGGGCACACATCCGGGCAGGAGGTGAATCCAAAATAAAGCATCACCACCTGGCCCTGAAAATCACTTAAGGACACCGGGCCGCTCGCAGAGGTTAGGGTGAAATCGCCTCCTAAGTGAGCATAGGGATTATCCGCATCGGCGCTGCGTTGATGCCACCAGAGCCCAGCGCCAACCGCGATCGCTGTCAGAGCCAGCATAACCAAAACCGAGACGGGTTCGAAGGTTCTTTTCATTGTCGGATCATGTATACACAGAGCGGCACATAGCCAAGCCTCGCCTTATCCCTCGCTGCCCGATCCGCTTGAGTGGCTATGTTCCTGGCCCGGCATCTGCACCGAAGCGGTCAGCGTGAGGCGTTCGCCATCAGCAAAGTAAAGATCGATCTGCACCATCTGTCCCAGTTGCAAGGTGCGCCTCAGACCGATCAGCATGATATGAAGTCCACCGGGCTTTAGAGAGACCACGCCCCCTGCGGGCAGGGTCACAGCATCCACGCGGCGCATTTTCATGAGACCGTCCTGCATGACATGGTTATGCAGCTCGACCGAATCCGCTACCTCCGAACGTGCGGAGACCAGAACACGGTCGCGAGAATCATGATTATGCAACGTCATAAAGGCAGCGCTGACGCTCTGACCGGGCGGCACCATCCGGACAATCGCCTCGCGCACCTCAATCGCCTGAGCCCAAAGCGCGCCAGCTGAAGCCCAAAACAGAAAGACAAACGCGCCGGAGAAACGCAAAAACGATATCCGTGTCCTCTTCGTCATTTGGTTAAAGCCTCTTTTTTCGATCCGCCTTTTGATCCGCCTGATGTCAGGGGCAAAGCCGCCTCGGATCAATATCGCAGCGCTCAATCATAAAGGGATGGTTCACCACCACCGTTGAGCGGTTTTTTTTTGCGCTCACCCAACCCCGAACTGCGACACGAGCCTGATCAAGATCCAGGACCGAATAGGGAAATCTATCCTGCCAATCCACTCTTTTGATCAGGATCACCAGTCTTTCGGCAATCGTTACCGAAAACCAGTCCTGCTTGAGATCGAGACGCGACACCTGACCGCTGGCAAACTGGTAGCCGCCCGTCGTATCTTGCGCGGCTTTGGTGTCGTAGTACGACAAGCCCCAGATGCCGATGCGGCGGGACCGTGCGTCGTCTTCTGCCTGCGAGAGTTCAGCCAGATAAAGATCATTCGGCGCGATGACCACTACGCTCGCAAGACCCATGCGTACCAGTCTCTCTTGAACGGTATCGCCCTCGGGCATCAGCAGATAGGCGAGCGTTCGGCCATACCGGTCCTTGTGACCGGGGGCATTGTAAATTTGAATCGAACGCCCGCCGATTAAATCCACAAGCGCATCGCGCGCTTCAAAGGCGAGGGGCTGATCGGGCTGGTCCTTTTTTGCGAGCTCGGGCGTATTGATGCCGGCCAGTCGAATGATCTCTCCGGATTCAAGGACGACGGTATCACCATCGACAACCCGGCTGATGGTTTCAACGCGGGTAGTGGCACTGGCCAGGCTCGCGCCAAGCGCAGCGAGGAGAAAGAAAAAAAACGCGCCACGCCCTCGTCCACGACGACGGCGTGTAGGGCGCGGATTCAGGGAGCGGGGCGGTGACCCTGCCCCGACACTATGCGGAACGGCCGTACTTCTTTTGGAATTTGCCCACACGCCCGGCGGTATCAACGATCTTCTGCTGGCCCGTGTAAAAGGGATGGCAGGCGGAGCAGATTTCGACGTGGAGCTCCTCGCCCATGGTCGAGCGAGTCTCGAAGCTATTGCCGCAGGCGCAGACCACCTTGATGGTCTCGTAGGAAGGATGGATATCTGACTTCATGGCGTTTTTCAGTTGCAAAATAGGGTTGCCCACGGCCGAGCGCGAGCCCGAAAGGGGGTCGGATCATAGGCGAAACCTCCCGCCCCCGCAAGTTTTACTAGCGATTCATCGATTTAAAGAACTCAGCATTGCTCTTGGTCGCCCGCAATTTATCGAGCATGAACTCGATGGCTTCAATATCGTCCATCGGGTGCAACAGTTTTCTGAGCAGCCAGATCTTCTGCAGTTCCGCCGGATCCGTGAGCAGCTCTTCGCGGCGGGTGCCGGAGCGGCTGATCACAATCGATGGATAAACCCGCTTCTCGGCGATGCGGCGATCCAGATGAATCTCCATGTTGCCGGTGCCCTTGAACTCCTCGTAGATCACCTCGTCCATCTTGGAGCCGGTATCGATTAGGGCCGTGGCCAAAATGGTCAGGCTGCCACCTTCTTCTATGTTGCGAGCGGCACCAAAAAAACGCTTGGGTTTTTGCAGGGCGTTTGCGTCTACACCGCCGGTCAATACCTTGCCAGACGCCGGCTGCACAGTGTTGTAGGCACGAGCGAGCCGTGTAATCGAATCCAGAAGGATCACCACGTCTTTCTTATGCTCCACCAAACGCTTAGCCTTCTCAATAACCATCTCCGCGACCTGAACATGACGAGAGGCGGGCTCGTCGAAGGTTGAAGAGACCACCTCGCCGCGAACGGTGCGCTTCATCTCGGTCACCTCTTCCGGGCGTTCGTCGATGAGCAAGACAATGAGTTCGCATTCGGGCTCGGACGCCGTGATCGCATGAGCGATCTGCTGCAGCATCACGGTTTTTCCGGTTTTTGGTGCGGACACCAGCAGCCCGCGCTGACCCTTGCCGATAGGCGAGACAATATCAATGGTGCGGCCGGTCAGGTCTTCCGAAGACCCGTTGCCCTGCTCCAGCCGAATGCGCTCGTCCGGATGCAGCGGCGTCAGGTTCTCAAACAGAATCTTCTTCTTGGCCTCATCGGGCGTCTGTGAGTTGATCGTTTCAACCTTGAGAAGCGCGAAATAGCGCTCGGAGTCCTTTGGCGGGCGAACCAGACCGGTTACGGTGTCGCCGGTCCTGAGCCCGAAACGACGAATCTGACTGGGCGACACATACACATCATCCGGCCCCGCCAGATATGAACTGCTCGATGAGCGCAGGAAACCAAAACCGTCCTGCAGAATCTCCACCACCCCTTCACCAGAGATCTTTTCCCCCCGCTTGGCCTGGGACTTCAGGATCGCAAAGATCTGATCCTGTTTGCGCATCCGCGTCACGTTATCGAGCTTCAGGGAGCGCGCGAACTCGGCTAGCTCTGTTGGGGATTTTTCTTTAAGTTCTGAAAGACTCAGGGACATGGCGGTCAGGCCTCGGTAGGGTGTGATAGCGATCGCGGACGAGCGTCGGATCGCTGTGGTACATCACATAAGTGGGATGGATTACGGATTTAGATGTAGGTGATTGGATAAAGCGAAAAAGTCACAACGGTCGGTGTTCACTCGATCCCGCCGGCCTGATCGACGATGTCAGCCTGGCGGAACCTTCATATGCCGGTTAAACGAAAGGGTTCTGGTTTAGCCTAAAAAAATTAGATGTTCTCGTCGAGGAAAGCGGTCAACTGTGCTTTGGAGACCGCGCCCACTTTGGTTGCCTCCACCTCGCCGTTCTTGAAAAGCATTAGGGTGGGGATACCACGGATACCGTACTTTGGCGGCGTGGCAGGGTTCTCATCGATGTTGAGTTTGGCGACACGGATCTTGTCTGCGTACTCGCCAGCCACTTCGTCAAGAACCGGAGCAATCATCTTGCAGGGGCCGCACCACTCCGCCCAGTAATCGATAAGCACGGGCTTGTCGGATTTAAGGACTTCCTGCTCGAATGATTCGTCGCTGACGTGAATAATGTGTTCGGACATAAATTAAATCCCGGATAAACGCACCCTTTCTGGGCGCTTCAAAACAAGGGGGAGGGCAGCGAGGGACGGGGGGTGTGGTATACTGCGCGTCCCGTTACCGCTAGGTGCGGATTGTATCGCACTTAAACACGTTCGATACAAGCCCTCAAAACGAGGGGAAATTTTTACCGATTTTTACTTCAGGAATCAAGGGCCCTTAGGTACGGGGCTTTCATCAGACCGCTGCAGCCGCGAGCATCCTCGCGCCCGACAAAGCCTCTCTCATGACGCCAAGAACGACGGGTTTTTGATAAACACCAACGTCCTCTCCCTCATTCCTGCGATGATGACCGGGCAAACGCCCAAAAAGGAAACGATTTAGCATTTTATGGAAGATATCAGTTATCTCACTCAAACCCGATTTGCCGACCTTGAACTTGATCCGCGCCTGCTGTCAGGTCTAACCGACGCCGGCTTCGAGTTCTGCACCAAAATTCAGGCGCAATCCCTACCCATCGCTTTGGCCGGAAAAGATGTCGCGGGCCAGGCTCAAACCGGCACCGGAAAAACCGCGGCCTTCCTGCTGGCAATATTCAACCACCTGTTGACTCATCCCAAGCTGGAGTCGGCGAGCGCCGTGAGCGTTCGATCGCTGGTGCTCGCACCCACGCGGGAGCTCGCCATCCAGATCTATCGTGATGCCGAGATCCTCGGCAAGGACGCGGGCTTAAAGCTCGGGCTGGTCTATGGAGGCACGGGCTATCAGGAGCAGCGGGAGTCGCTGGCTGAGGGTGTCGACATTCTGATTGGCACACCGGGCAGACTCATCGATTATTACAAGCAGGGCGTCTTTGATCTGAAAGCCGTTCAGGTGGTGGTGCTGGATGAGGCTGACCGGATGTTTGATCTGGGCTTCATCAAGGATATCCGCTACATCCTGCGGCGCATGCCGCCACCGACGGAACGGCTTAATCTCCTGTTCTCGGCCACGCTCTCGCATCGCGTGCATGAGCTCGGCTATGAGCACATGAACGATCCAAACGAGATCAAAATCGAGTCAGAGACCGTCGTGGCTGATCGCCTCCAGGAAGATATCTACTACCCTGCCAATAGCGAGAAGCTGCCTCTACTCCTCGGCCTGATGCGTCAGACCCAGGGGGAACGCGTGCTGGTCTTCGCCAACATGCGGGTGACCTGTGATCGCCTGGGCCGGGTGCTCAAACAGCAGGGCCACGCCACGGCGGTGCTTTCCGGAGACGTACCCCAGAAAAAGCGCGAGCAGCTCCTCAAGGCATTCAAGGAAGGCAAGCGCAACGTGCTGGTGGCGACAGACGTGGCCGCAAGAGGGCTGCATATTCCAAGCGTCAGCCATGTTTTCAACTACGATTTACCGCAAGACGCCGAGGATTACGTGCACCGCATCGGGCGGACGGCCCGCGCAGGCGCCAGCGGTCACGCGATCAGCTTTGCCTGCGAAGATCACGCGTTCTCGCTGATGGATATCGAGGAGTACATTGGTCACGCCCTCAACCGAAAAGAAATCTCGGAGGATCTTCTCGAAGCTCCCCTACCGGCTTCTGAATCGGAAGACCAGGAGGCGCGAAAAGATCGTCATCGCGAAAAGCGCGCCGGCACGCAGCGGGAAAAACCCGCCCGACGCACCCAAGCCGAGACCAGTCCCGCAAGCGATCACCAGACTCCCGCACCTCGGGCGGCTACGCGTTCGGAAAAAACGCCCGCCGCGGAACGTCCCGATCCCATGGTGGCCGTTGCCGCTGCGGCAACACCGCCAAGACGTCGGTATCGCCCCAAATATGAGGTGCCGGCCGTCGGCTAATCCGCTCGCATCATGAACGATCGGTCGGATGCCCTAAAGACTCAGCGCTCTGTCACTCAGGGCGCCTCCGGTCTTAAACGCTACCAGGCCGTACTGGTCGGGTCGTCGAGTCTGCTGCGCACGCTCTACTATGAATGGTGCTGTTGGCTGAGTCCGATCCCGGGCGCAGTCGGCCTGGCCCTGAGAAAAGCGTTCTGGCCGCGGCTTTTTGGACAGTGTGGCAAAGGCGTCATGTTTGGCGCCCACATCATTCTTCGACACCCCCGCCGGATTCACTTAGGGAACCACGTGGTGATCAGTGAAGGGGTGCTTCTTGATGCCCGCCACTCTGAATCCGATACCGTGATCCGCATCGGCGATGATGTCATCCTCGCCAACAACACCATGATCTCATGCAAGGAAGGGAGCGTCACGATCGGCCAACGAGTCGGCATCGGCGCCTACACGATCATTCAATCCGCACAGCATTGCCCCGTTTTTATTGAAGACGACGCCATTCTCGGACCGCGTGCGTATCTCGTAGGCGGCGGAAATTACCATACGGATTCGTTCGATCGACCCATCTCGCAACAGGGCATCCGGAAAAGTACGGGCTGCCGCGTCGGCGCTGGCGTATGGCTTGGCGCCAACGTATCACTACTCGATGGTGTGGACATGGGCGAGGGGAGTATCGCAGCCGCTGGGGCGGTTGTGACTGGAGCCGTCGCAGCCGGCGCCATTGTCGGCGGTGTCCCTGCCCGACCCATCGGACACCGGTCCGAAACCTGATCGCGCTGCCCATCAGCAGACCATGCCCAGTAAAAAAGCGGTCCTGCTTTTCGTCAAAATTTTTCTGGCGGCTGCTTTAATTCTGTGGATCACCCATGGGGTCGATCTCACTCGGGTGCTCGCACTGATTGCGCAAGCGAGCGTTCCCTTATTGGTTCTCGCCTTCAGTCTGTTTTTTGTCGGTTACCTGATCACGGCTTTTCGATGGCGAACGCTGATACGCGCCCAAGGGGGCGATGCACCCATTGGGTATCTGGTTCAGTCGTTTATGGTGGCGCTCTTTTTCAACAACTTTCTACCCTCCACGATCGGAGGAGACGTCGTACGCATGTATGACGCCTGGAGGCTGGGCAATACGCGGACCGGCGCGGTGGCGGTCGTCATTGTGGATAGGTTCCTTGGAGTGACCGCCCTGCTGGCATTCGCGCTGATCGCGCTCACCGTTGATCCCGTCACGGCTGACCGAATTCCCGGGGTGAGCATCTGGGCAAGCCTGGCGATAGGCGGTCTGGCAATGACCTGCTGGGCGATTCTCGTTATCCCTGTAGATCGCGTGGAACGCCTCGCTGCCGGGCAATCCAGCATCGCACAAACCGGGCTTCAATTGATCGCCAAGCTACTTGCCAGTTTTCAACTGTACCGCCAGGCTCGACGCGCCATTGGAAAAGCCTTTGGCTTATCGGTTCTGCTTCAACTCAATGTGGTTATTCATTTCGCCCTCGTTGCAAAGGCGCTTGGGATGCATGTACCCATAGAAGCAATGTTTCTGGTTATTCCCATCGCGGTATTCGTGATGATGGTGCCCGTATCGATTAACGCGATTGGGGTACGCGAAACGGTTTTCGTATTTTTGCTGGCGGCTTATGGCGTCTCAGACGTCGAAGCGCTGGCCTTCGCCTGGACAGTCTATGGCTTCAGTCTGACCCAGGGTATCCTCGGCGGGATCCTGTTTGCGTTACGGAAGGAATCGATCGCTTCGTTACGCTGACGCGGCTTAGTCGCGCTTCACGGCGGCCATCGTGAAACAGTTAAAGCGCAAACCAAAAGGTATCCAGCTTAATTGCGATAACCACAGCGATAACGGCCCGGGTCTTGGAAACTGACGTACGGTTTCCTGATGGCCGTAAAAACGCTTGGACAACCGATCCATACCGTCGGCCACGAAACGCATGACCGGAAAACCGCTGAAGGTGGATCGAAACGTAGCGTATTCCGGAAGGGAGAACGCATAAAAATAATCCCGAATGCGCAGTGGCGCGAAGGCGCCCTTGTATTCCAGGTTGTTCTCGTCAAACCAGCGAAGCACTTCCTGCGCCGTATGCAACGACTCGTGCGGGAAACCAAAGATGTCATAGGCGATCTGCTTTGTGTTCAGGCCATGGTAGCGTTTATCCAACTTATTCAGCGTTCCACCAAAAAGCTTCTCGCCCCACTCCACGCGTTTGTCGATGTCGTCTCCCCCCAGTAGCCGACAGGTCTGCTGCTTGGTGCGCAAAATTCGCCGGCTGTACTCACTGTACAAACTCACAATGACCACACCCCCGGGGCGCGTGACGCGCGCCAGATGACGAAACCCGCGCATCGGATCGCCCGTGTGATGCAACACACCGACCGAATAGCTGAAATCGAATTCGTTATCCGGCAGATCACAGTTGAGGATATCCATCTTCCGAAAATCCACATGATCCGCTTTCATATCTTCTTTTCGCTCTCGGGCAACCGCCAGCGACCCGTCCGACAGGTCAATACCGGTGACGCTGGCCGCTCCATTCTTGGCATACCAAAGGGCATATTCACCAGTGCCGCATCCCATATCAAACACGCGTTTACCCTGGAAGTCGTCCGGCGTGATGCCGAGGCACTTCAGCCGCCAGCCCATTTCCTCATCGGTGCGACGGTTAAGCGGCCAGGGGTGTTCTGAATACATGCCGACCACGGTTTCTTGAATTTTCTGAATTTCCGGGGAAAGCTGGCTTGTTGACATGAAGACTCCTGGGCTTAAGGGCGGGCAGTGTCCCCATCGAGGGGAGGTCCGATGGCGGGCGAATTATAACGTCCTCTTTCCGCCAGCCCCTGGAGAGGTCCCACCCGCGCTTTTGCCCAAACCTACGCCCGCACGTAGAATCTTCGGCTATCGGATGAGACCACCGGAGCCCATGGCGAGGCCGCGTCGCCCCGACTGGTGGCCATGCGCGCTGTCCGATGTTGAAAAACTTTTGTCTCATAAGTACGGTTTCGATTCGAGCGAGGATCCCAAAGCAGTCACGTCAACGTATGTTCAAACGTCCCATAAAGTGTCTGTACAGCGCTATTTGCGCACTATTTTTAAGCGCCGCATCGGCGGGGCCACCGGATGTCACGTCCGGAGAATTTTTTAATCAGCCCTACCTGCAGGGGATCAGCATCGTACCCGCCTGGGAGGCCGGCTTGCTGGGCAGCGGCATCGTGGTCGCCAATCTTGATTCGGGGGTTCGAGCCAGTCACGTCGATCTGGTTGGAACCATCGCGCCCGGGGGCTATGACTTTGTAAACGACGACGATGATCCTTTTGATGACGAGATCTCGCTCACCTACGGTCACGGCACGGCCTCGTCCGGCATCATCGTTGGAAACTGGAACGGTGTCGGCGTCGGGGGGATCGCGCCTGGCGCGAAGATTCTCCCCATCAAGATTACCAACGAGGACAACCAAACCGACGGTGGTTTGATCAGTCAGGGGATGCTGTACGCCGCCACCCGACCCGAGGTCCGAATTATTCTGCTCGAGGCGGTGGGGCCGTCCACATCCGCTGACGAGTTTGCGGCTTTTTCGCAGGCGATTGCCAATGGAAAACTTCTGATTGCCCCGGCGGGCAACAAGGGGCAAGCGTTCCCGTCCAATCCCGCCTCCCAATTTTCGGCTCTGGGCGGAGCGGCACTGGTGGTGGGCTCCCATAATGGCGCCGGCGGCAAGTCGGTCTTCAGCAACGGGGCCGCGGGCGTAGAGAGTAATTACCTCTCGGCCCCGGGACAGGACGTGGTGGCCGCGGGAAATCAGGACGACGAATTCTTTTACAGGGTGGACGGCACCTCGATGGCTGCGCCTCAGGTCGCCGCAGCGGCCGCCCTGATTTGGGCGTATTCGCCGGGTCTGACCGCGAGTCAGGTGGCCGATATCCTTAAAAAATCCGCAACCGACCTTGGCTCACCCGGGATCGACAGCGTATTCGGATCCGGCGCACTGAATATCGAAAAGGCGCTGGCGCCCATTGGCGTCATTTCTGCTCCAACGGAGGACGAAACAGAAGTCGATCCTGAATCGACCGATGACCCGGAGGACGGCGAAGATTCAGAGGCGATAGACCAAGAAGGCTCGGGTGGAGGTAACTCCAGTTCAAGTGGCTCGGGAGGCGGGGGTGGAGCAGGTCTAGCCCTTGGGGCGCTTGTCCTGGGCGGCGTCGGTTACGCGCTGGTGCGGAACACGCCCGAGCTGGGCGAAACGCTTGTACTGGATGAATACGGGCGGACGTACGAGCTTGATCTCGAGACCCGCGTCAGCGTCCGAAACCCTGGACCCACCGCACAGTCCGTGCTCAAAGAACTCGACACCGAGCAGGTGCAGGAGACCCTGATCCAGCGTAGCGACTTTTCGCTAGCGAC
>Ga0181588_10000877_pt1 | contig 26721 bp, 24 predicted proteins | sample 071ome_26_FD_148607 | JGI IMG/M metagenome (GOLD analysis project Ga0181588, IMG submission 148607) | Coastal salt marsh microbial communities from the Groves Creek Marsh, Skidaway Island, Georgia - 071409BT metaG (spades assembly) | ecosystem: Environmental > Aquatic > Marine > Intertidal zone...
TCACCGACCCCGACGATGTCGTCAACTTCGGCGGGGGTTGGCACACCGACGTGACCTTCCTCCCCGAGCCCGACCTCGGTTCCATCCTCTATGCCGTCGAGGTTCCCGAACACGGTGGCGACACCCTCTTCGCCAACCAGCACGCTGCCTACGATGCGATGAGTGACGGGTTCAAAGGCCTCCTCGACGGTCTCCACGCCACCCACTCTGCGGGGCCGCAGTATCAGGAGGGCGGCTACTCGACCCGCTCCAAGCAGATGCGCACCAAGAACCCCGAGCTGGCTGCCGAGCATGTCGTCCATCCGGTGATCCGTACCCACCCGGAGAACGGACGCAAAGCGTTGTACGTCAACCGGGCGTTCACGACCGGCATCGTCGGTCTGCACCCGCACGAGTCGACCGCGCTGCTTCGCATCCTCCACGAGCAGACCACCCGTGAGGCCTTCACCTGCCGATTTCGCTGGGAGCCTGGCTCGGTGGCCATGTGGGACAACCGCTCCGTGCAGCATTACGCGATGTTCGACTACGCCGGGAAGCGGCGACACATGCGCCGCGTGACCATCAAGGGCGACACGCCGGTCTGACCGAACGGGTCGCATGAGAACGCGTCACATCAGGTGGCGGGCGATGTCGGCCACCACAGCCTCTTTCTCCTCGATGGGTGGGAGGATGACGAGCTGATCGAGTCCGGCGGCGTCGAGTTCGGCGATGCGGCCGCGCACCTGGTCCGGGCTTCCGACAATGCAGGACGCGTCGATCAGTGCCGGGGTCACGAACCGTTCCTCCTCGGGGGTGACCCAACAGTTGTGACCGAGGTGGGTGCGCAGGTGGCGGCGTTCTTCGGGTATCTCCTCCAGCGCAGCCGCATAGTCGTCCCAGATGTCGGCAACATGCTTCGGCACCGGGCGACCGAGCTGGGTGACCTGCTCGTAGGTGTAGTGCAGCCCGGCAATCGCAAATGCGCCGGTCTGCTCTCGGACTCGTGGGCTTTCGAGTGTCTCTCCCGGCCGGAGCACGCATGTCGTCGTCAGGGTGGAGACCGGAAACGTCTCGCGGTCGATCGACCGGCCGGCATCGGCCGCTGCTGCCGCAAGCCCGGCTCTGACCCGTTCGATCGCCGCCGGCTGGGGCGGCGCCGACGTGATCAACCCATCCCCGTGCTTGGCCGCCAATCCCATCGCCCGGGGACCGAAGGCCGAAACATGAATCGGAATCGGGGGATCGAAACGGACGAAGCCATCGTCGGGCATGACGTGACGCGCCGGTGCAGCACGGCCCCGAAACACGACGTCGGCCTCCTCCCCCGCCATCAGCGCCCGCAGTGTGCCCAGATAGTCGTCGAACTCGGCGATCGGCATCGGCTTGTGACCCATGATCCGCATCGCCGTGTTGCCTGTCCCGATCCCACAGAAGACCCGGCCGGGTGCGAGTTCGTTGATCGTGGCGTGGGCGGCTGCGGTGACGACCGCCGGCCGTGTCGGCGCCACCGCCACACCGGTGCCGATCTGCATCGAGGTTGTTCGCTCGGCTGCGAGCGCGAGCATGGCGTAGACGTCGGACCAGATCATCTGGCTGTCGGCCATCCAGCAATGGGTGAACCCGAGTCGCTCGGCAGTGACGACGTGACCGAGATCGCGGGGACGAGATGCGAGACAGATACCGAACTCCATCGCCAGAGCTTCCCACAGCCGGTCAGCATCCATCTCCCGCGTCGTCGGGCCTCCACACCCACGACGGCTTCGTGTGCCTGCGCCACTGCCGATACCGGGCGTCGGTGCGGACCTGCACGTACGTCTCCTGACGACAGCGCGAGCGACTGCCACGGTCGGAGTCGTGAGACGCAGCGTGCTGGCGTTGGAGACGGCTCAGCGGTCCTCACAATGACAACGTTCCCAAGGAGCTATCACGTGAAGAAAGCAATCATCACTGCGGCGCTCACCGCCGTCTCCCTCATCGCCCTGTCGTCGGTCGCGGCAGCAGCGCCACCCCACGATGTCTTCGAGGACAACAACAACACGTGGGCCTGCGAAGCTGAAGCGGACCTGCCGCCATACCACTGCATCAACACGCGTTCGAGTGGCACTGTCGGTTTGATCATGGTGCTCGACGGCGACCCGCGTTGGCCCGCCGAGAGTGTCAGCGGCGATCCCAAGTTCGCCAGTCGGCCTTGTCCACACGATCCCAACGCAACTGACGGCACGTGGTACCAGCCGGAGCCTGGAGCGCCCCGGGTCTGTCACCACAAGCCCTGAGCCACCGCTGAGCCACAAGCAACCGCCCCGATCGCATCGAGGGCGGAGCAGCGAACCCGACGGCGGGTGACCATGCGTCGAGCAGACTGCACTGGTTGGTTCTCTCTCAGAGCCAACCGGTGCAGTCTCGTGCCGTCCCAGCTGCGACATCGCAGAAGCTGGTGAAAACGGCGAGAATCCCTGCCGGAGCAGGGATTCTCAGGGGTCGGGCTGAGAGGATTTGAACCTCCGACCTTCGGTCCCCCAGACCGACGCGCTAACCAAGCTGCGCCACAGCCCGTAAGGAGGTGAGGCTACCGGACGGCTCGGTTGGCTGACACCCCACGTGCAACCGGGCGTGACAGACGACCTCGGTCGTTGGCTCGTGCAGCGACGTGCGACCGGTAGCGTCATCGGCGTGCGCCGTTCCTTTTCCTCCGACGGGGCCTCTGTGGATCGCCCTCGCCTGATCACTCGCCCGGCACTCGCCGCCACACGGCGACCCCGGGTGACGGTGATCGTCTGGCTCCTTCTGCTGGCGACCGGCGTCTACGCCTACACGACGGGCCTCGCTCGAGAGGGTTTCCCCCCGGTCAACCTTCCCATCGCCGTGGTCAACGCCCCCTACTTCGTCGACGACGAACGAGTCGTCGACCAAGAGCTCGCAGTTCCCGTCTACGAGGCGTACGGCCATCTCGCCGGGGTCGAATCGGTTTCGACGTTCAGCCGACCCGATGGCTTTGCAGCCGTGTTCGAGTTCGACACATCGCTTTCGTCGGCCGACGGTGTCGCACTCCTCGAAGCCGCCGATCCCCCATCGCTGCCTGGCGGCGTCGCACTGTCGATCGAAGCCATCGACGCCACGAAGTTCCTCGAAACCTACGACCTTGTCGTCACGGTGATCGGGCCAGCCACGGCAACCGCCGAGGCGCTCGAGGCGCAGGCTGCAATCGTGGCTGATGCTCTGGTCCCGCTCGACACCGTCGAGGCGACCGAGGTCGTCGAACTCCTGACCGAGTCGATCGACCCGGTGACGGGTGCGCCGGTGATTCGCCGAACGGCGTACACCCGCTACGCCGAACAGGGCAGCGCCGCCGGTACCGAATCGGTACTGGTCGGCGTGATCCGCAACATCGACACCGATGCCGATGTCCTCGACTTCTCCGACGAGATCCAGAACCGTCTCGATGCCGGGCTCGATCTCGACCCCGACTACCGGGCGGTGATCGGCGCCGACTTCGCAAGCGACGTTCGTGCCCAGCTCACCAACCTCACCAGCAACCTTCTCGTCGGCCTCATCGCCGTCGCCATCGTCAGCTACCTGCTGATCGGTTGGCGTACTGCCCTGGTCACCGCCGTGTTCATGGCGACCGTGATGCTCGTCACGATGATCGGGCTCTGGCTGATCGGGTACTCGTTGAACACGATCACCTTCTTTGCGCTCGTGCTGACCCTGGGACTGCTCGTCGATGATGCGATCGTGATCAGCGAGTCGATCGATGCCAACCGTGACGACGGCGACCTCGACGATGATGCAAGCCTCGGAATCGTTCGGCGTGCGCTCGACCGGGTTGGGGCAGCATCGTTCGCCGGCACACTTTCGACCCTGACCGTCTTCGCCCCGATGGCCTTCGTCACCGGCCTTCTCGGCGAGTTCATCCGTCCCGTACCGATCACGGTCATGGTCACACTCGCACTGTCGTTCGTCCTCTCGGTCACGCTCATTCCGGCGCTCGGGCGCCTCTTCATCCTCGGTGGGCGTTCGCCGGGTCCTCTCGTCGGCGCGCAACGATTCGTGGGTCGCTCGTTGGCCCGCCTCGCCCGCTATCCGTCGGGCAACGGATGGCGAGGACGGGCGGTCGGTGCCGGGGTGTTCTTCGGCGCCATCGTGCTGATCGTGCTCGGTGTGGGGGCTGCGGGCAGGGTCGGTTTCAACATTTTCCCGCCCGCCAAGGACTCCAACCAACTGCAGGTGAGTGTCGATTTCGACCCGGGAACGACCATCGATGATGCCCGGCTGATCCAAGCCGAGATCGACGAAATCGTCATCGAGGCACTCGGCGACGGCCTCGACCGCTACCAAGTGATCGAAGGCAACGCGCGGCGGGCGTTCGCGTTCGTCGAACTCACCCCGTTCAGCGATCGTGCAATCGCCTCACCCACGTACGCCGAGCGGATCGAAGCAGCGACCGCCGACATCGAGGGGGCGCGCGTCGGATCCAACCCGGTCAGCAACGGACCACCTGCATCCGACTTCCCGTTCCGGGTCCAGATCATGTTCGAAGCGGGCCAGGAAACTGCAGCCCTCGAACTGGCCGACGAGATCGCTGCAACCCTGCCGGGAATGGCGCTCGACAAACCGACGGGCGATCGCACCATGGTCGGTACCACGTTCGTCGCATCCGCCGAGCAGGTGTGGCGCATCGACGGCGAAACGATGATCGAGGTACGCGCTCAGTTCGACACCGACGACACCACCGGCAACCTGACAGCAGCCGAGGCACTTCTTACCCAGCGGTATCCGGCCGATGCACTTCGAGCCCGGGGACTCGACGCCGGCGCGCTCGCCTTCGACTTCGGCCTCGAGTCGGACAACCAAGACGATTTCGCCGCACTCGGTATTGCGCTCGTCGCGGCGATCATCCTCACGATTGCGTTCCTCACGATCCAGTTCCGCTCGTTGATCCAACCGCTTCTGGTGTTTCTCGCCGTGCCGTTCAGTTTCTTTGGCGTCTTCACCCTGCTCGAACGAACGGACAACCCGCTGAGCTTCTTCGTGATGGTCGGGTTCATCGCATTGATCGGCGTAGCCGTCAACAACACGATCCTGCTGGTCGATGCGGCCAACCAGGAACGGCGCGCCGGATCGACCCCAGCCGAGGCGATCGGCACCGCAATCGAGCGGCGCTTCCGCCCGCTCCTCGTGACGACGGCGACGACCGTGGCCGGCCTGCTGCCGTTGGCACTCGCCGATCCCTTCTGGGAGTCGTTGTGTTTCGTGCTGATCGGCGGTCTGATCAGTTCGACCTTCTTGGTGCTCACCGCGTTCCCTGCGATGTATCTCGGCATCGCTGCTGTGCGGTCACGGACCCGCAGACTGTTCGGCCGTCAAGATGCCTTCGCAGCTCGCTGAGGCACCACCGGGTCACAAGAGCAGCAGCACTCCCTCCACCGCTCGCCACAGCAGATAGGCACCAGCCGCCGCAACGCCGACCCAGAAGTGCCACGGCGTGGGCGGAATGTCGTGGGGTTCGTGACGAACGCCCGGCGTGCCCTCGAGCGGGTCACCACAATCGGGACACGTGCCATCGGAGCCGACCGACGTGGGCGTCCAGTTCTTCTCGCATGGCTCGCACCAGGGCACGGGGTGAGGTTACGAGCAGCGGGTCGGTTGTGCGTCGCCGAACGCCGGTGGATCGCTGCGTTGCGCCGAGCGTTTCAGTCCCGACGGACGACCATGATCGCTGTGTCGTCATCGATGACACCACCGGCATGATCCTTGGCGGCGTCGAGCAGCGCCTTGCAGAGCACATCAGGAGGTGCATTGAGTTCACGTTCGGTGGTCCTGATGATGCGATCCTCCCCGAACAGTGAGCCATCAGCACGAGCCTCGGCCAGGCCGTCGGTGTACATGACGACAAGGTCACCGGATTCCATAGGGATCTCGCGCGAGAAGTACTGGGCCTTCGGGTCGAGCATCAACAGCGGACCGGTGGACCGCAACGGCAACACACCGTCTTCCTGAAACAGGAAAAACGCAGGGTGGCCGGCCGATGCGTACCGAAGCGTGCCCGCCTCGGTGTCGAACACCACGACCGCACAGGAGATGAACTCTTCGTGGCGGTCACCGGCTGCGAGCTGTTCGTTGAGTTCCTCGAACGCCTGCGCAGGATCGCGGAACTGGCGAAGGAAGACTCGCAGCAGATACTTGGCCTGGAAGGCGGTGATCGACGATTCGATACCGTGTCCGGCGACGTCGCCGATCACTGCGGCGACCCGGGAGGGCCCGACACGATGCACATCGAAGAAGTCGCCAGCCATGAGACCTGAGCCGGCTTGATAGACGCGGCCGATCTCGAAGCCGGCGAAGTCGGGAACCTCTTCCGGGGCAAGACGGGCGGCCCACGCCTTGGGGGCGAGCTGTTCCTGCTCGAGTGCCTCTCCGGCTCGACGTTCGAGATCCCATCGGTTGCGCGCCATCCGCGACTCACGAACCGACAGACGGGCCCACCACAGCGAGGCGAACGCCGGGATCGCCATGACGCCGAGGACGACGGCGACGTCGTTGCTGCCGACAAACGCCATGGCAGCCGCAACCGGTGTGAGCAGGGCGTACACGATTGCCGAATGGGCCTCCTTGCGGAACGCAGAGAACGCAAGGGAGTGAGCTTCGACATCTCGATTTTCGGCACCGTCGATCAGGCGAACGACACGAAACCGAAGCCGGGCCGATCGCACGTAGACGAGTGCCGCGAGGAGACAGACGACAGCGAGGCCGGTGAGAACGTACTGGGTGAAGGTCACAGGGGTTCTCCTTCCGAGGAAGGTTCACTCATCGTAGCGGCTGGGCGTCAGTCGTTGCGGCGACGCACCCGGAGCTTGATCGGCGTCGAACCGAGATCGAAATCTTCTCGAAGCTTTCGTTCCAGGTATCTGATGTAGGTCGGAGGCAGTTCACGATTCGCAAACAGCGTGAACGTCGGCGGGTCCGTTGCCCCCTGCGTGGCGTACAGCACTCGGGCACCGTGGGGCGCCGGCTGGGCCGATTGGGCAGCACGAATCGATTTGTTGACGTCGCGGGTCGGTATCCGGGTTCGGTAGTCACCAACCGCCTGCTGAAGCTGTGGCCACAGTCGATTGACTCCCTTTCCCGACAGCGCCGACATCCGCAGTACAGGTGGACTCCCGAGAAAGCCGAGTTTTCGCTCGACGTCGCGTCCGACCTGCTCGCGCTGCTCGGTGTTGAGGAGCTCCCACTTGTTCAAGATGACAACGATCGGGCACCCGGCACCATCAACGCGTTCGGCGAGTCGCTGGTCCTGGTGGGTCACACCGATGGTCGCATCGACCACCAGGAGCGCAACATCAGACTCGTCGACCGCCTTCAGCGCTCGCACCAGGGAGTAGTACTCGGTGTCCTCGTCGATCTTCGCCTTGCGTCGCATCCCGGCGGTGTCGACGAAGCGAATCGGCCCGGTCTCTGTCTCGACGATCGTGTCGATTGCGTCTCGAGTCGTGCCTGGACGGTCGTGGACGACAGCCCGTTCCTCCCCGATCAGGCGATTGAACAGTGTGGACTTTCCCACGTTGGGTCGTCCGACCAACGACACCGAGTAGAGCTCGGGATCGTCGAGCAGTGGGTTCTCGGGCTCGCTGTCGCTCCCCTCTGGGAGAAGCGAAATCAGATGGTCGAGCAGATCGCCGGTTCCCTTGCCGTGAAGAGCACTGACCGGAAACGGCTCACCATCGTCGAGCAGTGGGTTCTCGGGCTCGCTGTCGCTCCCCTCTGGGAGAAGCGCAATCAGATGGTCGAGCAGATCGCCGGTTCCCTTGCCGTGAAGAGCACTGACCGGAAACGGCTCACCGAGACCGAGGCCCATGAACTCCCAGATCGCGGCCGCGTGCCCGGCATCGTCGACCTTGTTTGCGACGACGATCACCGGCGACTCGCTTCGACGAAGGAGCAGCGAGACCCGTTCGTCCTCGGGGGTCACGCCGACCGTGGCGTCGACGACGAGCACCACGACCTCGGCGGCCCGCATCGCCTGTTCGGACTGGGCACTGACCTTGTCGTCGAGCGAGTCGCCATCGGCCATCCAGCCGCCGGTGTCGAGGAGGGTGAAGTAATGGCCCTGCCACTCGCCATCGACGGCCTTTCGATCTCGTGTGACACCGGGGCGTTCCTCGACGATCGCTTCTCGACGTCCGATGATGCGGTTCACCAGCGTGGACTTGCCGACGTTGGGACGACCGACGATGGCAACAACGGGAAGATTCATGCTCGCTCCAATGCGGTGCGAAGCGCGGCACCGTCGGTCGAAATGACGTCGACCGGACGCGGAAGCTCGGCCACGCTCATGCCGTCGAGGAACACCCCACGGCTCAAGCAGACGTCGGGCAGAAGATAGCGGTGCCCCTCGGGTTCACCGGAGAGGACACGGGCGACATCCTCGCCCACCATCAGACCGGTCACGCCTATGTTGCCGCCGAAGAACTCGTTGGGCACCGGTATCACCCGCACATCGGAACGCCCGACCGAGGCGACGAGAGGGGCGATGACCGGAGCCCCCAGTGTGCCGGTGAGGATCCCGATCGGCGCATCTCGACGCACCGACAGTGCCACGGGTGTCGGCGCGACCGTGCCACTCGAAACAGCAAGGGCCGGCGAGCCCTGGCGCGGTGCTCGATACCCGTCGGCCGGCGCGCCGTCCACCCACGCAAAGAAGCCGGCCCTGGGACCTGTCGCCTCGGTGATGGTCGAATCGTGGAACTCGAGTTCGAGTGTGCGGGCCATGCCGATGCCGTCCTCGTGCATTGCGAACCCTTCGTACGTGTCGGCCGGAGGAAAGGGCCGACCCGCCATCAGGTAGTACTCGTCACCGGCAAAGACCATCCGCCTACCGATCGCCTCGAGAAAGTGTCCTTGCCACTCGACGACGAGTTCGACGACTCGGCGTGCCTCATCGATGGTGTGTTCGCGCATGCGACGCTGGGACGAGAACCTCGAGATGCCGAGCGGAACGACAGCGACCGACGCAAGTTCCGGAAAGCGTTCGAGGACGCCGGCGAGCGTGTCGTCGAGCACGTCGCCGTCGTTGACCCCCGGGCACACGACGATTTGTCCGTGCACCTCGATGCCGTGGTCGAGCAGTGCTCGTAGCCAGCGCAAGGAGACAGCGCCTCGTCGATTCTGCAGGATGTCAGCCCGGATATCGGGGTCGGTGGCGTGGATCGAGACATTGAGCGGCGAGAGTCGTTCGGTGACGACCCGCTCGAGATCCAGTTCGGTGAACCGCGTGAGCGTCGTGAAGTTGCCGTACAGGAACGAGAGGCGATAGTCGTCGTCTTTCAAGTAGAGCGATCGCCGCATGCCCTTCGGCAACTGATGGATGAAGCAGAACTCACAGTGGTTGTCGCAGGTCTGGACCTTGTCGAAGATCGCTGCGTGTACTTCGGCCCCCATCGGTTCGCCGAACTGCTTCTGCACGACCACGTCGAAGCGTTGCTCGTCGCGAATCACGACCAGCGGCACCTCTGCGTCATCGGTGAGGATCTGCCAACGGATCACGTCACGAGGCACCTCGCCGTTGATTGCGAGGATCTCATCACCGGGCTCGAGGCCGGCCCGAGCTGCGGGTGAGTCGGGATCGATCGCCACCACGCGCGGACTGCTCACCCCGTAAGGCTAGCTCTCGAAGCGGCAACTATTCACACATCGTTAGCATTTTTCATAGCTTTTCATATACTCTTGCACCCATGACCGACAGTCAGCACGCAACTGCAACGACCGTCACGATGGACGGTGGTCGGCTGATTGCCGTCTCCTCCGCCTACGGATCCGTCGCTACGGATCCGTCGACTGCGATCGACTCCGCAACGAGGCCGAGATTCTTCGGCAACTCGATCATCCGGGAGTCGTTCGCCTCGTCGATCACACCGAGGGTCCGCCCGCGCGTCTCCGCACGATCTTCGTCGGTCCAGAAACATGGCGCACCGAGCCACCCATCGACGAGGAGGTCGCTTCTTCGCTCTCCGCTGTGTGTGCAACGGTTGCCGACATCCACGACTTGGGCCTGACCCACGGCGACCTTCGAGCCGAACATGTTCTCGTCGATCCCAGTGGGACGCCCGTGCTGTGCGGTTTCGCTCGGGCAATGGCTGCCGACTCGACCACCATCGCCGCCGATGTCGAAGCACTGGTGTCGTTGGGCCGAGAACTCGCGCCGCGAGCAGGTGTTGAGCGAGCTGCGATCGAGACCATCCTTGCCGCGCTCGAGGCAGGACGAGAGGACCTCCGGGGGACCATTCGCAGCCTCGACCAGCGCCGACTCCCACCGGCGTCACCTGCCGGCTCGATCGATCGGCGCGCGATCGCCGCAGCCGGCGGCTGCCTCGCCGTGATGAGCATCGTTGCACTGATCGCCGTAGTGGTGCTGCGTTCAACCGACAGCACGACGCCACCGGAGGCGGTAGTCGAACCGAGCCCCGAACTCGTGGAAGATGCGTTCCCGACCACCACCGCGCCAGCAGCAGTCGTGTCGGCCGATGCCCCGACCGTCCCCCGTCCGGCGCCAAACGCCCTGGAACTTCGCCACGAAGGCCGACGCTACGCGCTCGGTCGGACCGGAGACATCGTCGTCGTGGGCGATTGGAACTGCGACGGTAGCCCGACACCCGCCCTTCTTCGACCAACGACCGGCGCGGTCGCCGTGTTCGGCCACTGGCCGGCAGCACGAGCAACGGTCGAACCTGTCGTCGCAACGGTCGTCGCCGACGCAATCGATCTCGTCGTAACCGACCAGGAATGCCCGCTCCTCCGCGTCGTCACCTCGACCGGATCGCGCCTCATCACCCCTCCGGAGTCCTCATGAACCGCTCAGAACCACTCGCTGTCCTCCTGCTTGCCATCGTCGCGCTGGCCGCCCTGGCGGCGATCCCGGCCCCACCACTTCCGAACACGTTCACCTCACCCACCACCGTGATCGAGTGGTGGCAGCACAACGGACCGGGGGCCGCCATCGCCCTGATCCGCCTCACCATGATGGTCGGATTCACCTATCTGGGAGCGATCGCCGGGCTCTTTGCGCTCGGCGGCGTGCGCGGGCTGACCAGGTTCCGCCAGATAGCCCTTCTGGCCTGCTCACCAGGGCTTCGTCGTCGAATGTCGACCGCTGCGCTCACGCTCGCGATCGCAACAACCCCGGCAACAGCACATGCCAGGCCATCCGACGGTGACACCTCCACCATGCGCTCCGGACCCGGTACCGACTCGGTCGTACCTTCGACGTTGTTCGATCTCGAACCAATCCTGCTCACCGACCTCGGACCAGTGATGGTTACGCCGGCCACCGACGTCAGTCCCGAGGACGCGCTTCCCGAACGCCGGATGACCCCGATCACCCCTGATGACAGCGAACGCGCTTCTTTCTGGGTCGTTCAACCCGGTGACAATCTCTGGACGATCGCCGAGAAGACCCTGGCGTCGACCGGCGCGACAACCAGCGTCGATGTGATCGCCACGTACTGGCGCCGCGTGATCGCCCTGAACGCGGCAATCCTGAACGCCAATCCGAATCTGATTCACGCAGGGCAGAGCATCGCCCTGCCACCGGTCACTCAGGACTGATAGGCCAGACCGAGCGCATCGACCCGCGGAATCGCTTCGTCCACCGAAGTACCGAGGATTGCGGCGAGCGCCTGCAGGTCTTGCGATCGGATGGTGAGTACCCGGCCGTTGAAATCCTGGCGCTGCACCTGGATCATCTCGAGAAAACGGTTGAGCATGTCGGCCTCGGGGCCAGACAACGCGTCGAGTCGGCTGAGATCGATCGTGATCGGACCGGCCTCCCGGCTCGAGGAACTCTCGGAGAGGTCGATCACCTCGGCATCCCCGGCCAGCACACCAAAGGACGGACCAACATCGGCTGGGAGGAGCTGATCGACCGGCACGCTGTAGAAGCGGGCGAGGCGCTGCAGGCGTGGCACCGAGATGGAACGCTCGCCGCGTTCATAGGCCCCGAGAACCGACGCTTTGAATTCCTGAACCGACACCGCTTCGACCTCTTGCAGTGACAGCCGCTTTTGGCGACGGATGGCGCGCAGTCGTTCGCCAACGCGCTTGCTGTACTCCTGGCTCATGTTGAGATCCGACATCTGACCTGCACCTCCGAACCGGCTGACTCCGAACAACGATGTCCCGGAGCCTGCCGACCACACCACCCTCACGATTTGTGGGAGCACTGCTACGCACCGTGAGGATGACACTAGGCGACAGCACGCCGCCGTTCAATGATCTCCCACGAAGCGTGGCGGCTTTCACCGCTCTTGATCACGCAGTGTGGCCAAGACGACCCCCGCCGCAATCGCAGCGGTCTCAGCCCGCAAGACAGCCGTCGACAGTCCGACAACTGGCAGGTCCACTGCGCGCTCAGCGTCGCTCCACCCTCCCTCGGGGCCGACGAGGACGGTGGGATGTGCCAACGAGACTGCGCCACCACCCCGGTCGGCACGGGCAGCGCTCGGCAGCGCCGCAATCATCTCGAAGTCCACCACCGGGTGGATCGTTGGCAGCCAGGCACGACGGCACTGCATCACCGCCTCGCGGGCGACTCGATCGAGCCGACTCTGGTTCTTCTCCGCCTTCGCTGCGTCCCAATGCACCACCGAGCGCTCGGCCCGAAACGGGCGAATGTCGTCGATGCCCACTTCGACGAGCTTCTGCACGACCAACTCGGGGCGTCCCCCCTTGATCAAGGCGAACCCGACCGAGAGACGCGGGGAGGGGGCCGGGACCGATACGAGGTCGCCCACCGGTTCGATCATGCTCCCGAACCGGCATGGCCGCCATCGCCCTCGACCATCGCCGACCGTCAACGGGTCACCATCGCGCAACCGGAGGACGCGGGAGAGGTGGTGCCGATCGTGGGTGGACAAGGCAGGGTGCTCGACGTCCCCGACGAGCACATGGGGTCCGTGCTGTCCGTCGGGGGCGTGGCTCATCGCACCGACAGACTCACGAGAACGCCGATTTGATTCGACCCAACAGGCTCTGGTCCGGTTCGGCGACAGCCTCACTGCGCTGCTCGGCGAACTCACGCAAGAGGGCCTCCTCCTCGTCGGTGAGTTTGTCGGGAACATCGATGAAGATGCGAACCCGCAGATCACCGCGACCTCGGCCCCGCACGTGCGGCACCCCTCTGCCCCGCATTCGGAACTCGGTTCCCGATTCTGTCGAACGCGGAACGACCAGATCCTCGATGCCGTCGAGCGTCTCGTACTCGATGTGAGCGCCGAGCACAGCCTGCGTGAACGGAATGTAGAAGTCGTGGACCAGGTCGTTTCCCTCACGGCGGAACCTCGGGTGAGGTCGAACTCGGACCTGTACATACAGGTCACCGTGGGCGCCGCCGCGGGGACCGGCAGCGCCGCGGCCCGAGAGTCGCAGCGTCGTCCCGTTGTCGACCCCGGGTGGGACCTCCACTGCGTAGGTCCGATCCTCGATCGTGCGCCCATTGGCATCGCAGGTCGTGCACGGGTCGTCGATGACCTGGCCCAGTCCACCGCAGCGCCCGCAGGCACTGGCCGTCACCATCTGACCCAGTACCGACTGTCGGACGCGGCGAACCTGGCCAGCCCCTCCGCACTCGCTGCACTGCGATGGAGCAGAACCCGCTTCTGCGCCAGAGCCGTCACAGTCCTCGCAGCGGACCGCAGTGCGAACCGTGACCTCGTGGTCGCCTCCGAACACCACTTCCTCGAGATCGAGGTCGACATGCGCTTCGAGATCTTCCCCTCGGGGCGGACCCGAGTGGCCCCGACCTGAACCGCCAAACGGTGAGCCACCCCCGAAGAACGCCTCGAAGATGTCACCGAGCCCACCACCAAAGGGCTCTGCCGGAGGACCGTCGTCGCCGTAGCGGTCGTACATCGCGCGACGCTGCGGATCGCGGAGTACCTCGTAGGCGGCCCCGATCTGCTTGAACGTCGCCTCAGCCTCCCCATCACCGGGATTGAGGTCGGGGTGGTGGGTCCGAGCCAACTTCTTGTAGGCACGCTTGATCTCGTCGTCGGTGGCGTCGCGCGAGACCCCCAAGGTCTCGTAGTGGTCGGTCGCCATCAGCCCTCGTTCAATTCGTGTTCGAGTCGCTTGCTCACCACGGCCACCGCCGACAGCGCCTGCGAGTAGTCCATTCTGGTCGGGCCGAGCACACCGATGGTGCCAGCGGCATCGCCTTCCACCACGAACGGGGCAATGACGAGCGAACAGTCGGTGAGTGGCTCGACCCCGGTTTCGTTGCCGATCGCAACCCGCATCCCTCGATCGAGCACATCTCGGATGAGTGACACCACGACGATCTGCTCCTCGAGAATGGTGAGCACGTCGCGCACCTGGTCGACGGCCTCGAACGCCCCGGCGAGCCGCGAAGCACCACCGACGTAGAGCTCGGCTCGACGTCCCGCTGCACTCAGAGCAGCAACTGCCGCGTCGAGCAGCGGGTCTGCGTCGGCCGACGCGCCGATATCGGTGCCGCCGAGTTCGTGCAGCGTCTTGCCCTCGACCGCACGGGTGAGTCGGCGCCCGGCATCATCGACGATCGCGGCCGTGAGTTCGGTCTCCACCTCGACCGTGCGCTTCTCGATCACACCGTTGGACAGCACAGCGACGACCATTGCGACATGGCTCGACAGATCGATGAGTTGCACGCTGCGGACCGTGGCCTGTTCGGCCGAAGGTCCGACGACGACCGCGGTCCAGTCGGTCAAACGGGTGAGGAGGTCACTCGTGCGCTCCATCATTGCTTCGATCTGCCCATGGGCCCCGTTGAAGAAGTCCCGAACCGCCTGTGGTTCGCTCGAGGTGACACCCGGCTCGTCGTTGCGAAGCCGGTCGACGAAAAACCGATAGCCCTTGTCGGTCGGAATCCGGCCGGCCGATGTGTGGGGCTGGGCCAGGTACCCGGCCTCCTCGAGCGCTGCCATCTCGTTGCGCACCGTGGCAGACGAAACCTCGACACCGGGCGCCGTTGCGATCCGACCCGAACCAACAGGTTGAGCGGTCCCGATGTACTCCTGGACGACCGCCGACAAGATCGCTGCTTTGCGCTCGTCGAGCATGTGCCCATTATCGCCGCCGGCCCTCTGCTTTGCGATCCGGGGCGGGACCAATTTCCCTGCCGGGGACGACCGGCACCACTCACAAGAATGCAGCACCGAGTTCGGTTACCGTCGAGAGATGGGCACAGCAGCAGAGCCGAGCCGATGGAAGCGCTTCGTGTGGTTCTTGGAACGGGCGGTACGCGCCGCAGACGACCCGGGTTCAACTCGTCTCCAACGCGAGCGATTCCGAGCCGACATGTACAACGGCACAGATGGTGGCGGGTTCTGACCGACCCTCACCCGGCCGCAGGGAAGACCCCCCATCCAGCGCGGTCCTGGAAACGCAGGAGTGATCAGTCGTCGAGTTGCAGCGCAGAGATGAAGGCTTCTTGCGGAATATCCACCCGGCCGATCGACTTCATCCGCTTCTTGCCCTCTTTCTGTTTGTTGAGCAGCTTGTTCTTGCGAGTGACGTCGCCGCCGTACAGCTTGGCGGTGACGTCTTTGCGGTAGGCCTTGACGTTGGTGCGGGCAATGATCTTGCCGCCGATGGCGGCCTGAATGGGAACCTCGAAGTTCTGGCGCGGAATCAACTCTTTGAGCTTGTCGGCCATCTTCTTGCCGTAGTCGTATGCCTTGTCGTGGTGCACGATCGTGCTGAACGCATCGACGGGGTCGCCGTGAAGAAGGATGTCGACTTTGACCAGCTTGTCGACGGTGTACCCGTCTTGCTCGTAGTCGAGTGACGCGTAGCCCTGTGTGCGGCTCTTGAGCTGGTCGAAGAAGTCGATGACGACCTCGGCGAGCGGGAGGCGGTAGTGGAGTTCGACTCGTTCGGGTGACAAGTACTCCATCTTCACCATTTCGCCCCGGCGTGTCTGGCAGAGATCCATGACCGTCCCGGTGTACTCAGAGGGCGTGAGAATGCTCGCTCTGAGGTACGGCTCGGCAATGGCAGTGATCTCCGCGGCCGGTGGCATCTCGGACGGGTTCGAGACCTCGATGGTGGTTCCGTCACCCCGCGTGATGTGGTACTCGACGGAGGGAGCGGTGGAGATCAACGAGAGGCCGAACTCGCGCTCGATGCGTTCGCGGACGATCTCCATGTGGAGCAGGCCGAGGAAACCGCAGCGGAAGCCGAAGCCGAGCGCACCCGACGTCTCAGGCTCGAACGTGAACGAGCTGTCGTTGAGACGCAGCTTCTCGAGCGCCTCGCGCAAGTCGGTGAATTCGTCACCGTCGATCGGGTACAAGCCCGAAAAGACCATCGGCTTGGGTTCCTTGTAGCCATCGAGAGGCACCAGAGCACCGCGTTTGTCGGTGGTCACGGTTTCACCAGACTTGGCTTCCCCCACGTCCTTGATCCCGGCGATGAGGTACCCGGTCTCCCCGGGACCGAGCGCGTCGACCGGCACGTTGTCCGGTGTGCGCACACCGATCTCGTCGGGCTGATGAGATGTCCCAGCCTGCATGAAGCGGAGCTTGTCCTTGGTCCGCATCACACCGTTGACCACCCGGATCGACGACACGACGCCGCGGTACTGGTCGAAGTGCGAGTCGAAGATGAGCGCTTGGAGCGGCCCGTCGGGATCCCCCTCGGGTGGCGGCGTGAAGTCGACCACGGCATTCAGCAATTCGGCCACCCCCTCCCCCGTCTTGGCCGAGATGCGCAGAATGTCGTCGGCTGGGATGCCGAGCACGTTCTCGATCTCGGCGGCGTAGCGATCGGGTTCGGCCGCCGGCAGATCGATCTTGTTGAGGCAGGCCACGATCTCGAGATCGTTCTCCATCGCCAGATAGCAATTCGCCAGGGTCTGGGCCTCGATGCCCTGCGCTGCGTCGACCACGAGGATGACGCTCTCACAGGCGGCGAGCGATCGACTGACCTCATAGCCGAAGTCGACATGCCCAGGCGTGTCGATCAGGTTGACCACGTGGTCGTTCCAGTCGAGGCGGACCGACTGGAGCTTGATCGTGATCCCCCGCTCACGTTCCAAATCCATCGAATCGAGGTATTGGGCGCGCATGTCACGAGCCTCGACAGCCCCGGTCAACTCGAGCATGCGATCGGCGAGGGTGGACTTGCCATGATCGATATGGGCGATGATCGACGTGTTGCGAATGCGTTCGAGTTCCATGGGCTCCTTTGCGCCGCTGGCGCAGATGCTCTCCGTTGCGCCGTCGACGGTCAGGGGGGACAGCCCCCAAAGCTACCGACGTTCGGGTGCGATCAGTGGCTGTGCCCCGATAGCCTTCGGACCTCGCGGATTCATCTGTCCGCTCCGTTGTTCTCAGGTAGGTAGTCGTGGCCAACATCAAGTCGCAGATCAAGCGCAATCGTCAGACCGTGAAGCGAAACCTCGCCAACCGCAAGGTGCGAAGCGAGATTCACACACGTACCCGAGCTGCCAATGCTGCCGTTGCCGAGGGAGCGGACAACGCCGAAGAACTCGTTCGCGCCGCGATCTCCCGCATCGACAAGGCCGCTGCGAACGGTGTCATGCACAAGAACAAGGCTGCCCGCAAGAAGAGCCAGCTGGCCAAGCAGCTCAGCAGCTGACCCGGCAGCCGCAAGCGCCTTCGAGCACCTGATCTCCACCGCCGCCACCACACATTCGTGGTGTCACCGCTGCGTCCTAGCGCCGGCTGAGGTTCGCCAAGCGAGCCACAAGCACTTCCATCACCAATTCGGGGGGCCAGTCTTTGGTTCCCCGTAGGTCGAGATCGGCCTCGGCGAGCAGTTCGATCGCTCGGGCGAGCTTCTCGGTGCCGAGCTTGCGACCCTGCTGCATCGCCTTCTTGGCCGGAAATGTCGATCCCTTCATTCCGAGCAGCTGAGCCGCGGCCTTTTCGTCGCGGACATCGGCACCATCGAGACGCAACATGTTGCTGTACCGCCGGTGCAGCACTGCCGTGAGCCTGAAGGCAGCGCCATTGCGATCGGTTGGTGACCCGGCAGAGGGAATCAGCCGGGGTAGCAGTTGCAGCGCAGCAGCGACGTCTCCCCTGTCGATTGCATCGTCGAGCGCCCATGGAACCGTTGCGCCAGCCTCGCCGCCGAAGGTGACCACGTCGTCGACGCTGACCGTGGCGTCGGCACCGAGCGCTCCTTCGAGGGTTCGCACGAGGCCGACGACTCGGCTCCGATCCTCGCCCAGCAGTTCTTCGATCGCCGCAACCGCAGGTCGTTCGAACTGCAACGAGCTCGATCCGAGTTGGTCGCGCAACCAGTCCCCCGCTGCCTTGCCCTTGGGAGCAGCCGTCTGCTGGACCAGTGCGCCGGCGACCTCGGCTGCCTCTTTGATGGCTTTCGGAAGTGACGGCATCCGCTCGACCTTCGGATCGACACCCTTTTCCCACACCAGCACGAGGTCCGTCGTCTCGAGTGGCTCGGCCAGCAGATCGACGATCGGCAGATAGTCGTCTTTTTTCGAAAAACGGCTCAGGTGACGGCCGACCACCACCCGACGGTCGGTCAAGAACGGAGGCGTCCGAACGGCATCGAGCACCTTGGCGGGTTCGTAGCCCCCGCTGTCGTTTCGGTAATCGGCCTCGGTGAGCGTTTCGAGCATGAGGCTGCGGTCGCCGCTTCCCACCAGTTCGTCGACGGCCGCGATGACTGCCTCGCCGACAAGAACAGGATCGTCACCAATGATCAGTCGCAGGGCCACGTGATCAGTGTCGCCGATGCTGCAGCACAGCGCTCATCGTGTCGGCCAGACGACGGTTGCCCTTCACGTCGTGCGCACGCAGAATCCGGCAGCCGAGCGCGATACCCAGGGCATGAGCACCGAAGGTGACCTCGCGTCGGTCGTCGACCTCGGTGCCGACAAGCTCACCGAGGAAGCCCTTGTTCGATGCAGAAAGAAAAACTGGAAAGCCGAGCGCAACCAGATCGTCGCTGTGGTGGAGCAACTCGGTCGACATCATTGGGGTTTTTCCCAAGTCGAGACCGGCATCGACCATGATCCGCTCACGAGCAACCCCGGCTGCTCGCGCCTGCTCCGCCCGGACCCGCAGGAAGTCGGTGACCTCGCGGCGCACGTCGTCGTAGATCGGATGCGGATCGGGGATACGGGGGCCGATCCGAACGTGGGTCGCAACAACCGATGCACCATGGCGGACAGCCACAGGAAGGAAGTCTGGATCGGCAAACCCACTGATGTCGTTCCCGATGCACGCACCGGCACGGCACGATTCGTCGAAGACTGAGGCGCGGAACGTGTCGACCGAGATCGGCAGGTCGAATCGGGATCGGAGCGCCTCGACTGCAGGGACGACTCGGTCCAACTCCTCTTGCACAGTGACTTCAGGACCGGGTCCGGCCTTCGAACCTCCGACGTCGAGGAAGTCCGCACCCTCGTCGACGAGTTGCTCAGCCTTGGCGAGAAAGTCGTCGAACGCCCAGTACTGACCGCCGTCATAGAAGGAATCCGGCGTGCGGTTGAGAATGCCCATCACGAGCGCCCGCGTCGTGATGTCGAACCGGGTGGTGCCGAGATCGACGAACATCGGCGCCGACCCTAGCGCTTGATCGACTCAGCTGGAGGCTCCGCCGAACAACGACATCGGGTCGTCGGCCCCGCCTCCGACAACTGCCCGCAGGTCTGAGTTGGCGGCGCCAGCGAACGAGTCGAGATCGAGTTGAACACGAATCTCGGCGGAGGCCGAGGCCAGACCCTCGTCGATCGGAATGCCGGTGCCGTCGGCCACTCGGACCAGCCCAGAGAACGCGGCGACGGTTGCCGCTGCCTGCGCAGCGCCATCCATGCCGACGCTTGCGATCAGGGCCCGCCGTGACTCAGCGAGCGGAGCGCCTTGCACTGCGGCCTCGGCAAAGGCGAGAAGTTCGGCTCCGCCGGCGATTCCGCTCTCGGCTGGATCCCCCGAACCGATGGCCGTGTCGAGATCGACCTCGACTTCCATCGCGTCACTGCTCGCACGGAGCAGCGTCGTATGGGCAGTCGTTCAATAGAAACATTCGTTCATCGCTGCCACCCTCGCTGCCACGAGTTCGACCTGCGGGCGCGACAACGGGGTGGTCCAGACGAGTTCGTCGAACCCTGCGGCCGAGTACATCGGACGCACGAGCGTGTAGAAGGTCGTGTTCGCGCTCGGTACCTGGCTCAGCGCACGAGCGACATTCGCAAATGGAAACGGTTCGAGCATCTTGACGTGGGCGCCGATGTCTCCGAGTCCGTCCGGGGTCAGGCGCGACGCCTCACCGGGTGTGGTCGCCGGGCTGATGGGTTCGACGTCGGCACCGACCGCGTCGGCGAAGAGACGCAGGGCAACGGCAACGGCGGTGGTACCGACGAGCTCCACGTAGGGACCCTCTCCCAGTTCAGCGATCCGTTCGGCGGCCCACGCCGCATCGACGGATCCCGGCTCACATGCGATGCGATCGATGACTGCGCACGCCGACCGCCCAAGGGTGCTGTTCGCTTCGGGCAGATCGTGATTCCACGGTGCAACGTGGCGCTGTCGGCTCCGAGCATCGGCTCGCGCGACGATCGAGCCGATTGCGTCGGCCTCGAACCACGTACCACTCCTGCCGAGCCGCGCTCGGGTCTCCTCGATTGCAGCTGCGTAGTCGGACCCGACCGAGATCATGGCCATGCCACCTCCTCGACCCCATCGTTGCACGGCGTCGTGCCGGCAGGACAGACGACCAAGCGCGCCTCGTCGTCTGGCTGCAGTCGCACGACAAGGCCAGCGAAACGTCGCACCGTGCCTCTCTGCACCGTCGATGCGCCAGGCACCCGATGCATGGGCGGTGCAAGAATCGTCTCGGTGCCATAGCGATCGACGAGGGAGACCACGGCGAACGCATCGGCGGCGTCTCCGTCGGTGGCAACAATGGCATCGACCCGTCGAACTCCCGCCTTCCGCACTCGTTCGACGACGTCGTCGGGCCGGTGCGGGTCGTCGAGCACCAGGACGGTGAACCCACCCGACACAATCGACGTCACCCCTGCTCCGATCACCGATCGGCCTTGGGGTGGCTCCGGGACCGCTGCGATCGCAGCGCCGACAACCACACCGAGCGTCGCCAGTGCACACAGCCGACTCCGTCGGCCACCGCAGACGAGGCCGACCACGCCTCCTGCGGTGACGAGCAACGCCACTGGTCCCAGCATCGCGGCCGGTGCAAGTGCGGACCGGTGGGCCACCCAACGCACCCAGGTGACGAGTGCCTCCGTCGGCCAATGCACGAGTTCCGCCACCGGTCCGCCGGCAACGCCGGCGAGCAGCCCTGCCGTGCAACCCCACACCATGATCGGACCGGATGCGGGACCGGCCAGAAGGTTGGCGGGCAGGCTTGCCAGGGGCAGCGGGCCGAAGGTGAACACGAGGAGCGGCGACACCGCCAGTTGGGCTGCGATCGTTGTTGCGGCAGCGGTCCGGACGAACGATGGACCCCGCAGCTGAGCAGCAAGCGGTTGCGAACACCAGACGATGCCCGCCGTGGCGGCAACCGACAGACGGAACGCGAGCACGTGGACGAGGAAGGGATCGATCACGACAAGGGTGGCAACGGCAACCGAGAGTCCGCGCCGCCCGTCGACCGGCGTGCCCATCGCGGCGGCCCCAAGGGCCACCCCTGCCATCGCAACGGCCCGCAAGACCGACGGTTCGAAGCGGGTGAGCAGCGCGAAGAATGCGAGCGCGCCGAACAGCACGACCAACCGAGAGCCGGGGCGAAAGCGGCCGACGAGCGGCATCAGCACCGCGATGACGAACGCAACGTTCTGACCCGAAACCACGAGGAGGTGACCGAGACCCGCCGCTCGGAAGTCGTCGGCGGTGACCGCCGACTGGGCCCGATCATCACCGATCACCATTCCCAGAAAAATCGCGCGATCGTCGCGGTCGAGCTCCGCTGCGCCATCACCGAGCACGCGCCGCACCCGATTGGCCATCCGGGTGACAGGAGAGCCGGCTTGGGATCCGAAGATCGCGTCGACACTGATCGTTCCGACCTCGTGCCGCCACCGCGCCCACCCATCTCGGTCGGTGACGGGGCGGAATCGACCCGCGATCCGAAGTTGCTCACCGGCGAGTGCATCATCGAGGTGACTCGCCACTCGGCCATGCGCAGCAATCGACACGCGGTGTCCGTCCCAGCGTGCACCAGCCCGCATCCCGGCAGCCCCGAACGGACGCGGATCCGATGTCAACGTCACCCACGTGTCGACCGGACCGGCGTCGGGCGGATCGAGGCCCGCAAGGGCCCGGCTACCGAGGAAGGAGCAGAGCACGGCCGCCGCCAGTGCGAACGCAAGCCAGGTGCGCCGGGTCAGCGCCACCACCACTGCGATACCAACAACTGCGCCAGGCACCGGCCACATCGCCACCGCACCGACGGTGGCCCCGATCGCCACCGCATGCGCCCTCACGGGCGGACAAGGTCACGAATGGCCTCGAGCTTCACCGGACCGATCCCGGCCACCTCGAGGAGATCTTCGACGGTGCGAAACGATCCCTCTCTGTCACGGTGTTCGACGATCGCTGCCGCAAGGGCCGGCCCGATTCCGGGGAGCGTCTCGAGTTGCGCGACGCTTGCTCGAGAAAGAACGATCAACCCGGTGGTGTTTCCGTCTGCGAAGGCGCCCGACGTGCCTGCCCCACCGGTCACCACATCCGGTGCCGCCTCACCGATCAGTGGGATCCAGATCCGCTGACCGTCCGCCACCTGCTGGGCCAGATTGACCCGACTCCGATCGGCGTTGTTGCCCAAGCCGCCCGCTGCTTCGACGGCATCGATGACTCTGCTCCCGACCGTCACCTCATGGACCCCAGGTCGCACCACAGCTCCGTCGACATGAACAACCACCACAGCTGGCCCAGAGGTGGTGGATGACGAGAGCGCAGGGACATCGGCGACCATCGGCAGCACCGTTTCGACCGGTGGTGGCGGTGGTCGAAGCGCCCACCATGCCCCAAGGCCGACGGCAAGCACGCCAACGGCCCCGATGGCAACACTCGCAGGCCGGAGCCCGAGGCGGTCGGCGAGCAGTACCGGCGCGCGACGCCACGAGAAGTCGTCGAATTCGAAATGGTCGTCAGCGTCCAACACGCCCTCCGGTCAGCCGGGGCTGTGGGGGAAGTGAAGGGGCCGAGCAGCCTGATGCTCTCAGGCCATCAGACGGTCAGAACAGCGCAGTACTCAGTTTTCTGCGCCACTCGGCGGTACGCGGATCATCCGCCCCGAGGACTTCGAGCAGGTCGACGAACTTCTGTCGGTCGTCGTCATTGACCTTCACCGTCGCAAGAAGGGTCGTCAGGGTCGCGTCGATGTCGGTGACCGGCTCGCCGCTGGTGCGCGCCACAGCCCGCAGACGCCGGGTCTCGGGCGTCTCGGGAATCTTGTCGAGCAGGGCAAGGCCTTGGTCGACCTGACCTTCATCGATCAGCGCTGCGGCGAGCGCGGTGAGGACGTCGGGATTGTCGGGCTCGAGTGCGTACGCAGCGTTGAGCGACTCGACATCACCGATCTCGAGCAGGCGCTCGACTTCGTTTTGTTCCACGGTCGGCAAGAGCTTCTCGACGAACTCGCGCACCTGCGCTTCACCTTGCGCCCCCATGAAGCCGTCGACGACCTGACCATCCTTCATGGCGTACACGGCCGGAATCGACTGGACTTGGAAAGCCTGCGCCACGCTCGGATTGGCATCGACGTCGACCTTTGCCAGTTCGACCTGGCCGTTCGTGTCACCGATCACCCTGTCGAGGATCGGGCCGAGCTGCTTGCACGGACCGCACCATTCAGCCCACAGATCGATCACGACAGGAACATGGTGTGACCGCTCGATCACGGCGGTCTCGAACGTTGCGTCGGTTACATCAGCCATGGTGTCACCCAAGGTATCGGCTGCCGGCCGATACCCGGCGGGCGCACCAACGGGATTGGGCGTACGCTCCCCCACGATGTCGCGCCCCGTCACGCCCGATGAGTTGTACACCCTGTTGGCGACACCGTCGCTCGTTGATCCGGTCCTGTTGATTCACCTCACCGGATGGATCGACGCCAGCGGCTGCGCAGCAGACGCACGAGATGCGATTCTCGATCAGATTGCGCCGACGCCCGTCGCTGGTTTCGAAACCGAGTGGCTCCTCGATCACCGGGCTCGTCGGCCGTTGATGCACATCGTCGAAGGAGTCACCACGGCACTCGACTGGCCGGAGATCAACCTCGTCAGCGGGCGCGACAGCACCGGCAACGACCTGCTGTTCCTGCACGGCGCCGAGCCCGACCACAATTGGCGAGCGTTCTGCGACGCCGTCGTCGAGCTCGCCCGTCGATTCGGCGTTCGGCGGGTCATCGGCCTCGGCGCCTACCCGGCGTCGTCACCGCACACCCGACCGTCTCGCCTCTCGGCCACGGCATCCACACCGGAACTCGCCAAGCTCGGGTTTACTCCCGCCACCCTCGACGTGCCGGCCGGCATGCAGGCCGCGGTCGAATTCGCCCTTCATCGAGCGGGAATCCCGGCTGTCGGCCTCTGGGCCCAAGTGCCCCACTACCTCTCGGGAGCGAGCTACGCACCAGCGACGCAAGCATTGATCGAGGGGCTGGTCGTCGCAGGTGGCCTCGTCTTCGACAGCAGCGAACTTGCTGCGGAGGCGCTGGCCACTCGCACCCGCCTCGATGGCCTTGTCGCCGACGACGATCAGCACCGCACCATGCTGCGGGTGCTGGAGCGGCAGTACGACAACGCTGCCGAGGTCGAAGCGTCGATCAGCGGTGACGATGTCGCAGCCGAGATCGCGGAATTTCTCCGGAACCAGGCCGACGACGACCGCTGACCGTGCGGTTCAGCTCCCAGAGCATGCCCTGCCGGAACTCGATCACGAGCGTCGCCCCGAGCGGTGGGGTCGCGTCCGGTGCGAGGAGCACATGGGTGGTCCTCGGTGTTTGCTCGGTCACACTGCGATCGAAGCCGACTTCCCACACCAACGCATTGGTGAGGCTGGCGGACACCCCGCCTACATCGACGAACAGTTCGCTGATGTCGGTGCTCGGATCGAGGCGCTCGTCGACTTCGCCCGAGACCGTGAACTCGTGCAGCTGCCGGAGCGTTTCGAGTCCGCTGTGGACCCCCCACAACGACGCACCGACCAGAAGTAGCCCGGCCGCCTCGATCCGCCAACGACACAGTGCCCAGGCCGCCAGCCCGACGGCGATCGCCACCGCTGCTGCGGCTCCGGGTTCGAAGATGTCGCTGCCGTACGGCGCACCGCCGACCTCCACCCCCAACATCATCACCGGCGACCGAGCCGACGCCCAGGTGTCCCCCGGGCCGTTCCACGCGGCAACGATCCCAGCCAGTGACGGCACACCGACGAGCAACAACGCCGCGCCTCTCCGGCTCAGTCGATGCAGTTGGGCGACGCCGACGGCAACGAACATGGGTGCCATCACTTCGACGTATCGCCCGTGGAGCCATTTGTCGGCCCGGGGAACGCCGGTCAGAAACCACGCTGCGACGACGAGAGCACCGAGACCCACAGCCAGCACCGACCATCCCTTCGGTCGCGATCGGGCCAAGACCACGATGCCCCAGAGCGCAAGGCCGGTGCCGGCCAGCACGACATAGGTCAGCGCGCCGAGCCCGAGTTGCAGCATCTGGACCCCCTCCCCGAGACCACGACGAGAGGCCAGGTCGAGCGGGCCATAGATGCCGGGATGGTCGAAGGTGGCGGTTGCGAGTAAGCGACGGAACCACTCGACGCACCCCAGCCCGACCGCACCGGACGCCACCACTGCCGACATCACAGCCGTCCCCCGCCCCCGCACCGCCCACCCGCTGACCGCGATGACCACGACCGCCGACACCCCGAGCCGGGGATGCGCAGCGAACAGCAGCACTGCGGCTGCGGTCGCCGCCAGCGCAGACCGTCCTGACGGCGCCTCGAGGGCGTCGAACAATGCCACCATCACCAGCACGATCAGGAGCGAGAGGAGTCGCTCCGTCCACACGATCGATGCAGTGAGCAGTGCCGCCGGCAGCAGTGCACCGACAAGCGCAGCGACGAGTACCCGGCGAGGATCGATCTCGGGGAACAGGCGCCGCAGAACCGACGCAAGCGCCGGCACCGTGGCGGCACCGGCCAGCGCGTTCACCAGACGTGCGAATGCGATCATCCCGTCGCCTTCGAGCCCCAGAAGCCATCCGGGTGCAAGCAGCAGCGGATACAGCGGGCCGTACGGGGACTGTGCAGGCATCGGCGCACCGCCCTCACCGGCGATGGTACGACCCATTGCGAGATACGCGATGTCGTCGATCGTCAGCAGCGGTCCGGGCGGGGCGAGAGCGACCACAAGACCCGACACGAACACTGCGCTCGTCGCGCCCACCAGCCACCGGGTCCACGCCGACATCGGCTCGACGTTAGGCCCGAATCGTAGGTGGATGCAGGAATCGCCGGTGCTACCATCGTGGGCCTCAACCCGGGGCATTAGCTCAGTTGGTAGAGCGCATCCATGGCATGGATGAGGTCAGGAGTTCAATTCTCCTATGCTCCACGCCGATCGAAACGGGGCCTCGTTGGAGGTCCCGTTTCTCGTTTCGTGGCAGGCTTGTCCGATGGGCTCTCTGCCGATGATCACGCCGCTCGCCGGTACGACCTTCGGGGCGACCGTCACGCAGATCGACGTCCGTGCCCTCGA